>Ga0187878_1003840_pt1 | contig 12033 bp, 8 predicted proteins | sample June2016WEW_17_1_FD_132979 | JGI IMG/M metagenome (GOLD analysis project Ga0187878, IMG submission 132979) | Peatland microbial communities from SPRUCE experiment site at the Marcell Experimental Forest, Minnesota, USA - June2016WEW_17_150 | ecosystem: Environmental > Terrestrial > Soil >...
GGCGATCGCCACCAGATTGGAGAGAGCCTGTAATGCTGTGTCGGACAAGGCACCGCCCCGAACCGCGAGGCTCCCGATGACGTGGCCACCCAGGCGGACGGGGATCACCACCGTTCGGTTCGGCTCATCGGTGAGCACGGTTCCCAGCGAGGCCGCTTGCTTCAATTGGTCATCGGGGGCCGGCAACTCCTCCTTTCCCGAGCGGTGGACCTGGTCAGTACTGGAATCATAGAGGGCCAAAGCGGAAAACCCGAAAATCTCTTGAATTCGGTGCGCGATCTGGGCGGCGGGCGTTTGGCTAGTATCGGTCAACAGGATGGCGCGGCTCAAGGCGTATAGACTCTCCAACTCCTCCTGCCGGTGGAGCGCCTCCCGAGTCCGCTGCCTGGCCCACGCCGAAAGCTGGCTGGCGACGGTCGAAGTCACCAGAAAGGCGAACAGCGCGACCCAGTTCTGAGGATCAGCGATGTGAAAGGTGCCGACGGGGGGTAAGAAGAAGAAGTTGAAACAGACCACGGCGCCTAACGAGGCTGTCAAGGCCTCCCAAAAACCCCAACCCGTAGCGATGACCAAGATGGTGACCAGATAAGCGAAGGCGACAGTGGTGGCGTTGACGGGAATGAGGCGGAAACATAGGAAGGTGATTGCGGCGATGAGGGCTAGGACGGCAATCAGGCGAAGGGCAGTAAGACCAATTCGCGAGGAGAGGATTTCATGCCCAGCCGGCGCTCGAGCGAATTCCGAACTCGGGAAAGACACCACCAGCAGGAAGCATAACCGAGTTCGGAGCGATTTTCATCCGCCACGCGCGCCCGGCGAAGCCCGCAGCATCCCTCCCCACTTCATCGGCGCCCAGCCGCAGTCCCCGACAACTGGCGCGGGCAGGAGAGAGTGACCAGCCGCTAGCTGGTCACTCGTCACTGGGGGGCGGGCTCTTTCGGTTTGCGACGCGCGGCGGTCTTGCGCGGGCCGCTCTTGCCGGAGGCTTTCGCCGCGCGCGGCTTGCGCGCCTTGCGTTCGGCGGCAGGCGGAGCCGGCGCGGCCTCTTCGACCACGAGGGACGGAACCTGCTCCGCAGGAACCGCTTCGACGGCGGTTTCTTCCGCAGCCGGCGCGGGTTCCTCCCAGCTCACATTGACCTCAACCGGGACAAAATCGGTTGCGGGGGCTTCCACTGCCGGTACCGCCGCGGCCACCGGTGTCGGAGCCGGGGCGCCTTCAGCCACCACCGTGACGGGGAAGATGCGCCAGACGCCCTTGTGGTCGCGGTGCAGCCTCAACCACCCTTCGCGCTGCGCCTGGTGGAGCAGGTCGAGGATGCCGCGAAAGCCGTGACGTCGGGCGTCGAGTTCCTTCCCCGCAGCGCGCAGCATCTGGCTGACCTGGCGCAAGTAGAGAGGACGGCCGGGAGCCTTCTGCCCGGTGTCCGCCATGGCCTGCTTGAGCGCTCCCAAGGCCTCCGCGCTCGTCATGCCGGGTGGCGGCGCGCTGGGTGGCACAGGCTCTCCCGGAGCTTCCGGCGGCGCGGCTTCCTCGGCTTTTTCGGCCTCCCCCTCTGTCGTCACCACTTGGGCCGCGGCGGTCGTCTCCACTTCTCCGTCGGCGGGTTCCACCAGGAAACCGCGCTCCGTCTTGCGTAGGTGTACCAGTCGGGCACGCTCCATCTTCTGCATGAACTCGAGGAACGATCCCGCGCCAAAGTCGCGCTCGCTGAACGTCGGGTCGAGTTGGAGCAGCGTGCTCTTCAGCAAGCCGACCTGGGGCGCGACTTCGCGTTCCGCCAGGATCTTGAGCGCGCGCTCCACGTTGGGCAGCGCGGTGGCCAAGGGCCGACTGTCGGGGACGGCGCGGGGACGGGCTCGCGACGCCCGCGGGGCGCGGGCACCCTCCTCAGCCTTGAGCAGATTCTCGTAGCTGATGAATTCGTGACAGTTCCGTTGCAGGATGTTGCTGGTGAAGGCTCGGCCACCGACCACAAACACGCGCTTGTCGTATTGCTTCAGCTTTTCAACCAGGGTGATGAAGTCGCTGTCACCACCCACGATGGCGAAGGCGTTGATGTGGGGGCGGTTGAAGGCCATCTCCAGCGCGTCGAGCGCCAGGTTGATGTCGGCGCCGTTCTTGTCGCCGCGCGGGGTAAGGTTGCGTTGCACCATCTGGACAGCGTGCGCCGTCATCTGACGGCTCTGCTCGCCGGCGCGCGGCCAGTCGCCGTAGGCCACCTTGGTGACGACTTCCCCCCGCTCTTTCAACGCCTCGAGCACCAGCGAGACGTCGAATTCCTTCCCCAGCGTGTCCTTCACGCCGATCTGCACGTTGTCGTAATCAATAAAGACGGCCAGCTTCAGCCGCTCCTCTGCCATAAATCCTTCTTCCTCCCGGGCCCACGTGGCCACGGGACTTGCCTGGTTTTGCCGAGGGAGAATCCCTCTTTGCTGATGATACTCCTGAAAGGCCCCAGGCGAAATGATGTAGAGACGTTCTGGTGGGCTTTCGCGTGGTCGATTCCTACCACGTACGTGGTCAATTCCTACCACGAGGCTGCCACCCCCGGGGTACGCAGGGCAGAGCAGCCGCGGTCCAAAGGCTCTGGCCTGAAGGCCGCCGCTATGCGAGGTACTTCAAGCTCAAGTCGATAAGTTTCTGCGTGCCGGCGTAAGGTTCCTCGCGACCTTCCCATTCCATGGAGAAATACCCACGAAAACCGCTGGCCTTGGCGATTTCAAAGCATTTTGCCACGTCCACGGTGAAGAGCTTGTTGCCACCCACCTCGGAGTCCTTCACGTGGGCGATGTTGTAAGCGCGCTTGAACATCGCTTCCAGGGCGCGATTGTTGAACTCCTGATCGTGGGTGAGCATGGAATTGCAGAAGTCAGGCAAGGCGTGGAGGTAAGGGTTGTTCACCTTATCGAGGACTTCCACGATGAAGAACGGATCCTCGGTGAAGTTGTCGTCATTCTCCAGATTCGCGACGACCTTTTTCTGGGCGGCGTGGTCGGCGACCAGCTTCAGGCTCTCTACGGTGCGGCCCACGTCGGGCTTCAAGTTGCGCGCCGCAGCGATGTGCAGGCGCACGCTGGGCGAGTCCAGCGCCGCCGCAATCTCGATCCACTTCTTGCTGGTCTCGACCGCCTTCTGACGTTTGGCGGCGTCGAGATCGTAGTAACTCTCCTGCGCGTCCACGGGAACGTCGATGATGCGTGCCCCGGCCTTCTCTGTGGCCTCGCGCAGTTCGTGGATGTATGCCAGGTCCGTGGAGCGGAAGTGCTGGTCCAAGGGCTCGATGTTGCGCACGCCGAACTTCTTTACCACGATCGCCCCAAACTCCTTCAGGTCCCAGCCTGGCAGTTTGGGATTGCGCGCCCACTTGTTGCCGGGGGCTTCGATGAACATGCGGAAGGGCCAACTGGCCACCACCAGGCGGTCGCGCGGCGCGGTGGGGAATTGCAGGTTGGGCTCGGAAGAGAACAGGTTTGGACCCCAGCCGAGCACTGTCGCTCCGGCGGCCAAAGCTGAAGAATGCTTCAGGAAATCACGGCGAGAGTATCTGTCCATGGGCATGACCTCACAAGATTACTCGGCAACCGAGATAGGTCATTCCACCCACCCCTCGGCTGCGCAGTGATAGAATCGGCTGCCCGATGCAGGACGTCAACAGGAAAATGCTTGATGCGCGCCAGGAGACGTTCCACCGGAACGTCTCTACAGGGGGAGGCGAAATGGCCGAAGTGATCCGGGTAGGCATTGTTGGGGCGCGGTTTGCCGCGCGCTTTCACTGGGAAGGCTACCGGCGGGTGTACGGTGTGCCGGTGCAGGTGGTGGGCGTGACGTCCAAGTCGCCGGCGTCGCGCCAGGCGTTTGCCAGCGAGCATGGCGTCGAAGCCTTCGAACGGTTCGAACAGCTCTGTGACGCTTGCGACGTGATTGACCTCTGCGCTCCGGGCGCCGCACACGAACCGCTGGCCGTCGAAGCGTTGCGGCGTGGAAAGCACGTCATTATCGAAAAGCCCTTCACCGGCTTTTACGGCTCGGGACGCGAGGACTTCCGCGGCAACTCATTCCCCAAGGAGCTCATGCTCCGTCAGGCCATGGCTAGTTGCGACCGCCTCCTCGCTGCGGCGGCCGAGTCGGGAAGGAAGATTTGCTACGCGGAGAATTGGGTCTATGCCCCGGCCGTGGCGAAGGAGCGCGAGATTCTGGCGAAAAGCGGCGGCCAGATCCTGTGGATCATCGGCGACGAATCCCACAGCGGCTCGCATTCACCCTACTACGGCCTGTGGAGGTTCTCGGGCGGCGGGTCGCTGGTGGGCAAGGGATGTCATCCACTGAGCGCCGCCTTGCATCTGAAGCGCGTGGAGGGCGAAGCGCGCGACGGCCAGCCGATTCGTCCGGCTACCGTCTCGGCCCGCACGCACGAAATCACCCGGCTGAAGAGCTATCACGATGCGGCCTTCCTGCGCACTACCTACGACGATGTGGAAGATTACGGCCAGATGCACATCACCTTCGACGACGGCATGGTGGCGGACATCTTCTCCTCTGAGTTGGCACTAGGCGGCGTCCACAATTGGCTGGAGGTGTTCGCCAACAACCACCGCACGCGCTGCAACCTGAATCCCACGGACGCGCTCGAAACCTACAACCCGCGGGAGGATTTGCTGAAAGACGTGTACCTGACCGAGAAGCTCGGGACCAAGCAGGGTTGGAGTCACCCCGCGCCCGACGAGGATTGGCAGCACGGCTACCCGCAGGAGTTCCAGGACTTCATGGAAAGCATCTCCCAGAACCGCGAGCCGCTCTCGGGCGCCGAACTCGCCCGCGATACGATTGCGGTTCTTTACAGCGCTTACCTGTCTGCCGAGCGGCGGGGCGCGGAGGTGGAGATACCTCTGTAGCCGCGGGTCCATTTCGCGAAGGGCCGTGGTGTGTAGGCAGCCGCGGAAGCCCGTGGCACAGGAGGGTGCGGTGGCTAAAGCGCCCGGCCACGGCGAATTCCCGCCCCCGCGACTCGTCCACCGTGAGATTAATATATAAGCGGTAAACCTACCTTGGCTTTATTCTAATCTTGACATCCTGCCGCGCTTGGCCTGTGCTACAATCCGGCCTAGGCGAGGGTCTTCGGTTTGCGGCTGGGCTGGCTCACAATCCAGCGTGCCGGTACGATGCCGAGGAGTCGCTGAACGGGGGCCATGCATTTCGAGTGGATGGCATTTGGCCAGTACAGGAGGAACGGGACATGCGAACTGACCATCGAGGGTTCTCGCTCATCGAGTTGCTGATTGTGGTGGCGATCATCTTGATTATCGCGGCGATCGCGATTCCGAACCTGTTGCGGAGCCGCATCGCAGCCAATCAAGCCTCTGCCATCTCGAGTTGCCGCGTCATCAACACGGCGGAAGTCACCTATGCTTCGAGCTACGGCGCCGGCTTCTCGAGCACTCTCCTCCAGCTCGGTCCTCCGGCGAGCGGTGTGGTGGGTGAGTCGGCGGCAGGGCTACTCGACAGTGTACTCGCGTCGGGCGTGAAGAGTGGCTACTCCTTCGCTTACGTGCCGGGGATCCCCGACTCCCGGGGATTCTACAACGGCTACGCCGTGAACGGCAATCCTACGCAGGTGGGGGTGACGGGCACGACTTACTACTTCACGGACCAGACTTACGTCATCCGCGCGAACTCAACGGGCCCGGCCTCGGTGTCCGACTCGCCGGTGGCCAACTAACGCGGTCAGCGTGGCGCGAGCTTGACCACCCAGATTTCACCCGCGGCCAGGGTCTTCTGCAACAGAGCCTTGCCTGCGCTCATCCGCACCGATACATCGCGATCGCTTTCCAGATTCCGCGCACTTACGGCCGGCCAAGGCAGACGAACTGAGATGGCGGCCTGGGCCGGGGTGTGGGCGTGGTTGAAAGCGAACAAGAACTGAACGCGGTCGCTCGTCAGGCGCCGCACTTCAACTTCGGAGGTTCCCAAGCCGGAGACTTCCACCTCCGGCGAGACTCCGGCAGAACGCGCCAGAGCCAGCAACAGCCGCTTCGTTGAAGCCTTGAGCTGGCGCTGATAAGCTAGCGCCGGAAACGAACCCACCAAAATCGCTCTCCCCTTTCCGAATGTGTGTTCGACAATTGCGGGCTCGCCATTGGCGAATTTCGCCAGCACGCGCCCGCTCGGCAGCGGCTCGAGGTCTTCCTCAAAGGCCTCAGCGACGATGGCGGCGCCGGGCGCCAGACCGGGAAGATCCGCTGCCGGCGCGACGAGCATTCTGGCCTTCTCGACCGGCCGGATAAGTTTTTCCTTCGCCCCGAAGACCTCGTCCAGCCCGAAGCCGGGAACACGGTCACTGGAGAAGCCGCGCTCGTCGTTCCACGCCAGGCGGGCTTCCGCCACTGCCGTGCCGCCGTTCTCGATGTAGCGCGTCACGCCCTCGGCAACGTCCTTTGAGAGCATCACCGGATAGGGGAGAAAGAGAACTTTGTATTGCCCCAGCCTGTCTCGGGTGACGTCGTAGGGATGAACGAAATCCACGGGGATCTGCTCCTCGAAGAAGGCGCGGTGCAGGCCCATCAGGGAATCGCGCTCCGCGTTGCCGAGCTTGGAAAGCGAGGACTGTGCTCCTCCCACCATGTAGGAAAGCCGGTTGAAGAGTACCGCCACCTGGGCGGCGGCGGGCGTGGCCTGCCGGATCTCCGCGGCGTTGCGCGCGATGGTCTGCGCAACCCGGCCCGCGGCGCGGGCGCGGTCGGTCAATGTTCCGTCCAAATTGATGAGCCCGTAGCCGTTGGACTCGTACCCGGAGCTCATGGGATACCAGGCATAGACGGAGATCTGCCGCGCGCCGTGCGACAGCACTTTCCACAGCCAGAACTCCAGGTCGTGCGCGACCACGGGGTCCGCGATGCGCATACCGGTGACACCCTGGCCCGCCTGGAGTTCGCCAATCCAGAAGCCTTTGCCGTAGCTCCTTCCCGCCGAGCGCGTGAAGTCCAGACCGGCGGCGATCATGGTGTAAGGCCAGGGACGCGTCGAGGCCGCGTGCTTGGGGTAAAGCGAGGTGCCAAAGAAGTCGGCCGTCGAGGCCATCTTCCAATCGTCGGGTTCGCCGTAGCCGTCTGTGGGCCACGTGAACAGCCCAGGCACCGCGGCGTGGCTGGTGATGGGGTGCGTGGAGTCCGTGCTGCGAATGGAATCCACGCGCGTCTTGAGGTCGCCCGCGAGCTTGTCGTCGATGAAGGCTCGCCAGTCGAGGTAGTCCGTGTAGGAAAGGATGGTGGACCCGCGCGGGGGTTCAATTTGTTCCCAGCGCTCGAACCCGCGATACCACGCAGCGTTCAGCGCCTCGAGCGTCGCGTATCTTGCTTTCAGCCACTCGCGGAAACGCGCCTGGCTCGACGGGCAAAAGCAAAACTCAGGATTCGAGAGATAGGGAAACTCGGCCCAATTGATGACGTGCGGCTCGCTCCAAACGTCCCAGCCGTAAAGGGCCGGCGAGCGGTTGGCGCGCGCGGAGAGCGCCTGAAGGAACTGCACGATTTCCGCGCGCACGCCAGGATGGTCAATGCAGAATCCGGGCGAGGCCTGCGACTTGATCACCGCGCCGCTCCGGTCCACAAACTGCGCGTCGGGATAACGTTCGCCCACCCAGTCCGGCGCGGAGTCGAGATAGAGCTGCACCACGACGCGCAGGCCGCGCGCTTCCGCCAACCGCAGCAGCAGCTCAAGATTATCGAACCGGAACTCCCCGGGTTTCGGCTCCGCCGTAGCCCAGTCCACCCAGCACTTGACGGTGTTAAAGCCCACCGCCTTGATCTGGTCGAGGTCTTTGCCCCAACGCTCGGCGCTGGTCGCATCTACTTTCTCCAGCATCGGCGCGCGCGCCTTCCCGCCGCCATACCAGACGGCCACCGGGAAAAAGTCGGGGCTTTCTTCTCGCGCAGTTCCAAGGATCGCGAACACCAAGCCCAGGGAGACCACGAGGGTAAAGCCAAGTAAGGACATGCACTTCCGAATTCGGGCTCTGGCCACGGGATATTTCCTCCTCCAAGATTCTCGACGGGTTCGTGCCGGCGCAAGCCAGGTCCTGGCTCACAGGCCCGCAGGGCATCATAAACAAGGCAAGTGACTATCGCAACGGCGGCGAGGCCAAACGGTCACGAAGAGAGATCGAAATTCCGGGCAATGCAAAGCGAAATGACCTCCTCGGCCCCCTCAGGGTGGGGCTCATAGCGAAGGGCTTACGCGTGTGCTACTATTGCTCCAATCATGGCTCGGTTTCTTCGTGCGGTCTGCGCCTTACTCTCTGGTTTCACTCTAATCAGTTGTCTGCCCACAGAATCCCTGAAGGTTGAGTTCCCTCAGCATCTGAAAGTCCCGCGCATCGTCGTCGGGCAGGACACTTTCAAGAAGTCCGTTTTCTTCGAGCAAGCTAGTTTGGGCCCGATTACTGACATTCGCTACAGCCAATTCACCAACAGACGCGAGCCGGCTCTCGTCATCGTAGGCGGCTTGGGCGCCACGTTCCTGGGGGAGGACCGGCAGGCGACGAGGACAGTCCATTTCCAGAGGCAGCTCTCCGAGCGGGTCGCCTTGGTTCATGTGAAGGCGGACACGGCACCCTGGTTCCTGGGTCAAAGCATGCGCAGCGTAGTTCTGTATGATCAGACTGGAGCGGTCCGTTGGACCTACAGCAGCTTCTGGGGCATTGATGATGCAGCGGCGGGCGACGTCAACGGGGACGGGGTGGCGGAAGTCGCGGTCGGACTAAATGGGTTTGGAGGATTGCGCCTGCTGAATGCGGATGGTCACCAATTATGGGGTAGGTACGGCGACGGGAACATCTGGCATGTCGAGATACTGCCAGCCGACGGAGCTAATCCTGCGAGGATCTTCCACACCGAGGCCGGTGGCGAACTGAAGGTTCGCGATGCGAGGGGTGAGGTAATTGCCCGTCACCGGCCGGACTTCTATGTTTCTCACTTTTCCCTAACCCGATGGGGCGACGAGCTCCAGGCAGGCCATTTTGTGTCTGTTGGGGACGGCTACATCCTCGTGTACGATCTGAACGGACAACAGACACAACGGCTCGATGCACCAGGTTGCGACAGACTGGGCGACGCGGTCGGGACGCCCGTTCGCTTTGCGGCCGGCGGCACGCATTACGCCACGCTTGTTGATTACAGCCTCTGGAACCGAGCGCTTCTCCTTGTGCACGACCCAACCGGCAGGTTGATTTACGAGGAAGTCCTGCCAGAACGCTGCGCAGCGCTAGGAACCATCTCGGCTGGGGATGGAGAAGAACTGCTGGCAGGTTGCACAGGAACAGTATGGGAATACTCGGTGGTTTCAGCAGCCCAGAGAGGCAAAGCGGGCCGAGGAAAGCGTCGGTGACAGTTCAAGGTCACACCGCCCTCGCCTCTGGGAGGGCACACGCGACCATTGGAATTCCGTTCTCAATCGCGTACAGCAGCCACTAGTCAGGCAGAGCGCTGGCCAGCGCCTCGAGTTCCGGTTCGCCAGGACCGAGCGGCAGCTTGACCTTGCCGCGCTGGACGGCCGAGCGGCAAATGGCCATCATGATTTCGAAGCCCTTGTACGCCTGCTCGCCGTTGCAGGGATGGACCTTCGCCGGGTCATCCAACCAATCGGCGATTTCCTGGATGTAGGGCGGCATGTCGTGCGCGTAATCCATGTTGCCCGTGCCGGAAATCACGCCCTGGGAGCTGCGCGTAATGGCGCGCCAGCCGCCGCCGGTGAGCACTTCAGCAAAGCCTTCGGTCCCCTGCGCGCCGATGCGGCACTTGCGCCACCAGGCCTCGACCTCCGGCACGTCGGGCGCGCCGTCCCCGCTTTCCACGATGCCCCGCACCCCGTTCGCGTACTGGACAAATCCCGCCACATAGTCGGGCGAGGGGTGATTGTCCGCGAGTTTTCCCTTTCCTGAAGCCTGGCCTACTACCCATTCGGCTTCGGCGTAGTCGTTGAACCAGCGGGTGTATTCGATCAGGTGGGTGATCATGTGCAGCATCCAGCCTGTCGCGGTTCCATACACCGTATGCACGCGGCCGATGGCGCCGCTGGCGATGATCTCTTTGACCTTCTTGTAGTGCTCGCCGTAGCGGTGCTGATGGCTCACCACGGTTTTGACGTGGGCCTCGCGCACCAGCTTCATGATCTTCAGCGCTTCGTTGGTGGACGTGGCGATGGGCTTTTCATACGCAATGAGCTTGGCGCCCGCTTCCACGCCCAGACGGATCATCGGCAGCCGCAGATTGGGCAAAGTGCAGAAGCAGAAGATGTCGGGGCGAGTCTTCTTGAGGAGCGACGCCGCGTCGAAGCTGGTTTCGGGATTGCCGAATTGCTTGGCAGCCGCTTCCACGCGGGCCGCATCAATGTCGCACACGCCGACGAGCTGAAAGCGCGGGTTCTTGAAGAACTCGGTAGCATGATGCATGCCGCGTTTGCCGCAGCCGGCGACGACTACCGTATATGTCTTGGCGGGGCTCATGGGTGATAACTCCCTCTCGCAGGATTCAGGCTGGGGAACCCGGCAGGGTCTTTTCTCCAACCCTGCCGGGTCTCGTGAAGAGAACAGCCGCAGACCTGAAAGACAAGCCTGCGCTACACCTACTTACCGCGCGCCTTGTCCCAGGCCCGGATGGCTTCGATCGTGTGTTTCACCTCTTCGCTGGTCAGTTCCGGATACATGGGCAGCGACAGGACGCGGGCTGCGGACTTTTCCGTGTGCTGGAGCGAGCCGGAGATGCGGGCGTCGCGGCCCCACGGATAACCCTCCTGCTGATGGATGGCGATGGGATAGTGGGTGAGGGCGGTAATGCCCCGGGCCTGAAGATAGGCTTGCAATCCATCCCGGTCGTCCGTCTCCACGACGTAAAGGTGATAGATGTGCCGGTAGCCGGGCAGGGCCGTGGGCAACGTCAGGGACGTGCCCGCCAGACCTGCGTCATATTCTTTCGCGCGCGCCCGGCGCAGATCATTCCACTCGTCCAGATGCCTGAGCTTGACGCTTAACACCGCGCCGTGGAGTTCGTCCAGCCGACTGTTGTAGCCGATGCTGTGGTGAGACCGCTTGAGCGAGCCGTGACCCCGCAACTTGCGAACCTGGGTGGCGAGATCAGAGTCGTTGGTGACGACGGCCCCGCCGTCGCCGAAGCAGCCGAGGTTCTTCTGAATGATGAAGCTGGTGGCGACCGCGTCGCCGAACTCACCGATGGCAAAGTCGTCCCCGCGGGCCCCGAGCGCCTGGGCGTTGTCTTCCAGGATGCGAAGCTTGTGTGCCTTCGCGATGGCCGCTACTTGCCGCATCTTGGCCGCTTGGCCATAGAGGTGCACCGGAATGATAGCTTTGGTGCGGGGGCTAATGGCTGCCTCAATCAGGTTCACATCAAGGTTGCAGGTCTTGGGGTCGATATCCACGAAGACCGGCGTGGCTCCCGCCAGCCAGATGGCCTCGGCAGTGGCAAAGAAGGTGTTCGAGGTAGTAATGACCTCGTCGCCCGGTCCGATGCCCCAGGCAATCAGGACTAGCCAGAGCGCATCCGTGCCGGAGTTGACCCCCACTGTCTCCTTCGCATGGCAGTAAACCGCGAGTTCCTGCTCGAATTGCTTCACTCTGGGGCCGAGCACGTAGGTGCCGCTTTCCAGGACTCCGTGAATGGCTCCGTCAATTTCTTTTTGTAGGTTGTGATACTGTCGTACGTGGCCGTAGAAGCCGACTTTCAACTCCGCCATATAAAGCCTCCAAATGCAGGGATTGCGTAACCTGTCAGATTAATCGGAAACCCCCTATCCCGCAAGAAATTTCGTTGGCGATCCTCGCCCGTTTGCTGCCGCTGGCTACCGGCAGGTGTGCCTTGGACCGCCTCCATCACCTCACCGGGCAAGGGCAGCCGGGAACCTGGGCGCCAAGGGCCTCCGCCCTCGCTAGCGTATCCAGATAGTCCTACCCGCCGGGGACCGGACTCCCCCAGGCGCTAGGCGAGCGCGGATGAGGCGGGCACGATCTGTGCACCCCCGTGCGCC
>Ga0187878_1003842_pt1 | contig 12022 bp, 13 predicted proteins | sample June2016WEW_17_1_FD_132979 | JGI IMG/M metagenome (GOLD analysis project Ga0187878, IMG submission 132979) | Peatland microbial communities from SPRUCE experiment site at the Marcell Experimental Forest, Minnesota, USA - June2016WEW_17_150 | ecosystem: Environmental > Terrestrial > Soil >...
TACGGAATTTTTTATTGGCCGCAGAAAGAACTGCCTGTTCCAAGGCTTCCAAAATAATCCTTCTGTCAATTCCTTTTTCTTTTACGATCTGATCGATTGTATGTTTGAGGTTAAAGGTCGTTTCCACATCCATATCTCCTTGATCCATCCTTTATATTACAAGCAATAATTGTTGTAATTGATGACATATCTAAATTTGTCGTAGCATCTTAAAGTCCCCAGACAGCCCTTAGCTGGTATTATTCCGGAAACCTTAGGAAAACCAGCTAGAATTCGAACTCCAGATTAGCCTTGGCTACCATATTGAGAGGAATCTCTGCCATCTGACCTTCCTGCAATTTCATCGTTATCATATTACCATCAAAATTCAAAAGCGTACCAAGGAAAGTCTTTCTTTTGTTACCGGCAACATCAGGAAATGCTTCGAAAGTTTTTACCTTAATCAATCGCCCGATACTCTTCTCATAATCCGCGTTTTTTTTCAGCGGCCGGTTTAAACCGGGCGAAGAAACTTCAAGCGCAAATTTCCCCTCGATCAAGTCTTCAACATCCAGCACGGCCGACAGTTCCCTGCTTACAGAGGCGCAGTCATCAAGATTAACGCCACCCACTTTATCTATATAGAGGCGAAGCACCATTTGCCGGCCTTCACGAGTATATTCAAGCTCGACAAACTCGATATCCATCGAGGCGAGTATTCCCTCAGCAATACCTTTAATTTTATCAACAACGGAAGCATTAAGCATAAAAAAATCCCTTAGAAACAAAAAAAGCGAGCCTTACGAGCTCACCTTTTAGTGAACATAAATTATTCCTTTTTACTAACACGTAAATATTAAAAATGCAAGTATTTTTTTAGATTTTACCTGTATCCTGGAAGTGAAAAAACCACGTTTTGCGTGAATTGAAAAACTTATGACCAATGCTGAAAAAGTTATTGACTTGGCATTTCTCTTTTGGTATAAACGCTAACACTTGTTGAGCGGGAATAACTCAGTGGTAGAGTGCAACCTTGCCAAGGTTGAAGTCGCGGGTTCGAATCCCGTTTCCCGCTCCAAAAAAAATCAAAGGGTTAGGGCATTGCGCCTTAACCCTTTTTCGTTTCTTGTACTTTTTCGAGTACTTTTTTCAGACCTCCTTTCGGGCCCACTTTCAAACAAAAATAATTATATTGATACCGCGCAATAAGCCACCCACTGTTCCTGCATTGTTTGGCAATTTGATTGGGGACTGCCGTTCTTTTTCGGCCGCCATGTCCTTGTGGGAATCGAGGGGACGAGTTCAAGCCTGGGAAATGGCCCTTTCTTGGCGCATTAAAGAGTCTCTGATGTAAACGAGTTTTAGAAATGTCCTTTCTTTGCAAAGCAATGTTGAATTTTCTGTAACCTTTGTATGGGATCTAACGTCTTTAAATATAGCAACATGCATGTTTAGACTACTTCATGCAAACGGAGGCGAAAATGAGAAAGACCATTTGTGCCGTACTTGCTGTCGTGGTGCTTATTCTGGTGAGTTCCCTGCCCGTGTTCGCGCGTGGGCACTTCAGTGGAAGTATCTGGATCGGACCGGGATGGGGTCCATGGTGGGGTCCAGTCTATACCTATCCCTATCCGTACTATGCTTCACCACCTGTCGTCGTCCAGCAGCCGCCTGCTGAATATGTACAGCCTTCTACACAATCAGAGGAACCGAGTTACTGGTATTACTGTCAGAATCCACAGGGCTACTATCCGTATGTGAAACAGTGTCCGAACGGTTGGCTGAAGGTTGTTCCTTCTACTCCGTCACCGGACCGGGAGGAGTGATCCATGATGAAAAGCATGAGAAGTCTATTTTTAATTCTGGCACCGCTGGCACTGGTCGGGTGTGTTACTATGCCAATGGGTCCAAGCGTAATGGCGCTGCCGGGCTCCGGAAAATCTTTTGAGCAATTCCAGGCCGATGACGCGGTCTGCAGGCAGTGGGCGGGACAGCGGATCGGGTTGGCGCCACAGGAAACGGTCAATCAGAATGCGGTCACCGGGGCTGCCGTTGGCACAGTCCTTGGCGCCGGCCTGGGCGCAGCCATTGGCGCTGCCTCAGGTAATCCGGGCGTCGGTGCGGCCATAGGGGCAGGGAGCGGGCTCCTTGTCGGGACATCCGCAGGCGCCAGTTCCGGTCAGGCGTACGGATGGGAGGCGCAGCGCAGGTATGACATTGGCTATCAGCAGTGCATGTATGCCAAGGGAAATCAGGTTCCTGGGGTAGTAAAGAGGACTCGTCGTATTCAGAGAACTCCTGCTCCTCCGCCGCCAGGCTTCGGTTCCGTGCCCCCTGACTATGCCCCGTCTTACCCGACATCGCCTCCTCCTCCGCCGCCGCAATAGTGGGGCTTTTGTGAGCGTATTGCCTGAGGAATAGTTATCCATAACGGCCTTAACGGGTAAATTTCTGCCGTGCCGCCGGATATATCTCTGATTGCTTCCCTGACTCCGGCGCACGGCCCGGCATCGTTCTGAGTTTCGGGCGATTGAGCCCTGATTTATTAATTTGATCTGGAAAGTGGTATAGTTTAATAAAAAACGAAACCGTAAGACGCTGAGTGTTGCAGCTGATACGCCGGAAGGACGGGACGGGGTAGAGACTGTGAAAGGAATCCTCAGGATCGCCTACAAACTGCTGGTAAACGACAAGGGGAAATTCGCCGCACTCCTTGTCGGGATTACATTCGCCGTCTTTTTGATGGTCATGATGACATCGATGTTTGCCGGCATCCTGCACAGGTCATCTTCAACCGTAATAAACATAGGCGCCAAAATATGGGTTATGGACCCGGCGGTAAATACCCCCGCGAGCAGTATCCCGATGCCGGATTATGTACTGGACGCCGTACGGAGCATAAACGGAGTCAAGTATGCCGTGCCTCTATATTCCGGAGGGGCGCAAGTAAAGCTTCGAAGCGGCGTCTATCAAGCGGTGACGGTACTGGGGTTGGACGATGCCAGCCTTTTCGGAAGACCCGCGCTTTTAGAGGGGAACATCGAGAACATCTATGCGGAGAACGGTTTTATTGTAGTCAAGGATACGGAATTCCCCAAGCTGGAAAATCCACGGCTCGGTACGGAGTTCGAGCTGAACGACCACCGCGGAGTGGTCGTCGGTATCGCCCAGGTCACCACCGGCGGACTGTTCGGCATTCCGACCCTGTATACCACGTATAACAGGGCGATCCAGTATATCCCCAACCCGAGATTTACCGACTCATATATCCTGGTGGAACCCAAGAGCAGCGACGCAGTGCCTTACATCAAACAGCAAGTGAAGGCCCTCGGCTATGAAGCGCTGACAAAAGACGAATTTATACAAAAGATTTCCAATTTCTATAAATACAAGACGGGTGTCGGCACCAACGTCCTTTTGATGACTATAATAAGCTTTATCGTGGGCCTGTCCATCTCGGGTCAGACCTTTTATACCTTCATACTTGAGAACCTCGATAAATTCGGGGCTTTGAAAGCAATAGGGGCTAAGGGAAGAGTACTCATATATATGATACTGTTCCAGGCGACCTTTACCGCCCTCACCGGCTACGGCCTGGGTGTCGGCCTGGCATCTTTCATTATAGCCATGGCAAAGCTCAGGCTGCCGAGCTACGCAGCCAAGATAACCTTCATGAATCTGGGATTTGCCTTTGTCATGGTAATCATAATAGCCGGCATCTCAAGTTATATCGGCGTAAGAAAGGTGCTGAAGATAGAGCCTTTCGACATTTTCAGAGGTTAGTATGGCCGATCTTGCGGTTAAAGCTACCGAGCTGGTCAAATGGTTCGGGGAAGGAGATGCAAAAACGTTTGCCGTGCGAGGCGTGAGCTTTGATGCCTTCTTCGGGGAAATGCTCTACATCGAGGGACCCTCCGGCAGCGGCAAAACAACACTTTTAAGTGTGATTTCGGGCATACTCAGGCCCAATTCGGGCAGGGTGCTTGTCGAGGACACGGATATCTGGAATTTGACGAGCGACCAGATAGCCGATTTCAGGTTGAACAAGGTGGGATTCGTGTTTCAGGACTATCACCTCTTTCCACGGCTGACCACTGTCGAGAACGTAGCAATCCCGCTGATCATGAAAAAGCTCGACTGGAATGAATCGATAAACATGGCCATGGATTATCTCGACATCGTAGGGATAAAGGATCGGGCAAATCTCCCGCCGGTTAAACTGAGCGGAGGGGAGCAACAGCGGGTGGCAATCGCGAGGGCCATCGCCAGTCGTCCCGACATACTTATTTTCGACGAGCCTACCGCATCCCTGGATGGGGATACTGGGAGGAGAATCGTGGATTTTGTGAAAAGGAACATCTTGACCGAGAAACGGTGCATCATTATGGTCACCCACGATAGTCGCATATTCGAATACGCGGACAGGATAATGAAAATGGAGGACGGCAGGATCATCGGAGTGGAAAAAGGAGGCCTGCGTGAGGAATAGGATATTGTTTTCCCTGGCAATCATAGGCCTCCTTGCAGGCCTGGTAAGCGCCTATATATACGGCGTAGAGAAAAAGCCTCAGCCGCCGGTGTTCAACCCGGCCTCCAACCCCTATGGCAAGGGGATCTATGCAAACGGCATCATTGAAAGCTACCAGGCAAGCGGAGCGAATATCAACATCTACCCCGAGGTGGCGGGGACTATCATTAAAATTCCGGGATCCGAAGGGGAAAGCGTGCGGCAGGGAACGCCACTCATCATGATCGATGACTCCGTGCAGAGGGCGACCGCAGAACAGCAGAAAGCCCAGGCAGCCGCAGCCCTTGCTCTCCTGGAGGAACTCAGGGCGCAGCCCAGGAAGGAAAATCTTGAAGTTGCAAAGGCCCAAGTGGACTACGCCGGCGCCGGCCTCAAAACCGCACAGGACTTGCTGGACAAACAAAGGAAATCATATGAACTCAACCCGAAATCGGTTAGCAAAAACGATCTGGACAATGCGGAAAACGCAGTCAAGGTGGCGAAAACGACTCTCGAAGTCGTGCGGAGGCAGTACGAACTTACCAAAGCCGGGGCCTGGATTTACGACATAAAAAATCAGGAGAATCAGTACAACGCATTGACCAAAGCGTATATGGCTTCAAGCTCCCTGCTAGCCAAGTACGTCATTAAAGCCCCGGTAGAGGGTACGATTCTGTCAATAAATGCCGCGGCCGGCAGTTACATATCTCCGCAAGGCACATACGACTCGTATACGCAGGGATTTGATCCGGTCCTGGTTATGGGAAGCCCGCAAACCTATATCGGGGTCAGATGTTATATCGATGAGATACTTGTCCACAGGCTGCCGCAGGGGTCACGGATGAAAGCAAAAATGTTCATAAGGGGTACAGACATCAGTGTTCCACTGGAATTTGTCCGGGTTCAACCCTATGTCTCTCCCAAAATCCAATTGTCAAACCAAAGGACCGAGAGGGTGGACGTTCGGGTACTGCCGGTCATTTTCAGATTCGAGAAGCCGAAGAACTTTTCTCTTTACCCCGGCCAACTGGTGGATGTGTATATTGAAGGGATTAAGTAGTTTCCGGATGGAAACAAATAAATGAGAAAAGAAGCAATGGCATGAGACGATAACCATGGCAAAAATTGTACAAGGCACGGTAAATGACCAGTCATAGACAAAAACATAGTGCCCGACTGAACAAGAAAAAGAGACGAGGCATCAGAAAAACCGGAATAAGGGTGTTATGCATAGTATCGCTCTTTTGTCTCTCCGGTTGCGCCGTCGGACCGGACTTTGTCCGTCCCGAACCGCCGCAGGTCGATCACTACACACAGGGAAAGGACCCGACTACCACGATCCCCGCGGACGGCCAGGTGCAGTACTTCAAACAGAGCGCGAAGGTTGTCGAGGACTGGTGGCGGCTTTTCAACTCCACCAGGCTTGACGCTGTAGTGAAGGAGGCGATCAGCAACAATCAGAGCCTGCAGGCTGCGCAGGCAGCTTTGCGTCAAAGCCGGGAAAATCTCAGAGCCGGTTACGGAGTCTTCTTTCCCCAACTGGATGCCGGTTTCGATGCAACACGGCAAAAGTTCTCCCCGGCCCGTTTCGGCGGAAGCTCGCCGGCAAGCACATTTAACCTGTTCACACTTTCGGCAACGGTAAGTTATGCACTCGATGTGTTTGGCGGTGAACGCCGTGCCGTGGAGAGCCTGCAAGCACAGGTTGATTTTCAGCGCTTTACAGTCATTGGAACTTACCTGACTCTGACGGGAAATACCATTAACACTATCATTGCCCAGGCAGCCTACCGCGAAGAGATTAAAGCAACCGAACAAATTATCAGTCTACTGAGGGAACAGACCGGCATTACCGAGGCGCAGGCACAGGCGGGCACGGTCCCTTATGCGAACGTGCTCAGCCTCCGCAGCCAGCTGGCCGCTTTTGAAGCGACTCTCCCCCCACTCCGGCAAAAGCTCGACCAGTCCGGCCACCTGCTTGCTACCCTGGCGGGCCGCACGCCGGCGGAGTGGGCATCGCCGCAAATCAATCTAGCCGACCTGAATCTCCCCGCTGATCTGCCGATAACCCTACCATCGCAGTTTGTGCGCCAACGTCCGGACATCCTTGCGGCCGAGGCCCAGCTCCACAGTGCGAGCGCCGACATCGGAGTGGCAACGGCGGCATTGTTCCCCAGTTTTACCCTTAACGGCAGCTACGGATTCAACAACACTTCCATGGGTGATCTGTTTAAAAGTGGCAGCAGTATCTGGGCTCTGGGGGCGAACGTCACCGCACCTCTTTTCCACGGAGGCACCTTGTGGTTCCATCGAAGGGCAGCCATTGAAGCTTACCAGCAGTCCCTCGCCGGCTATCGTCAGACCGTCCTAAGCGCTTTTGCCCAGGTTGCCGACACCCTGCGGGCGCTGGAGCATGATGCCGAAGCGCTGAGCGCCCAGTCGCAGGCACTCGATGCAGCAGGGGAAGCACTTAGGCTGATACAGGTGAATTACCAGGCCGGCACCGTCAATTATCTGCAAGTTCTTGCCGCGGACAATCAGTATCATCAGGCGAAGATCGGCTACCTCCAGACGCAGGCACAGCGCCTGCAGGATACTGTCGCCCTCTTTATTGCCTTGGGTGGAGGCTGGTGGAATCCAGGAAAAATCATGAGTTGATCCGTTGCCTTACCCCTGTCTCAATAACCGGGTCCACTTCACAAGTATTGAACACTTGTTAGCTGACAATGACTGATTATGACACCCTCTAACTGCTATCAATTACTAAACGACCTAAAGAGCAATCATATTTTTTCCCATCGGTTCCACCTCAATTGTTTGACCTCAGGTGTCAGATTTTAATTCGAATGGCAAGTTGTAGGCAACAAAGTAAAACCCAAGAGATACAAAAATGGTAATGCAGGCTACTGTGAATGCGAGCGATTCTCCTTGCCATAACCCGACAAACCAATGACTGAATTCGCTCGCAAGCACATTTGCCTTTCCGCCATAGAGTTCCAAATCATGTGTATACATCTTGGAAGTTTCAGGTTCATAACCCAGAATATTGTCAGATGCATTCTTGGCATTCAGATAAATCAATAGGGAACTACCCAAGCCGACCAGTAGAATAATTGTGGTAATCAGGTAAAGACTTGCTTGCGGATTTTCGATTTTCCATTTCATGCTGTACCTGTTTTCCCTCCGTTAATGGCAAACATTAAAATTATGGCTTTGCCGGTGTTTTGTTGAAACCAGACAATGTGAATGACATATTCAGTTCACCGAAACGGTTATCAGAAGAGAAGCAACCTACGAGCTAAGCTTTGGACGCAAATAGGCTCAGTCAATTTTCTTCCTGTTTCCAAGGACTTCTTTAACTTCCGACAGGATGTATGTGACAACCAGAAAAATACCGAACATTCCACCCGCATTCCAATACAGAATTATTGGATGTTCAACAAAATCAATACCGGTATATTCGTTGAAGAAGCAGCTTAAAGCACCGGCGACTGAGATCAGCAGCCCAGGCAGTTTCCCGCTAAACCATGTCACGTAAGAGACAGCTGCCAAATAGCATACGCCAGACAATATCTCACTGTCTGTCAGATGATCAATGTAAAAAATTACCCCTACCATAACAAAACCGATGATGGTTACCCACAGCCTGGCTTTTTTCTCGTAAAAACCTCTTAACTGCATAATTATTTTCTCAATCACGAAACTTTTTTTGCAGGCATTCATGCCTCATGGTTTTTTTAGAGTTGATGTCGAAACACATCAAACAAGGCTGATTTGGGACAGATGCATCGGGAAACCATGACTTCGAAGATGGTTGCATGGTTTCAAAAGGGAGAACGCGTCACCATTACCACCCTTGCGGGAAATGATGAGGCGTTGTAGCCGTGCTGTTATTCCTTGTCTGTCTTTTCCCATCGCTTGCCGAAATGTTCGTGAAACTTTTCAAACCTGCGCTCTCGCTCTTTTTGCAACGACTTGAACTTTTCAGCCTGCCCAGGTGTGAGGATTGCACGTATCTGCTTTATCATGCGGGAATGCTGAACTGCCATGTCCCCCTCAATACCCGCAATTTTCGCCGCTTGGGAGCGGATTGCGGACTCATCGGTCTTATCCGCATGGACCAGCGCTCTCAGATTTCTTTTTTCGGCAAAGAGCCTGGCAAGGACAGGTTTAGCCTGTTCCCGGTTCTGCTTGAATATTTCCTTCATTTTCAGTTGCTGCTGCTCTGAAAGCCCGAGCTTTGCCGCCATCTTGTCGAATCGGTGGTGACGGTAGTGACAATGGTGTTCCATTTCCTGGTGACAACATTCCTTGCCCTCATGGGCTTGTGCGAACTGGCTGCCAAAGGCGATAGCCGAGGCCATGCCCGCAATTACCACAATGAATCTGATTGCTTTTTTCATTTACTCCTCCTTGAATGATTTGTCGTTCTGTTCAAGAAGACGACATATCCATTCCGAAGGTTACAAAAAAATTTGGTACCGGTTGACACAATGTTATCCTTCATCGCACACAGTGGGTTTCTTCAGTTATTTCAATAACCCCTGCTCCTATCGAAAACTTTCGCAGTTGCTCGTTACATTTTTTGAAAAACATTGCTATCGAAAAACAATCTTTTCCGTAACCTTTACGCATAATCCTTCGTCTTATTAGCAAGAATCACAGGATGAGGCGGGAAAGATGGGAAAAGGTACAAGCATGGTTTGCCTGGGTGTGGAGGCTGGTACCGGCATTCATGTCGCCGGTTATTTTCAGCCTGTTAGTGGAAAAGAGCCGTTCAACCGACATTTTTTCGGCCATAGTCAATAGGCAGACGGAATAACAGATTTTGAGCTATCTCGATGGAGAATGATATGAAAAATGTCAAGTCAGCAATATGCGTCCTGCTCATATTCATTCTTGGAGTTGGCAGCGGAGTCCTTGTCACCCATATTTTCTACAAATCGCGGATGGAGCAGTTTTTACGGGGCGATCCAAAGGTACGCGAGGAAATTCTGCTGAAACGGCTAAGTCGGAAACTTGAGCTTGACGACCGGCAAAGGGAACGGGTACGTGCGCTTGTCGAGGGAACCCATACGGAAATGAAAAACATCAGAAAGCAGTTCCGACCGCAAATTGAAGCTGTGCTGGCTAAAAGCCGGGCCGAAATGAGAAAGATCCTAAGACCTGAGCAGCAGAAAAAATTCGAGCAGTTCGTGACCAGACACAAGGCCAGGCACGAAAAAGATGAGTAATCATACAAATCACGCAACCAGGGAATCCTAAAATTCATTCAACCATCGGACATTTGCGTACTGAATCCCAAAACCCAAATCCCCGTGGGATTAGCTGCACCTGATAATTCGCTGATGGCAGAAATGCTTGATGCAGGATCTTAACCTGACGCCGTTGATTGAGAAACCAGGTCATTCCTGTGAACTCGGGAAGATATGGACCGTTCGATAACGAACGACAAAAACTCGTAAAGGCATAATGGAGAGATAGAGAAGAAAAAGGTTGCCCAGCGGCAAGTACACCCTGTGAAGCCTTTATTCACGTGGGTTGTTCCATGGAAAAGAATCAGAGGAAAATTGAAGGTACAGAAGAGACTGTTTCCTCCATCAGAAAGAAAGATAAAACCGTAAGGTTTAGAACCGCAACGGCCAATATATGAGGAAGGCAGAGGCACGACACACCCGAAGGTTCTTCCCCTCTTGATGGATTATCGGCAAAGGTCGATAATCTGCAGATATTTGGGCAAAGACCGTGCTTCCGTGTCTTTCGTCTTCCAAATCGGACGCACCAAAAAAACCGATCGAGGATTTATTTCCTACATTTCTAGGTAGTGTATAGAGAGTCAAAACCCGCCTAATCTATGATCAGGTTCGATGATTAGGATAAAGCATCTACGCTTCTTGCGTTCGGTATGATTCTGAAAAGGAATCGAAAAAAATTGTATTCATCACGCTGAGTCAGATGAATCGTAACGAAGTATTCATAAATCTTTGCAACACTGTATATAAATCAAAGAGGCCGCAAGTCAATCAGTAAACTGAAAAACTGGAACGTGGTGGATGTCAAAGTCAGGCACATGTAAAAAACGGATTTTTGTGTAACTTTTTATCAAAGCAATTATTTTTGTAACCAGTAATAAAGTTCCACTGTCTAAAAACAAAAAACTGGAATCTAGCCATGAAGAAAATACTTGATTATGTTGAGGGCCTACCTTATCGGTCAAAGGTGATAGGTTGTCTGCTGTTAAACGTGTTATTGGGCGTCGCGGATTACATTACCGGAGATTTTTCCCTTTTGATGTTCTATTTTCTTCCCATTTCATTTGCTTCGTGGTTTATCGGGAAAAGGGCCGGTTTTTTCATCCCAATGGTATGCGGTGTGGAACTTTTCATAATCGATCTGCTCGTTGCCCCGGAAAATGTAACCATAATGAGTACCAGGTCCTGGAACGCACTTATGGAAGTTTGCTATCTCCTTCTGGCAGGATATTTATTATCTAAAGTCAGGGTCGAGATGAAACATATAAGGCAAAAGTCCATAGAGCTGGAAGACGCAAACCGGGAGCTGGAGGCGTTCAATTACACGGTTGCCCACGACCTGCGCAAGCCGTTGACTGTGGTCAACGGCTACTGTCAGCTAATCCGGGAGCTGTACGGCGACATACTCGACGAGCAATGCAAGTGTTACCTACAGGAGGCCTACGACGGCACCCTGCGCATGAACCGGCTTATCGAGGCCCTGCTCAACTTCTCGCGCATGGGCCACGTCGAACCGCGCCGGGAAATGGTTGATCTTTCCGCCATAGTGCATGAGGTGGCCTCGGAGCTGAAGCTGGCTAAGCCGGGGCGTCAGGTCACCTTCATGATCGCCGACGGGGTTAGTGCCGAAGGGGATGCGAACCTGCTGCGGGTGGTCCTGGATAACCTCCTCGGAAACGCCTGGAAATACACCGGCACGCGGGATGAAGGGATCATCGAGTTCGGTACAACGGAAGTCGATGGAAAGCCTGCCTATTTCGTCCTCGACAACGGAGCCGGATTCGACATGGCGGACGCGGACAAGCTCTTTACCCCTTTCCAGCGCCTCCCCGGTGCCGAAGAATGCAGAGGCTTCGGCATCGGCCTAGCCACGGTAGAGCGGATCATCCGGCGCCAAGGCGGCCGGGTCTGGGCTAAGGCAGAAGCGGGCAAGGGGTGACATTCTATTTTACGTTGAGCGGCGACCGATCCATCTGACAACATCATCCGGTCACTGGACGCAGAATTTCTCCGGGAGACGTTACGATGCCTATCAGGGCCTTCGAATCAATAAGGAACAATGTAGAGCCTCTTGCAAAAAGCTTTCTGTGCTGTGGTGACATTCCCGGTAATGGGTCATCACTGACTATTTTTGCCAGGGAATCTGGTTAGGCGGCAATTCTGGACGTCGTTTTTTCCTATTTTCGACGCATTACTCCCTTGCGGGAGTTGATTTTGGTCTTTGACAATCAGCAACCAGTGACTTTGAGCAGCTGATCCGCAAACAAGGCGATCATGCCGAACA
>Ga0187878_1003843_pt1 | contig 12022 bp, 12 predicted proteins | sample June2016WEW_17_1_FD_132979 | JGI IMG/M metagenome (GOLD analysis project Ga0187878, IMG submission 132979) | Peatland microbial communities from SPRUCE experiment site at the Marcell Experimental Forest, Minnesota, USA - June2016WEW_17_150 | ecosystem: Environmental > Terrestrial > Soil >...
CTCTCCCGCAGCCGGGCTCGGCCGCTGGCATTCAGATTGCCATTGCCTCGCTCTCGCCGATCCAGCTCATCCCACCACTTCATGAGCTTCATGGTCGCCTCCTCCGCAAGATCCGCCGTCCCGACTCCTTGTACCACGACGTGGCCACGGGTCAAACAGGCTCATGAACCGCCCTGGGAATCGTGGAGACTCCCGAGCTTTGATTTAGGCGGCGGCGGTTGCTGCTAGTTGGCGATGGTATGCCTCCTCGTACTCGGCCGGAGGGATGTCTCCGCAGGCGCTGTGAAGGCGGCTCTCGTTCCACCAGTGGACCCAGGCGGCGGTGGCGAGTTCGACCTCTTCGGTCGTCCGCCAGGAACGGCGGCGACGGATCAGCTCGGCCTTGTATAGCCCGTTGACCGTCTCCGCCAGGGCGTTGTCATAACTGTCGCCCTTGGATCCCACCGAGTTCACCACGCCTGCCTCGGCCAGGCGCTCGGTGTATCTGATGGCCAGATACTGGGTGAATTCAAGCGGTCATCGCAACATCTCGACACAGAGGAGTTGCGATGGGACATACCAGGCAGCAGCGAGCGGTTTGGGCTCTGCGGGCTCGGATGCGCTCTCCCGGCCATCCACCGGGCTGGCGTCGCGAGCACCGGCGGCGGTTCTGGGAGGCGATCGCACACGGACTGTCGAGCGAGGACGCCGGCGCGGCAGCCGGCCTGTCATCCGCGGTTGGAACCCGGTGGTTCCGCGAGGGCGGTGGCATGCGAACAGTCAGCCCTGCCGATTTGTCGGGCCGCTACCTCTCTTTCGCCGAGCGAGAGGAGGTCGCCATCCTCAGAGCCCAGGGCTGCGGTGTTCGCGAGATAGCTCGCCGGGCCGACCGCTCCCCGTCAACGATTTCGCGCGAGCTGCGCCGGAACGCAGCGACCCGCAGCGGCCGGCTTGAATACCGCGCCACGACGGCGCAGTGGCACGCCGACCGGCGCGCCAAGCGCCCGAAGGTGGCGAAGCTTTCCTCCAACGACAACCTGCACCGCTATGTCCAGGACCGTCTTGCCGGCATGATCACCGCTCCCGATGGCACAAGGGTGCTGGGCCCCAATGTCCGTTGGGCCAGCCGGCGTCATGGGCGACGCCAGGACCGGCGCTGGGCCAAGTCGTGGAGCCCGGAGCAAATCTCGAACCGCCTCCGGGTCGATTTCCCCGATGATCAGTCCATGCGGATCTCGCATGAAGCCATCTATCAGGCGCTCTACGTCCAGGGGCGCGGAGCCCTGCGCCGGGAGCTCACCGCGTGCCTTCGCACCGGGCGGGCACTGCGGGTGCCGAGGGTAAGGACCCAAGGACAGGGGAAGAAGTTCGTCACCCCGGATGTCATGATCAGCGAGCGGCCTGCGGAGGCTGCCGACCGGGCGGTCCCCGGGCATTGGGAAGGCGACCTAATCCTCGGGCTCGACAGCTCAGCGATCGGCACGCTGGTCGAGCGCACGACCCGGTTCACGATGCTGCTCTACCTGCCCCGCATGGAAGGGCACGGCAACGAGCCTCGGGTCAAGAACGGTCCTGCGTTGGCCGGGCATGGGGCCAAAGCCGTCCGTGACGCGATCGCCCAGTCGATCGCCACGCTGCCCGAGCAGCTCCGCCGGTCGTTGACGTGGGACCAGGGCGCAGAGCTGGCCCAGCATGCCCAACTGCGCATCGACACCGGGTTGGAGGTCTACTTCTGCGACCCGCACAGTCCGTGGGAACGCGGCACCAACGAGAACACCAATGGGCTGCTCCGCCAGTACTTTCCAAAGGGCACCGACCTGAGCAAGCACAGTGTCGACGACCTAGCCGCCGTAGCCGCCGCCCTCAACGGCAGGCCCCGCAAGACGCTTGGCTGGAAGAGCCCGGCAGAAGCCTTGGACCAGCTGCTACTCTCGAGCCAACAAGGCGGCGTTGCGACCACCACTTGAACCCGGCCTGGACACCTCGATCGCTGTGGTGGACCAACCCCGGGAGCTCGTGGCCACGAGCGAAGATGGCCATCTCGAGGGCGTCGAGGGCGAGATCGGTCCGGAGAGACGCCGCCACCCGCCAGCCGACTATGCGGCGGCTGAAGACATCCACGATGAACACGGTGTAGCAGAAGCCCGCGATCGTCCAGACGTAGGTGAGATCGGCCACCCAGAGCCGGTTGGGAGCCGCTGCGGCGAAGGTCCGCTCCACGAGATCCGCCGGACGAGAAGCGAGATCGGCAGGCTTGGTGGTCCGGATGCTCTTCTCACGCACAGCGCCCACGAGGCCGAGCGTGCCCATGAGGCGGGCCACGCGATCCCGGCCGACGCTCTCGCCTTTGCGGCGGAGAACCCGCCAGACCTTGCGTGCGCCATAGACCGCGAAGTTCTCCCGGTGGATCTCGCTGATCTTTCCCTTGAGCTTCTCATCCGCGATGGCTCGGGCAGAGGGTGGCCGGTTTCGCGCGGCGTAGTAGGAAGAGGGGGCGATCTCCAGAGTCCGGCAGATCGGCTCGACCCTGTAGGAAGCGCGGTTCTGCTCGATGTAGCGGGTCATTTCGTCGAGCGGCGGTCGAGCTCCGCCCCGAAGAAAATGGCAGCGCTCTTCAGAATCTCGTTGGCTCGGCGCAGTTCGCGGTTCTCGCGTTCGAGTTCGACGATGCGGCGACGCTTCTCGGTCGTGAGGCCGGCTCGGGCACCGCGGTCGATCTCGGCCTGGCGGACCCAGTTGCGGAGCGACTCGACTCCGATGCCGAGCGAGTGGGCCACCCGGGCGACGGCTCCGGTGCGTTCACCGGTCTGCTCGATGGTTTCGAAGACCATCCGGACGGCCCGTTCTCTCAGCTCAGCTGGATAGCGATACGAGGGCTTGTGACTGCTGGCGTTGTCTGGCATGACTCCATTCTCCAAGAGATGGAGCCTCCATCAAAGCCAGGGCGGTTCAGTCGCCGAAGGAATGGACAACGGCGTCGGCCATCTTGAGGGTGCTCAGCTCTGCCTCTCCGCATATGCCGATGGCTCGCATGCCCGCGGCGCGGGCGGCCTGGATGCCCGCCAGCGAGTCTTCGATCACGATGCAATCTCGGGGCTCCAGCCCCAGCCGTGCGGCAGCCTCGAGATACCCTTCGGGATCAGGCTTGCCAGAGGTGACCTGGTCCGCGGTGATGAAAGTCGCGGGCACCTTTAGGCCCACATAGCGCAGTCGATGCTCGGCGACGGACCTGACGGCGGAAGTGACGATCGCCCACGAGGTTGGAGGTAGGAGCCGCACGACCCGCGCGACACCAGGCACCTCGGCCAGTCCCTCGGTCTCGTAAGACTCGACATTCTCGAGCGCCAAGCCCTCCTCCGCCTCGTTAAGGTGCGGGGCTAGCAGTCGCACGGTCTCGGCAACTCGCCGCCCATGTGCGGTTCGCACCACTGCGACGGGATCCAGGCCGCGGTCAATCGCCCAGGCGCTCCAACAGCGCTCGATGCACTTCGTCGAGTCCACGAGGACCCCATCGAGGTCGAACAGGATCGCGCGGCAAGCGAGCCTGGCACTGGTGCCGACGGGTTCGGATGGGCCAGGCACGATAGGGCCTTCGGAGTCGGACATCGCTAGGCGTCGCTCGACTGCGTCCAGATGTTGATCCCTGCGTCCGTCGCGTATCGGTCGATCGCTGCCAGCTCGTCCGCCGTGAATTGCAGATTGGTTAGTGCCCTCAGGCTGTCCTCTAGCTGAGAGATCGATCTAGCACCGACAAGCGCGGAGGTGACCCGCGGGTCCCGAAGGGTCCAGGCCAGCGCCATCTGGGCCAGGCTTTGACCGCGCCCGTGCGCAATCTCGTTGAGCGCCCGGACTCTGGCGAGGGTCTCTTCGCTTAGCATGTCGCGTCGGAATGAGTCGTCCCTTGCGGCCCGCGCGTCGGCGGGAATGCCGGCCAGGTAGCGATCGGAGAGTAGGCCCTGTGCCAGCGGCGAAAACACGATGCAGCCGATCCCTTCGTCGCCGAGCACGTCGAGCAGGCCGCCCTCGATCCACCGGTTGAGCAGAGAGTAGGACGGCTGGTGGATCAACACCGGCGTCCCGAGCCGGCGCATGATGGCCACGGCCTCGCGTGACCGTGACGCAGAGTACGACGAGAGCCCCGCGTACCTGGCCTTGCCCTGACGGACCGCGCTGTCGAGCGCGCCCAGTGTCTCCTCTAGGGGAGTTTCTGGATCCATCCGGTGCGAGTAGAAGATGTCTACGTAGTCAAGGCCCATGCGCATGAGACTCTGATCGAGGCTCCCAAGCAGATACTTCCTCGAGCCCCACTCGCCGTAGGGACCAGCCCACATGACGTACCCGGCCTTGGTGGAAATGACCAGCTCGTCGCGGTAGTGGCGTAGGTCAGAGGCAAGCAGCTTTCCGAAGTTCTCCTCGGCCGATCCGAACGGCGGCCCATAGTTGTTGGCTAGGTCGAAGTGCGTGATTCCGAGGTCGAAGGCGCGCCGCACGATCCCGCGCTGCGTCGAGAGCGGCGTGTCCTCCCCGAAGTTCTGCCACAAGCCCAGTGAGATCGCCGGTAATCGTAGGCCGCTCGCGCCGACCCGGCGGTACGTCATCGCGTCGTACCGATCGGAGCTGGCGACATACGGCGGTCGATCAACATTCGACGGAGTGGGCATCACGTAGCTCCTTTCGCCTTCGGGTTCTACTGGCTCAGCGCGCACTAGTCCTCCGGCCCAGATTACTCAGCCGGCCGACCCCGACGAAAGCCGCACGGTTCGCCGGGACTCCGGTCACCGCCCGGCTTGTCATCCGCAACATGGGGGCTAGACAGTGCCCGCGTGGCTGTGATATTACTGCGGTCTAGTGGACTAGCCCACTAGACCAGGACTGGAGGATGGCCGGTGGCGTCTCCGTTTGATCTGGCCGGACGCGTGGCGTTGGTAACAGGCGCGGGGCGGGGGATTGGCCGGGAAATCGCGCGGACGCTCGCCGGAGCCGGCGCCGACATCGCGATCCTAGATCTGCCCGGCAACGCCGTGGACGATACCGTGGCGGACGTCCGCGCGACGGGGCGCCGGCCGCTGCCGATATTCGCCGACGTCGCCGATCCAGCGCAGGTAGAAGCCGCGGTGAAGCAGGCCATAGATGGACTCGGTCGAATCGACATCCTGGTGAATTGCGCCGGCATTGCGCGCAACTCCCCCGCCGAGTCCACAACGGATGACGACTGGCGGCAAGTCGTCGAGGTCAATCTCTACGGCACGTACTGGTGCTGCCGTGCGGTCGGCCGGCACATGCTTGAGCGCGGATCCGGGGCAATTGTAAACATCGCTTCGATGTCCGGGTCCATCGTCAACTGGCCGCAGCCGCAGGTCGCCTACAACTCCTCTAAGGCAGGCATTATCCAGCTCACTCGCTCCCTCGCGTCCGAGTGGGCGTCGAGGGGCGTGCGCGTGAACTGCGTGTCACCGGGTTACATCGGAACCGAGATGACGCAGCAGGGCCTGCGGATGAACCCCGACTGGGGCCGCATCTGGCTCGAGGGGACCCCGATGGGCCGGCTCGGCACCCCGGCCGACGTCGCCAACGCGGTCTGGTATCTCGCCTCGGACGCGGCGGCATTCGCGACGGGGAGCGACCTCGTCGTCGATGGAGGCTACATGGCGCGCTAAAGCGGCAGGGTGTCCTGCCGTACTTGCCCGAGAAGCGCGGTTACCCAGCAAGGAGATAGGAATGCGCATGAGATCAAGGTATTCAGCGCTCGCTGCAGCGGTGCTCGTAGTCGCGTCTTGCAGCAGCGCGGCAAGCACACCCACGACCGCGCCGACGACCGCGGCAAGCACACCCACGACCGCGCCGACGACCGCGGCAAGCACACCCACGACCGCGGCGAGCGTCGGTGGCTATACCATCGGCATCGTCGAGCAGCAGGCCAGCAACCCGTTCTTCGTCAACCTCGAGGCCGCCGCGAAGGCAGAGGCACAAGCACACGGCCTCACTGTCATCACGGCCGAATCTGCGACGGCGGGCGACTCGGCGACCCAGGTCACAGCTATTCAAGACATGATCAACCGTGGGGTGAAAGGCATAAGCCTCGACCCCGCAAACGCCACCGCGGTGGTCCCCGCCGTGCAGCAAGCGGCGGCGGCGGGCATTCTCGTAGTCGCGGTCAACACTGAGACGAGCCCGTCGAGCGCGGTGGCTGCGACTTACGAGACCGACAATCTCGCGGGCGGCAAGCTCATGGGCGAGTATGCCAAGGCCAAGATCGGCACTACGAAGCCGGTTGTCGCGCTCTTGGACTACGACCTCACCGACAAGACTTCTAAGGCTCGGCACGACGGCTTCCTGGCCGGCTTCGGGATTGCCGAGGGCAGCCCCGAGATTGCGGCTGAGATCCAGACGCAGGCCAATGCCGATTCTGGCCAGACGGCGATGGAGAACATGCTGTCGGCGCACCCGACCATCAACGTCGTCTACACGATCAACGAGCCCATGGCTGTAGGCGCCGCCGCGGCGATCAAGGCCGCCAACCTGGGCCATCCGGTTGTCCTCGTCTCGATCGACGGCAGCTGTTCCGGCGTGCAGGCGGTCAAGAGCGGTCAGATCGGCGCCACGGTCATGCAGTTCCCCTCGAAGATGGGCAAGCAGGCCGTCGACGCGATCATCAACTACGTGAACACCGGCCAGAAGCCGTCTGGCATCATTGACACCGGTACGTCCCTGATCACCGATCAGCCGATCACCGGCGTCCAGTCTCAGGACACGACCTGGGGCCTCCAGAACTGCTGGGGTCCTACCTCTTAGTCACATCGTCGCAGCACAGCAGAGAGGCACGACGGGAGCCTTGAGGTGACCGAACAAACACCCAGGCTCGGAAGTGTCGACGCCACACCGGCCCTCCAACCTGGAGAGCCGGTGTGGCAGGTGCTGCTGCGTAGCCCTGTCGCGGGGCCGCTGACGGCTCTACTGCTGGCTTGCCTGGTCTTCTCTCTGGGCACGCCGACGTTCTTCCGAACCGAGAACATCTCACTGATCTTTCAACAGTCGGTTGTCGTCGGCACGCTCGCCCTTGGCCAGACGCTGATAATCCTGACGGCGGGCATCGATCTTGCCAATGGCTCGATTGCGGTCCTCGGCATGGTCGTCATGGCGAAGTACGCGGTGGAGGGCGGCGACCCGATCGTGGCGCTCCTCCTCGGTTTCGCGGTGTGCATGGTTATGGCCGGGGTCAGCGGTACGATCGTGAGTCGGTTCAACCTGCCGCCTTTTATCGTCACGCTTGGGATGTTGACGGCGATCGCCGCGTCGACGCGGCTTTACTCAAGTTCCACGAGCTACACGGTGTCGCCGAGCCTCCTCACTTGGCTGGGGAACTCCATCAAAGTCGGCGGGGCGACGGTGCCCTACAGCATTTTCGTGTGGCTGGCTCTGTTCGCGGGCGCGCACTATGTGCTTACACAGACCGCCGCGGGACGGCACATCTTCGCGGTCGGGGACAACATCGAGGCGGCACGTCTTGCGGGCATCGATGTCAAGCGCACCCTGCTCGCCGTCTATGTGGCCGCGGGCGCCATCTACGCGATCGGCGCATGGGAAGCGCTAGGGCGCATCCCGGTCGCCGATCCGAACGGGTACGCGACGGCGAACCTCAACAGCATTACTGCCGTCGTAATCGGCGGCACGAGCCTGTTCGGCGGACGAGGCGGAGTCTTCGGCACCCTCATCGGCACCCTCATCGTCGCGGTCTTGGGCAATGGCCTCACGCAGGCAGGCATCGATTCGCTGTACCAGCAGGTTGCCATCGGGATTCTCGTGATCGTAGCCGTTGCGGTCGATCAGCTTGTTCGACGGCGGCGAGCGTCATGAGTAGCGAGAAGACGCTCGCTGGGGCCGCAGAGAGCGGGAAGCTGCCAGCGCCGATCCTTGAGGCGCGTGGCCTGGTCAAGCACTACGGTCACATCACCGCCCTTGACGGCACCGACTTCGACCTGCGCGCAGGTGAGGTGCTGGGTCTCGTAGGTGACAACGGAGCGGGCAAGTCCACCCTCATCAAGGCGCTTTCCGGCGCGATCATCCCCGACGCCGGCGAGATCCTTCTCGATGGCCAAAAAGTAAGTTTCCAGAGCCCCCACGATGCCCGCGTGGCGGGGATAGAGACGGTTTACCAGGACCTCGCGGTTGCGCCCGCCCTCGACATCGCGAGCAACATGTACCTCGGCCGTGAAGTGCGCCGCAAGGATCTTCTCGGAGTGCTCTTCCGAAAACTCGACTACGGCTACATGCGCGAGACGGCTACGCGGCACCTAATGGAGCTCGGAATCGGCCTCAAGTCGGTGAGGCAGACGATGGAGACGCTGTCGGGCGGTCAGCGTCAAGCAGTGGCCGTCGCCCGAGCGGCAGCTTGGGGGCGGCGAATCATCATCATGGACGAGCCGACAGCCGCACTTGGCGTTCGGCAATCGGGCCAGGTTCTGGAACTCGTCCAGCGGATCCGCGCCCGCGGGCTCGCAGTCGTTCTCATCAGCCACAACATGCCCCAGGTCTTCGAGGTCGCGGACCGCATCTACATCTTGCGGCTGGGCCGGCGGGCCGCGGTGCTCCGACCACAAGACACCACGATGGCCGACGTGGTCTCGATCATGGTTGGCGCGATCGAGGGCGACGTTTCCGGGCGCGGGCCGGGCGCGGGAGCCACGCCGACGGCCGCACCCTCGGGCTATTCCCTGACGTCTCTCGACCCACACAGGTCGTAGGTCCGCCTGATGGAGTTCGTACTCGGTATCGACACCGGAACGAGTGCTTGCAAGGCTAGCCTGATCGGCCGAGACGGCGCGGCTGCTTCTGCAACCTCCGATGCGTATGGCTACATCTCCCCACATCCGGAGTGGGCAGAACAGGATCCGGCGGTGTGGTGGACCGGCGCAGTCCAGAGCGTGACTCGCGCGCGGGAGGGGGCGGGCTGCTCGGCTGAGGACATTGTCGCAGTCGGAGTCACCGGGCAGATGCACAGCGCAGTCCTCCTAGGCGAAGACCTGGAGCCAGTGTCGCCGGCGCTGCTGTGGTGCGACCAGCGTGCGGTGTCCGAGAGCGCGCGCGCCGAGGCGGCCTTCCCGGCGATCCGCGAGATCACGCTCAACCCGCTGCTTCCCGCGTTCACTCTATCCAAGCTGTTGTGGGTGCGCGACCACGATCCGGATATCCACCGGCGGATTCGCCACGTGCTTTTGCCCAAGGATTATCTAAGACTGCGGATGACCGGGCTACTCGGGACCGATCCCTCGGATGCGGCCGGCACATCGATGTTCGACGGTCGCAGTTGGTCGTGGTCAACGGAGATCCTCGACGCGTTCGGAATCCCGCCCTCCTGGCTGCCGCCGTGCGTCCCTTCGGCCAGCACGAGCGGCTCCCTTGGGCCCAAGGCAGCGGCGCTGCTCGGGCTGCAGCCAGGCACGCCTGTGGTGGCGGGTGCAGGCGACCAGGCGGCCCAAGCGATCGGGCTCGGGGCGACCGAGCCGTCGGTCCTCGTGGCGCAGATCGGAACATCAGGCGTCATCGTTGCCCCATCGCTTCGGCCGGTTGAAGGGGCGTTCTGCCACGCGACGCCGGGCCGATGGATCCGCCTCAATTCACTCCACGCCGCGGGATCGAGCCTCACCTGGGCCCGCGACGCGTTCGCGCCTGGCGAGGACTTAGCCGACTTGATGCGTGCCGCCGAGGGCACAATTCCAGGGGCAGCAGGCCTCGTATTCCTGCCGTTCCTTATGGGCGAGCGCTCCGGGTACGCTGCTTCGGTGCCGGCCGCTCTTTGCGGCCTGCGTCCAGATCATCGGCGCGGGCACTTGGTACGGGCCGTGCTCGAGGGCGTCGCGTATGAGCTGCGCCGCATGCTCGACGCATGGGCGGTCGTCGATCGAGGACCTCGGGCAGGACTCGACTTCTCTATGGAAGATGAGAAGCACTCGGCGGCCGTGGCCGTCGCCGACCGCGCGGCCGAGGTCCGACTCGTCGGCGGGGGCGCCAGGAGCGGACTATGGCAGCACGTGCTGGCGGATATCCTTGACCTGCCAATGGCCCACTCGACGCGTGACTCGGCATACGGTGCGGGCGTCCTCGCTGGCATCGGGATCGGGTGGTGGCAGGCCGCCCCTCCCCTCGCCGACGCTACATGGGTCAGGCCTGACCGGGCGAACGCGGGGACATACCGAGAAGGGTATCGAAGGTACCGCGCTCTGTACGCGGGTCTTCGGGCAGTGGCGCAGCTGGAGGGCTCGAGCGACTCGAATGACGAGTGACCTTATGCTTCGAGTTGAGACGGCCTCCCCGGTGCCGCTGTACCACCAGATCATGCTGGCGCTCGAGCGGCAGATCGCAACCAACTACCTGCACGAGGGCGATCGGTTACCCTCAGAGCGAGATCTCGCCAAGCGGCTGGGCGTAAGCCGCATGACTGTCCGCCAGGCTGTCCGCGCCCTCGTTCTAGCCGGCTATTGCTATCGCGCACGCGGTAAGGGTGTGTTCGTGCGGCGTAGGCGTGTCTTTTCTGATACTCAGAGCTTCGACGGGTTCACTGCATCGATGCGCCGAGCGGGCCGCGCGGTGCGGACCGTAGGGCTTGGCTCACGAGTAACCGACCCGCCCGCCTGGGTACGCGAGGGCCTTGAGCTCGACGACAACGAGCGAACCGTGGAGTTGGTCCGGCTTCGGCTGGTGGACGAGGTACCGGCGATCTTTGAGACCGAGTGGTTCTCGGAGCGGCGCTTTCCGGGACTCGTGAATGAGGACATGTCTCAGTCGCTTTACTCGATCCTCGAGGGCAAGTACGCCACGCGTATTGCCTACACGTCGGACATCCTAGGAGCGCACATCCCTATGGACGTCGAGGCGGAACGGTTGCGCGTCCCGCGGGATCAGCCCGTCATAGTCCGGAGACGCATCGCGAGCCTGACCGACGGTACCCCGGTCGAGGCCGTGAATTCCGTGTACAACGGCGACCAGTTCGAGTTCCGCATGAGCCTGGTCCGCGAAAGCCCGCGCTAATCCCGGACGCAATGTGTCCCGTCCGGCTGACCCGTCAGTTGAGAGCCGTGGCACGGCCCTGCCCAGGCGGCAGGCGACCGAGGTCGCTGACGCGAGGAGCCTTGGTGGCTAGGGCCAAGGCGCCGAGGCCGCGTGCATCGGTTCGGTCCGATCCCTGACGGTGAGGACGATGCAGCCATCGTAACGAGGTAGCGTCGGACCTCCGTCAGGCCTAAGGTTCACCATATCCTGACCCTGTAACGCTGTAACGTCTTCATTCCGTCTTAGGGGGTGTTACACGCGGGACACCCTTCGGGGTGTAACCTCGGCTGTCACACCAGAAACCCGTGGGGGTCGGAAACCCAGAATCGATCACGCGGCGCGGCCGTGGTACTCGTGGATCAGGCCGCCGAGCAGATCCTGTCGGCGGACGTCTGGAGGGCTCACAGCCATTGGGGCCTCGTCATTGGCCACAGGTGTCGCAAGGGCGAGAGCGCGATGGGGCCGCCCGTTGTTGTAGTGCTCGGCATACGTCCGGAGCGTCCGATCGAGATGCCGCCGACCCAGGATGAGCGACCAGTCGGTGCACTCCGCCCGGACGGTCTCGATGACCCGTTCGGCGTAGGCGTTGGCGTTCGGGGCCCGAATCGGGGTCAGGATCACCTTTGCTCCCTCCGAGCGGAAGACCTCGTCGAAGGGTCCGACGAACTTGGTGTCCCGGTCGCGGATGAGGAACCGAATAGCGGTGGGGCGATCATCGAGCTCCATCGCTAGGTTCCTCGCCTGCTGAGTGACCCAGGCCGCGTCGGGATGGACCGTCGAGGCGCTCAGGTGGATCCGCCTGCTCCCGAGTTCGATGAACAGCAGGACGTAGAGCGTCCGGAGCCAGGCGGTCTCGACGGTGAAGAAGTCGCACGCGATGACCCCTTGCGCCTGAGCCCGGAGGAACTCGGTCCAGGCAGGGCCGGTCCGCCTCGGGGCGGGACCGAGTCGCGCGGTACGGAGCAGGGTGCGAATGGTCGTGGCCGATACCCGGATC
>Ga0187878_1003847_pt1 | contig 12015 bp, 5 predicted proteins | sample June2016WEW_17_1_FD_132979 | JGI IMG/M metagenome (GOLD analysis project Ga0187878, IMG submission 132979) | Peatland microbial communities from SPRUCE experiment site at the Marcell Experimental Forest, Minnesota, USA - June2016WEW_17_150 | ecosystem: Environmental > Terrestrial > Soil >...
AGAATCCTTGTTGGAATCTACCAGCCTAGTTCCAGAGTTCCCGGGCCTGCCTCAGACGATTGCAATGCTCTTTACATGAGAGGACTTTCATTTTTCTTAGACAGCGATAAGAATTTCAGTGACGTTTAGGAAACCGGTTGCATAACGAAAATGACTGGCTTTCGATACCCCCATCCATGGGTGCCCAACTAATCGGGAAGAATATGAGTTATTTAGGGCCGTTGGTATTAAATTTACAGAAACACTTAGCTTGCGAGTTTGCCCCGACGGTTTTCAAGCTCGGTGCGAATCTCATGTGCTTTTTGTTCTGTTATTTTATACGTTGCCATAATCGCAATGGCTATTGCAGAAGTAACAATCGGAATACCGACATCAAAGACCCTTAAGAGAAAGAGTGTCTTTACCGGCTGATCGCCAGCTAACGCAACGTCAAAACCAGACCCTTTAAGAAGAATCCCTGCAAAAAGCCCTGCGATTGCCATGCCGACCTTGACCATCCACCAGTAAATGGCGCCGAATACACCTTCGCGGCGTTTACGGGTCTGCAGTTCGTCATAATCACAGACATCGGCAATCATGGATCCCATTAACGTGAACAATGAGCCGGTCCCAAACGCAACAAAGGGAGCCGCCGCGAGCAGCCAATAAGGATGTTCGGGATTATAGCCGACCCATTTCAAAGCGTATCCGACAATCGACAGAGAGATGGTGATGAAAAAAGTTCTGCGTTTTCCAATTTTTGTGGCGATCCATGCGGTCAAATAAATGACGCCAAAAGTAAAAACCGAGGTGAGCATGCCAAACCAACCCAGCAAGGTCCCGCCCTGTTTATCGTTTCCATGAAATAAATAATAAATCATGACGTATATTGAAAAAGAGATTCCAAGCTGGAAGCCGTTGAAAACCAGGAATGTTGAAGCGCAAAGCTTTGCAAACGGGCTGCATTTGAGGGTCGTGCCAATTCCCTTGAAAAGGTCTTTTAAATGCTCCCAGAAGCCCTTGGCAACCACTTTGGGCAGCGAACCAAACAGTTCTCGACAGAAAATTCCCGGTATCATTCCGACTATGCCAATAAATGCTCCGACCCCAATGGCCAAAACGCTCGCTCCCTGTACCATGTTTTTAAACAGACTGCTTGTCATTATTGCAAAAAACCATGGACCTGCAAGCCATGCGGCCTGGCCGATAAAATTAGCAAATGCCTGCAGTCGCGTGCGTTCATGATAATCCGGCGTCATTTCATAGCCGAAAGCGACGAGCGGTATTGAATAGGCGGCATAGGCAAGAAAGAAAACTATCTCAGCAATCAGAAAAAACCAGAAATAGAAACTTTGACTGTGACCGGCGGGAAGCTGCCACATCAGGGCGTATATAATACCGGAAAAAATAGCGCCCCAAAACAGGTAGGGTCTGCGACGGCCAAATCGGGTTCTTGTATTATCGGAAATATGGCCTACAACAGGGTCTATCAGGGCGTCGAAAAGGCGGGGGATAGAACCGACAATACCAACCAGTACAGGATCCATGCCGAGGCCGAGATTGAGAATGACTATCATAGCCGGCAGCGCGGCTGCCTGCAGATTATTGACAAGCATACCCATTGCATATGCAAATTTCTGTTTAAAAGGAATACGATCTTCTGACGCTGTGGCGTAATGTTCTGATTTACTCACTTGAACCTCTTTTCTAATGGCACAAATTCATATTGGGAGAAACAGTCCCTGCTTTTTCTCAACTCTGTTAAAAAAACGCTTTAAAGCATTCTTGTTGGTAAAATATAGTGGTATTTACATCGAAGTCAAGATACTCTTGACGAATGGGTAGTGTTTTTTTTATAATAGCAACCGGTTTCTATACCATAATAGCAAATGGATGGTTTTCGTCGCATGGCTTACGGCCTTCCATTATTTACGTGCGAAAGACCCAAAGTATGGTTCAAAAACAACGTTTTTAAAGGTGCGATATGAAAAACATTATGATGTTGGTAGTTGTTCTGATTGCGGGTTTCTGTGTTCCAGCGATGAGCAGCGAGAAAAATTCAACAACAGACAAACAGAAGGCGGGCGAAAAGCATAGCTTCACCGTGAAACAGGATGTTGACGGGAAGTTCTGGTTTGTCGATCCTCAAGGACACAATTTTCTATCTATAGGAATCAACAATATTCTCCCGTCGGCGTGGAATCCCCGCCCCAATACCGATTATTACGATGCAGTAAAGACCGTCTTTGGGGGAGATTACACAAAGTGGAAAGAGGATGTTTTACGCATATTAAGTAAAAATGGTTTCAATACTCTGGGCGCCTGGTCAGACCCCGGACTTTATGAAAGTCAGGTTTACGGGACTATATGCCTGTATGTTGCCGGCTACTCTAATGAACGGTGTCTTGAAGGGTTCAAGCCGGATTTCGAAAAAAATGTTTTGGAAAATGCCAGGCAAATGCTTTCCAAATATAAAAACACAGAGAATGTTATTGGGTTTTTTCTCGATAACGAAATGCCGTGGTACGGCAGAAACGGCTGGGAGGGCATACCAAATTATACCCTGCTGGAAACCGCCATCGAGCTGCCTGCTTCTCATCCCGCTCATCAGGCAGCGAAGCAGTTTCTAAAATCGCGGTACCCTTCAGAAAGCAGTTTCAACGAGGCCTGGGGAGGAAATCTAAACAACTGGGACGATGTTAACGCTGGAATGCTGCGGCGATGTCTGAACGATAAAACTCAAAAGGACAGGGCCGAGTTTACATATCTGGCGGCGGAGAAGTTTTTTGCTCCCGCCTGCCGGGCGGTTCGCCGGCTTGCTCCGGGCAAGTTAATCCTTGGTGTTCGCTTCGCCGGTCACGGCGCTGCGGCCGGGGCGATAGAGGCCTGCGGCAAATACTGCGATGTAGTATCATTTAACAATTATCAATCATCGCCAAAGGCGGATGAACGTATGCTGGCCAGCTATTATATTCTTAGCGGCAAAAAGCCCCTGATGGTGACGGAATATGCCTGGCGGGCCCGCGAAAACACCAGCGGCAACCCAAATACCGGTGGGGCAGGTGCAGTAGTTGAGACACAAGCCCAGCGAGCAGCGAACAGCAAGGCTTATGTCGAGAGTATGGTCTCTTATCCGATGGTCATCGGCGCACACTGGTTTGAATTTGCGGACCAGTCGCCGCAGGGACGTTTTGACGGCGAAAATTCCAACTATGGTGTTGTTGATATAAAGCACAGGCCTTATACCGAAGTTCTGGCGGTTATATCTCAATCCAACGCAACGCTAAACAAAATTCACGCTGAGTCCGGCATCAAAGCACCCAACTCTTTGCCGGAGCAGATCAAGGTTGTCTTTAAGCAAGCCCAGCACCCTGAGAGACCGCCAGCACTTAACCTTCTGAAGTGTGAGTTTGTGCGAGAGCCGGAATTATTTTGCGCACCTGATGCAAATGTTTTTCTCAAACAGCAGCCGGATGCGAATGTATTGACAATTGAATACAATACTGGTGGCGATTGGGGTTGCGGCATATTGTTTTTCGGCCCTAAAATGTACTCATTGGGCAGGGGGCCGGAGTTTGCGACCGACATGAGCGGCTATTACGCACTGGAGGTCGACGCTCGTGTTCCGAAAGGTGTTTCATTTGAAATAGTGGCTGATGAAGCAGGTGTGGCGGGACCGGACAGCGTCAGCTATAATACAGAAGGCGGCGATGACGGCGAATCATTTGCGTTCAAGCCGACTTTTGGGACGGGCAACAGAGAAACCATAAGGTTCAATTTTGACGAGATGCTTGTTCGCAAGACATGGGGCAACCAGCAAGGAGCAAGAAAATTCGACCTGAACTCAATGAAGGGGCTCGGTTTATATGTGCGCGGGGGACAGGGCAAGGGACAAATCGACCTGTATTCTTTTCGTCTGGTCAGGTGAGCGATGAAAGACAGTCAAATAAGAAATAAGAGGTCGGTAACCACCTTAAGCGATGTTGCAACTGAGGCAGGGGTAAACAAATCAACCGCCAGCAGAGTTCTGAACAACCGGCTTGGAAACGGTTTTTCGGTTACCGAAGAAGTGCGGAAGCGCATATTGGCTGCGGCTGAGAAACTTAACTATCGCCCGAACCTTATTGCCAAGAGTCTTACATTGCAGACAAGCCGCATGATACACATCATCGGCGGTCATTACGCCCTGGGCGACCTTGGTAATATCTATCAGACGGTCGTAAACAATGTCACGAGTATAATGGATGGTTCCGATGATGTGTTTGACGTCACTGTGGATATGTCGCATCATGACAGACAAACTAGTGAGCTGCCTCCATGGAAGATTGATGGGGCGATTATACTGGCCAGGGCAAACTCGCCTACACTCACGGAGCTTGAAGAGGGTCAAATACCTTATGTGGTCGTAAATGGCCCGGCAGGCAAGTCCGGCTCTTCAGTAGTGCCGGATGACGAGAATGGGGCCCAAATAGCCATTCGATATTTGGCCGAGCTCGGACACCGGATAATTGCGTACGCAAATTCAAGGCCTGATTACCTCGTTGGGCACAGCAGTCTGGCCGATAGACATCAGACCTACCTGAGAGAAATGAAAAAGCTCGGGCTGTCTATTGTACCCGGACACGACGAGTGGCTTAAATCTGCCGAAAAATTTCTTACTACCGCCGTTATCGAAAATGGTGCGACGGCAGTGCTTGCCTATGGTCACATGGAAGGGCTTAATTTGATGCAGGCGGCGCATAAACTCGGAATTACAGTGCCCGGCCGATTAAGTGTTCTTTGTTTCTGTGACCAGCAGGCGGCCGCCGCGATGAGCCCGCTGATTAGCTTTATCGATTTGAGGTCAAGCGATATGGGCAGAATCGCAGCCGAGCTTTTACTCAAACACATTAAAAAGCCCGGTAATGCTGAACCGACAACCATAAAGCTGGCCGAGGAGCTGGTTATCCGCAATTCAACTGCATCGCCACAAAAGTGACCGGATTACCGGATTAAAACTGTTTCTGTAAGTTGTTGATAATTAGAAAAAGGTTCATAAATGAAAAAGCAAAAAGAATGTGCCAAACCGGCTTTGTGGTCTTTTTCGGACGAGCTTGTAACTCACGAACTGGAGGCCGACGGGAGCTACAGAATCGACAATTATGACAAGATACCTGCCTTCGCGAGTTTCCTGCCAGGCATAGCAGGCGCAGACGGTGTGCCGCTATGGTGCATGTATGTAAACCGCGGCCAGGCAGTGGTATCTTTCGGGCTGGGCAGCAAGAACCAGGCCATCGCCGAGTTCCTGCCCGCGACGTGGGCTTACCAGTTGGTCGGCGTTCAGGGATTCAGAACCTTCTGCAAGATAAACGGTCAGTATTACGAACCGTTCCAGAATGATTCTCAAACTCCTGGCTTTAAGTTCCGCCGCTCAATGTGGCCAAAACCGGAAAGGTTGTTGCTAAGAGAAGACAACGAAACGTTCGGCCTGCGTTTTGACGTGGAATATTTCAGCCCGGTTAATCAGCCGCTGGGTTCTTTAATCCGGCTGATTAAAATCACCAACACATCGGACAAACCGGTAAAACTGGAGGGGCTGGACGGATTGGCGCTGATATTGCCGGCCACACTGCCTGACTATATAATAAAATCAATAAGGCGTATTAGCGAGGCCTATGCCTCCGTTGAGCTAATCGACAGCAAAGTTCCTTATTATTCAAGCAAAGTGCAGGTTCATGACGAGGATGAAGTAACTCGGATACATCATGGACATTTTTACGCCGCCTACCACAGCAACGAAAAGACGTTCTCCGCGATAGAGCCCTATGTTGACCCTGACGTAATTTTTGGGGGCGGCTGTGATCTCATAACGCCTCGGAATTTTCTTAAAGCAGAAGCAATTGACCGTGATGCTCAGGTATGGGAGAACAGATTGCCTTGTGCGTTTGTTCCTTTCGACAGCGTGCTCGATGCCGACAAATCCATAAAGCTCGTTTCTATCATTGGCCTGGCGCCAAGCCAGATAATGCTCACCAGATTCCTGGCCAACATCAAAAAAGAAGCGGATGTTGACAGGATGCGTGCGGAGCTTATTAATTTGATGAATGATGTAACGGCTCCCGCCACAGCAGTGTCCAGTCTCCCGGTGCTCGACGCTTATTTGAAACAAAATTTCCTTGATAACATTCTAAGGGGCGGCATTCCAAAGCTTTTGCCGTCGAAAACCGGCCCTAAATTACTGCACCTGTACTCAAGACGCCACGGAGACCTGGAGAGGGATTACAACCATTTTGAGTTATCCCCGACACCGCTGTCCACCGGACCCGGCAATTACAGAGATATATGCCAGAATCGGCGGCATGACGTGTGGTTTCACCCCGAAGTATCGGACAGGGACATAAAAATGTTTCTGTCTCTGCTGCAGCCGGACGGCTATAATCCGCTGAATATTGACGGTTACAGGTGGTCTTTGCCGAGCGAAATCGACCCCCTGAGCTTTTGTCCGAACGTTGATAAAAAAGCTTCCACTGAGTTTCGAAATATACTTCGCAGGAGTTTTCATCCCGGCGAGCTTCTCCAATGGTTAAACTTGTTTAACGTGACAGTAGAAGACCGTTCGGCCTGGTTAAACTCTATTCTGGAAAAATGTCAGCCGGAGCTTATTGCCGGCGGTTACGAGGGCGGTTACTGGATAGACCACTGGACATACATCACGGACCTGCTGGAATCGTTCGCCGCTATTTTTCCGGAAAAGGTTGGGCAGATGCTCACAGAAAAAGCCGACATTACATGGTTCAACGAAGGCGGCTGCGTGGTGCCGCGCGCTGATAAATATGTCCTGAAGAATTCCGGGCCTCTCCAGCTCAACTCTGTCGTGAGTAATTCGAAACCACAACAGCAAATGCCGCCGGTAACGGCTTTCGCTAAGCTTTGCGCCCTTGTCGCAATAAAGGCGGTATCCTTTGATTTCAAAGGGGCCGCCATAGAGATGGAAGCAGGAAGGCCGGGCTGGAACGACTCCCTTAACGGCCTGCCCGCGCTATTTGGTTCCAGCACCTGTGAAGCAACAGAGCTTGGTCGTCTGGCTTCCTGGCTGCTCGACAGCTTGCCGGAAATCCCCAGTACGGCATTTCCGATGGAGGTTGCCGACCTGATTGACAATGTTGTTGCCGACCTGATTGAGCCGGAGTATTCGTGGGAAAGGTCTATCGACATTCGAGAGAGATTCAGGGGACGCATCAGAGATAATTTTAGCGGCCGCACAAGGTTTGTCGCCGGCGATGTTTTAGAGCAGCTCCTGGCTGGAACAATAGGGCGTGCCGATGCCGCTATAGAAAAATCAGTCGACCATAACACCGGACTGATTCATACCTATTATAGAAATATACCCATTCCGGCCGTGACGTCCGAAGCATTCGATCCCCTTGAGCTTGAACGAGGCGTCCCGCTGGGGCCGATAGCAAAGTTTGAACAGAAACATCTTCCGCTTTACCTGGAAGGCCAGGTGCACTTGCTGCGGCTTGTGGCAAAATCCGATCAAATCAGGAAGATTTACCATTCTGTCAGGCAAAGCCCGCTTTTCGATGAAGATTTACAAATGTACAAACTCAATGAATCTCTAAAGGACTGGCCTCATGAAATCGGGCGAGCACGGACGTTTACAAGGGGCTGGTATGAAAATGAGTCGATATGGCTGCACATGTCGTACAAATATTTACTTGAGCTGCTGCGTGGTGGTCTTTATGAAGAATTTTTCACGGACGCTCGGACAATGCTGGTACCCTTTATGAACCCGAAGATATATGGCCGCAGCATTCTCGAAAACAGCTCATTTATTGCGCCGAGTATCTGCCCCGACCGCAATGCCCGCGGCCGCGGTTTCGTGGCCAGATTAAGCGGCAGCACAGCCGAATTCATACATATTTGGTTGTTGCTGACGATTGGAAAACATCCTTTTACAATAAAAGACAGCCGATTGTGCTTCGCTTTAACGCCTGTCCTGCCGGGCGATTGGTTCACTACTGAAGAAAAAAAGCTTAGATGGAAAGAAACCTCTGTTCAGATTCCTGTTAATAGCTTTGCCTGTACACTGTTAGGCGGGACGCTTCTGGTTTATCACAATCAACAGCGTAAAAACACATTTAGCAGCGACGCCGTCAGGCCTGTTCGTTACACTTTAGATGAAACCCAAGAAGTTAAAGGCCCTTTAATTTCCGACGGTCTGGCTGAGAAAATTCGGAGTTGTTCCTTCAAACGTGTTGACGTTTGGCTGGAGTAGCCAGAATAGGGCAAGTGTATGGTTAAGTAATTACAGTCCGACCAGTTATGGTAAATTATTGAAGCTGTTTTGTGGCCTGCGCTACCGACCACTGTAACGAGTTCGTACAGAGTAAAGCGAAGACCTCGCCGTGATAAACAGAGTTTTGCGATCCTTGCCGCCGAAGACTAAACTGGCGGGACGCTCGGGGACTTCGATCCTGTCAATTTGTTTGCCATCCCGGTCGTACACAAATATAGATCCGGCCGCGACATAAACATTACCCCTGGAATCGGCCACAACATCAAGCTCGCCTTCCCCGGCGAAAAGTTTCGGTTCGCAAAGCGATCCGTCGGAATTGACGGAGAAGGCCCATGTTTTCTGGCCGAATTCATCGGCAAGATAGAAGGGTTGGCCCTGTATTGCAGACCTTAGAGTGAAAGCCCTGAGCAGGTCATCACATTTTGGAATGAATGTCGTGCCATCCGGCGATACATAGCACTCCTCGCTCACTGCCGTGGCCACATCGAGAAAGTCATGCGCATCGCGCCAGCGGTGCCCCGGAACGATAGCGGTCTTACCCTTACGCTGCGCAGCAGGTACAGGGGAAAGAACCTGCAGGTTGTCCTCACTGCCGTCAGGATTGAAAGCGTACACTGTAAGTGAACGTCTTTCACCGCGTCCTGTGACCAGCAGATTGCCGGACTTGTCAAACGCAAGTCCCAGCGGCGATATTGGAATATCACGGATCAGCGTCAGGCTTTTTTTCTCAGGCGACCATCGGTAGATACGATGCCAGCGGGAATCGGTAAAATAGACATTGCCCAAGCTATCGACGGTTGAGCCGTCAATAAATTCGAATCCTCCTTTGACTTTTTCTACCTTAGCGCCGTCGGCCAGTACCCTGGATTCTTTAACGGGTTGTTTTTTAGGAGGATTTCCTGATATCGTCAGCCTGGCGATTTCGCGCGAGCGTACCTCAACATCGTGGGTTTCGTCGTAGATCGTATTGTCGAATGAGAATTTAGCTGGACTATAGACATGAACCCCGCGAAACGCAATGTTTTGCGAAGCATTGATTTTAACACCGTAAGGAAAAGGATTGACCATCCGGATGACACGGTATAAATAGAGATTGGCAAAGGTGATATTTCTGCAATTCTGAATCTCTACGGGCAGAGCGTGCCAGCTCTCGCCGCTCTCTTCTTCCATTTGGAGAGCGTGAATTTTCCAGTTGGAAACATTATTCAGCTTTATCTCGTTACGTACATGATGCTCAATGGACATCGCATAGATGCGGCCCTGGGTGGATGTGTTTGAGATATAAATGCCGCCCTGTGCATAAGGGCTGGGAGTCCAGATATCCTTAAACGTTCCGCCGCCTCCATCGGTGACCCAGATGCTCCAGTACTGACTGTCCCACTTGCGCTCCGGATTGCCGTCGCCGGTACGGTTATCGTTGTAAGTCTGGATACGCGAACCATCGGGATTATAAGTGCCATGGCCGCCAAGGAAGCGAACATCATTCATCATGGAATTAGCGCCGGCCATCCATTTAACTGCCACCGCGCGATTATTGATTCCTCCTGTGTCTATTCCAATGCCGGAAATGATATTGGTTCCCCCTTTGGGAGCTTCGAGCATTGCTTTCGGCGCCTCGGCGCCCTGAAAAGCGGGAGTCTTGTCGGATAAAATAATTTGTGTGGCAATTGGGTTGAACCCGACCAGAACCGTATTGGATTTGAGGGTAATCGTTTCGGTAATACGGTATCGCCCCGCAGGCAAGTAAATCGTACTGTGATTGGCAATTGCAGTTTTCAGATTTTCCGTATCATCGGCGATGCCATCACCTTTGGCGCCTGACAATTTCAGATTGGCCCACGTATCCATGGAGGGAAGGCCGGGTATATCGGATGCGACAGGCCCCGGCAGTGTGCGCAGCGTTTCTAATTCGAAAGTGGTTTTAATTTCCGGAATATCCCCGATATCGTCTATGTGCAGTCCGTGGGAAAAGTCCTTGACGTGATAAATGGGGCCTGGAGCAATAATTTTTTTGTCGCTGTTACGGAAAGCGGCGAGTACGGGTACACGCTGACAAACCACGTTGACCAGATTGGTCTGAGAACGAGCATTATTTTCATCACTGATGAGTATCGCCGGGCCGTTGATATCCTCAAAACGCGAGTCCGCAAGATACAGTTCCTCGGCACGGTCAGGGTTGACAAGAACGGCGGTTGGAACATTTTTGAACTGATTTCGAATCAGAGTCATGCCGCCTTCTTCAGTCTGGACGGCTGCTTTGCGCTGCCCCTCAAAAGAAGTATCGATCATCAAAAACGGCCAGCTCGGAGAGGGTTTCGTGGTGATAATTCCATAATCGCCTCCAAAAAAGTGACAGTCATCCATCTCATTGCCGACCTTTTCCACTCCCGCCTTTCCATTTCCAATGCGAAAGTCGATGTGTGCAAGGTAGCAGTGTTGCGCAAAGTGAGAACGTATTGCAATAGCAGCCGGATTGCCATCCTGTATCTCGAAATTGATGTTGCTGATAGCGCTATAAAACGTGCCTGGATTCGCATCGCGAATGGCTATGCCATTACGAGGACGGTTACTGGCAAAATGGATCATGTACTTTTCGTCACCCGTTTGATAGCCGGGTGTATTCTCGCCAAGAACAAATACGGGACGTTGACTGCCATACCCGATCAAGCGGATTCCAGCCCAGACGAAGACTGTCTTGCCAAGTCGGTAGCGTCCTTCCGGGATAAAGACGATGCCATAGCGAGATTTCTCTTCGACTTTGTTAATCGCCTGCTGAAGGGCATCCGAGTCGTCACCCTTGCCATCGGCGATTACCGGGAAATCTTTCGCAGTCAGATAGACAGCCTCAGGATCGTCAAGACGGACCGGGTAAAAAGATGCCCCGTTTGATGATTGAACCAGGAGGATAATAACCAGGCAGATAAGCCCCCCACGAACAGATTTCAAACACATATCGCTTTTCCTTTTTGATTTTCAGTCTGGTGAGTGGTTGTAGGCGTTGCCGTGGCTAACGCTGCAACAGTAAGCAATATTACGAAACTAATAAGAATTGTCTTTTTTATTTTCCTATTCTCGCAGGAATAAATCTAATTTCTGTCCGCTATTGCCGTCAAAGCGGAAACGATAAAAATTATACTCTTTGTCGTCCCTGAAGGCAAGTAAATTTACCCAAACTATGGGACGGGGGGATGAGACGGTCGGATAGCAAGACGGCAAGATAGAAAGATATCATCGTTCGATGAAGGAACATATCTTTTTGAATCTATGGGAAAGCCCTGCAGAATTGGAAAAGGAAATTGCCCGGTTTGTGCGTTGGTATAACAGCCGGCGTTAGCATGAAGCCATCGGCAATGTAACACCTGATGATGTTTACTATGGACGTCGCGAGAAGATACTGAAGAAACGGACCGAATTGAAAAGTAAAACAGTTCTTGAAAGAAAAAAAATATAACGATAACATTACATTAACAGGAGCCGAAACCGTCTCCTAATTCAACGTCGTTTTTGTCTCATTCTTGCTGAAGACATACACTCTATACTTAGTGTGGGGGATTCCAACAAGGATTCTCGCGAATATTTCTCGTTTGCTGAAAAAATCCGCAGTTTTTTTGGGTTTTTTTGAAAATATTTCGAACAGCCATGCGGTCCATAACTCATTTTCTGAGCAAGTGTTATAGGCTTATTACCCCACTAAACCTATTAGTCAATCCTGCCAATAGAGGCAAAAACCGCCATTTTCATATTGACAAGATTGTGGG
>Ga0187878_1003848_pt1 | contig 12013 bp, 10 predicted proteins | sample June2016WEW_17_1_FD_132979 | JGI IMG/M metagenome (GOLD analysis project Ga0187878, IMG submission 132979) | Peatland microbial communities from SPRUCE experiment site at the Marcell Experimental Forest, Minnesota, USA - June2016WEW_17_150 | ecosystem: Environmental > Terrestrial > Soil >...
AAAAAAAGGCGGTCAAAGGGAAAAGAAAGGAAATGGTGAACATGGCCAGGACGAAAACCTGACTGGGGAACTGGGGATCGAAAGGGGCTCCTAAGGGTAATAACCGTGAGGGCTGCGGGATGGCGATTACGCTCTCGGGCATTTTACTGAGACCCGCGAAGATGGCAATGGCCGTGGTGGAAAGTATGCCGATCAGGATGGCGCCCCTGACCTTTCTCGACATAAGGATTGCCGTGATGACGAGACCTATGGATGTGACGACAACAGGCTTTGTGAAGCTGCCGAAGGTAACCAGCGTTGCCTGACTCTTTACGACCATCCCGGCAGACTTAAGACCGATAAAGGCGATGAATAGTCCTATCCCCACGCCGATCGCCCGTTTCAGGTTGATGGAGATAGCGTCCATGACCAGCTCTCTGAACCTGGTGAGGACGAGTATCAAAATAATCAGACCTTCGAGAAAAACGATTCCCATGGCGGTCTGCCACGGGATATTCAATCCGAGGACGACGCTGAAGGCGAGGAAGGCGTTGAGCCCCATACCTGGCGCAAGGACGAAGGGATAATTCGTGAAGACTCCCATCAGCAGGGTTGCGAGGCCCGCTGCCAGGCAGGTGGTGATTATGGCGGCGTCCTTCGGTACACCTGCCTCCGAAATGATATTTGGATTCACAAAGATGATGTAGGCCATGGTCATAAAGGTGACCATGCCGGCAATGACTTCCGTACCCGGGGTCGACCCTGACTCTTCGACGCGAAAGAATTTGTTGACCACCTGCAAACCCTCCAGGACAATCAAGCTACTGTCTGCAAATAAGGCTGGATGATCCTTGCGCCTATTCTCTTTTCACACCCAATTTAGTTTCGAGTAAGTTTATTGCATGCAAAATGTTATAAGCCTCATCATTCGTCTGTATGTCAAATGTAACGCCAACATTCTTTAGCAAATACTTCATTCTATCTGAAAGATAGCTAAGGGTGCTGGAAATATAGACTGGAAAATACCAAAAATATCCCAACGCGAGCAGGATGCAGAGCGATCCTATTATGGCCATGGAGGTGATAAATCTGGCGGAATCGTGCTTCACTTGCTCATTTTTCCGTACTACCGCCTGCATGTTGACGTCATAAATGCCGTTGATAGATTGCTTCAGTTTTTCGCACGCTGGCAGAAACTCATTAAGATACAACGAAGTTCTGCCCGATCCGCTCTTTATCTGAAGACAGATCTTCATATACATCTCGTAGTCATGGTTAAGTGTCTCGACATATTCTTTCTCTTGTATCTCTGTTATGTTATTATTTTCCGCTTTTAAATTAGTCTCAAAACTTCTTCTTCCTGATTCGAAAAGCTTCAGGTAATAGTCTGACATCTTTCCAGTATGACTTGTGTTATACAGGGTGCTGCTGATGGAAGTTCTCATATCATCAAGAGCGGATAGCATGTTCTTGGAATAAACAATGGAATAATAATTATCTTTCAAAATATTTTCAGATTCCTGACCCAATGTTTGAACATAGTAGGAGCAAAATGCTGCAAGACTGAGAATAATCAGGAATAGAAATCCTAAACCTAACGAGAGTTTTGTTTTCAGAGTCATACTTCCTCCTAGTTATTAATATTCAGCATTGGACGTGATCGTCGGCCAAACCGACTACTAAACCATTTTGAAAAAAATTGCCATTACGAATTAAGCATTTAAAGAGATTAAAGGGCAAAGCAGCATGAAGACTCTTATATAACACCACCTGTTCTAAATCTTCCACAACAACCCTATCTATCAAATACGCACCGGCAAAATAACTGTATCAATTCCTTCCCATTGCAGATGTCGCTGAATGGCAAAGGCCGTTTCATTGTGAAGGAGTCTCTGGAAAAAACGGTCATATCGAAATATCAGTTTCCCAGTAAAAACCATTGACCGAGGGAATTCTTGAGCCAAGGATTTACAGAGTTGCGTTGCAATGTCGACGACATCCGTTCCTACGTCCATTCTGTAATCTGCAGAAAATCCAAAGGAACGGACAAGGCGAACGTATTTATTAAGGTCATTCGCTAAAGATGTTTTCAAGGCTTCGACCTCGGCGATGCCCTTAAAAGAACCGGAATCTATCTCTGCAACCGAAACAAAAATGAAATTCTTATATAGCTTTGGAAACTTACGGATAATGGAAAGCCATGTATGGATACCAAATCCATTATAACCACTGACAAGCAGAATGGCAGTCATTTCCTTTGGATCAACGGGATCATTATTAAAATCGTTCCCCGGTGGGATATCAGTGAGGACTTCTTCGAGTTTCCGAGCCGCCTTGTGCACTCTCCTATAATGACTATGGATCCAATAGCACAACGCTATGACGGCTGAGGTTATAAGAAGGGTCATCCATCCGCCCTCCTCAAATTTCTCGTACACGGTTACGAAAAGAATAGTGAGGCAGAGAATCAGACCCACAATATGAATCGCAATATGCTTTTTCCATCTTTCGTCTACATTACTGTTGCGGACATAGAAAACAACCATGCCGAGCTGTGAAAGGGAGAAGGTGACAAAGACATTAATGGAATACATGATGACGAGGGCGGAGATGGAGCCATGAGTGTACAATAAGAGCAACAATGACGCGCCGCCCATCAATAGCACGCCATTTTGCATCGTAAAGCGGTCTGAAAGCATAGCAAAACGGCGGGGCAGCCAAAAATCCGTTGCCATGTTCGCCATTACCCTCGGGCCATCCACAAAGCCCGCCTGGGCACCCACTATGAGGAGAGCACCTTCGGAAAGAATAGTGATGAGCACAATCCAACCACCCAGTGGCCAGCTGCCAAAAATGTTATCCGCAAGGATAGCATTCAGCGTTCTTCCTTCTATAGGCTTTATTTGATAAAGGGCATAGCAAATGAGAAGACCAGCTGCCGTAAACGCAAGAGATAGCGCCATATAGGCCATCGTCTTCTTCCCCGTCTGAACCCTTGGCTCCCGCATGATCTGCATCCCGTTTGATACTGCTTCGAGTCCCGTATATGTACCTCCCCCCAGGGAGAAGGCCCGCAGAAAGATTGCGAGCATACCGACATAACCGATGGTCGATACATCCTCCTTGATACTTCCCTTAAATTCGCCGACGAGAGATCCGAACTGGTATGAGTGGTCCAATATGCCATAGCTAATAAGCAGGATGTGGGTCACAACAAAGATAATAAAAATGGGGGCGAGGGCTATTACGGATTCTTTCACCCCCCTCAGGTTCATTACTACCATCACGAGAATTAAGAACACCACGAAAATCAATTTGTATTTAAGGTATGCCACCGGCATAAAGCTGAAGAGGGCGTCACCACAGGAAACAAGGGATACGGTAATTGTCAACATGTAATCGACGAGCAAGGCGCTTCCCGATACAACCCCCGCACCATCGCTAATGGTGTGAGTGGCAACAATGTATCCGCCGCCTCCATGAGGAAAATGCTCAATTATTCGGGAGTAAGCATAAGCGATGATAAATACCGTGAAAGCAGTCGCAAGTCCTAAAAAGACGGAAATATAGGTGTGGGTGCCTAACGCCTTGAAAGCTTCTTCAGGACCATAGGAAGAGGAAGAAAGGCCATCAGCCCCGAGGCCGATCCATGCGAGTATTGGGATGAGGGATAATTTGTGAAATACGGATGGCTCATTGATGTCATGGGGCGTTCCGAATATTTTATGGCGTATTTTATCAAACAGTGTTGGTTTATTCTCTGAATCAAAAGATTCCATAGATCTTCTTACAACATTGGCTTACCGGCATTCACCTGTGGAAATATTATACCCCAATTGCGCTGGCTGCCAAGTGAAATCTTCTATGATTGTGGGAAATTTGACATACACCATTAAGGAAGAACTCAATGAATTTTTTATTTCAGTTTTTTGCATTGAATTGTGTTCCCTTTTGTATGTACTTTTTTTCAAAATGAAGATAAGACGCGTACACTCGATTTGGATTACTCCAGCATCGCCTTCATTTTCTTCCAATAATAATCACGCCAGCCCTGATTTATGTCTTTGTAATATTGATCAGGAACGCCGCTCTGCGTGAAGGTGAGGCGCGTGCCGTTTTTCACTTTTTGAAAAGAATAGGTGACCTTCGAATAATGACCATCCGGCCAATCACTACCGCGCCATGACTGGACAATCTTTTTATCAGGCCTGAGGTCGAGATTGAGGCCTTCGATATACCCGCCATAGCACTTAAATTTTCCGCCGACCTTGCGGCTTATGCTGGCTTTCTCGCCGCTGAACTTTGCATGCTTGCGCGAATCCATCAGCGCCTCGTACAAGTCGCGGGGCGTCGCCTTGAATGTTACAGACTGTCGAATCTTGCGTGTCTTCATTCTCTCACCTCCGTAAGACCTCATTTATCATTTTCCGGCCCAGGCGAAATTTTCCTTCTCTATCGCCTTTGGATCCACATTAAGACTGCCGACCTCCGCTAGTGCAGACTCCATCATCGGAGGCGGGCCGCAGAGATAGAAGGATGCCTCTTTCGTGGCCCCGTGCCTTTTTAAGATTTCTCCGCTCAAACGCCCCTTCTCATAGAAGACGCCGGGATACTCTTGCCGGTAGTAGCCCTCCACTTCGTCGGCACGGGAGAGACAATAAACTACCCTCAGCGTGAGGTCCCTGGTCATGCCCTGGATCTCATCTGTAGCGAAAACATCTCCCATGGTCTTGTTCACCCAAAAGAGTGTTGCAATATTTTTCGCTTTGATATTTCTGAAGTGCCTAAGCACACTGAGAAATGGCGTTACGCCCACTCCCCCGGCCATCATGAATACCAAGGGCTTGGCGTCAATATCCTTGCAGAAGAGGCCTAGAGGACCCATGCATCTCACTTCGGTTCCCAGCTTAAAATCCGGGATGGCGGAGGTGAACTGGCCCGCCTTCTTGATAGTCAGACACAAGACGGGATCCTCGGGAGCGCTGGCTATGGAAAATGGGTGAGGAGCGCTCCATCCATCAGGCGTCATGATGCTGAGTGATACGAACTGGCCTGCCCTTCTCTTGGCAATCTTCTCATCGGATCCTTCAAGATAGAGCGAATACGTGTCCTGGTTTTCAGGCGCCACTTTCACTATCTTCCAGATGTTCTTTGCGTCCGTCATATGATCTCCTCAAATAGGGCTTCTTTATACGGCATCGAATGGCAGAATTGCTTCTGTAATGTATCTTTATCAGATACTCTTCACTTGACGAGCTGCTGCGCCTCCTGAATTGCCCGTTCCATGTCCGGCAGATGGGTGATCTCGGGAACCACCTGGATGTAACGCACCTTTCCTTCTTGGTCCACAATGATGACCGAACGCGCCAAGAGCATTAAACTGTCTATCAGGAGACCGGTGGCGCGGCCGAAGGCGCCTTCCTTGTAGTCGGAAAGAAATTGGATGTTCTTAGTCTTTGCCTCCTGCGCAAATCGTTTCTGGGCAAACGGGGTATCGCGGCTGACGGTAATCATCTTGGCCTGAGGCGGGAGCTTGTCTCCGTTATCATTGAGGTAGTGGGTCTGCGCCTCGCAGACGGCGGTGTCTAAGGAGGGAACGATGCTCACGAAGAGGATGAAGCCTCTCATATCTTTGGAGAGGTCCACGCGCTGCATAGTCATCGCGTCCACCAGGTATACCGACGGGAGTTTGCCGCCTTCAGCAATTGGCTTGCCCAAGAGATTTAGGCCCATGCCCTCTCTCGCCACGGCGGAACCCGGTGCAACGGAGCCTTTCTCGACGGGGATGTTGGCGTATCCTGCCGCGCAGGCAGAGAGAAAAAGCAACGATAGGAATAATACAAGCAAACGCATTTGTTTTGGTGTCATGGCAAATCTCCTTTCTCTTCTCTAATGATCGTTAAGGTTCTCGTAACACCTGTCATTCCCGCAGTGGTTTTGAGTGGGAATTCAGATTTTGTCCGATTTTTAAAATATTGATATCCGATAAATACATTCGGGTATGACAAAAGCATCTCGTATGTTACGCGCCTGTTATAAGCCAGTCCATAATAGAGCATACATATGATTAAGCGGCATATAGAGTAGCGGGTGTATGGAAGAACCCACGAATTTTATCGGGACGATTGGCCAAATGACGAAGAGCTCCCAGAGCTTTGGATTGCATATCGGCGAAAGAGAAAACACCGGCACGCCCCAGCCGATGAGATTTGACTTCACGCCAAACTCCTTCACCCGGATTCAATTCCGGACTATACGAAGGGAGCAAATACAAACGCAACTTTCCGTTGTAACTGCGAACCTTCTCGGCCACTTTGCGGGACTTGTGTATGGGGTGACCATCCCAAATCAAAAACACTGGTTTTGTGCTTCCAACCATCAATCGATCCAAGAATCGGCAAATCACATCGGCATTCAATCCGCTCCTCTCGATCATGAATCGCATCCGGCCACGCCGATTCACCGCACTGACCATGTTCAGGCGATACCGTGCTCCCGTCGTGTGCACCACCGGCGTCTGGCCCTTTTGCCCCCACGTCGTACCCGAATGATAATCGCTACGCAGACCCGATTCATCCCCAAACCATATTTCCGCTCTCAGCCGTTTGGCTTCTCGTTCAATTGCGGGGTATTCCTCCTGAACCCACTTACTCACCCGCTCCGGATCCTGTTGGTAGGCTCTCCACAGAGGTTTCTGAGGAGTGATGCCCAACTGGGCCAAAAGCCGTCCTACCGAATTTGCGCTCAGGCGGATCCCATACTGTTTATAGATCAAAGCACCAATGGCATTGCGCGTCCACAGCGCAAATGGAAAATTATACTGTCGCGGGTCTTTGCCGACTACAATCCGGTAGACCCACTGAATCATGTGTCCTTTCAATTTGCGCGGTCGCCCTCCACGTTTGCGGGCATCCAAGGCATCCCATCCGCCCGCACGATACATTGCCAACCAGTTATAGATACAAGCGCGGCTAAATCCCATCGCCTTCACAACAACCTCGGGGCTTTCACCGCTTTGCACCAGCGCCACCGCACGCTTGCGAAACTCCGTCAGAACATCATGTTTCAGTTTCCGGCCATCGATGTTTTTCATGACCGGAATCATACTATAAATGCATAAGAATGTCTATACTATTATGTACTGATTAGTAACTTCATACTCCCGAAATTGTCAAACTCCAAGAGTCCACCGGCGGGCCGGTTTACCTTGGGTCAATTAAGTTTGTCGGGACGCCGCAGCAGCCAATGCGCCATTGACTATGGTCTGTGCCTCCTCGAGTATCAGACTTAGATGGTCTTTTCCACGGAAGCTCTCGACGTATATCTTGTAGATGTCTTCTGTTCCCGAAGGACGCGCTGCAAACCAGCCGCTTTTGGCAATCACCTTTATTCCGCCGATGGGGGCGCCGTTGCCCGGCGCATGCGTAATTATATTTTGTATTTTTTCGCCGGCCAGGTCTGTGAATAAGACCTGATCGGCCGAGAGTTTTCCGAGCGCCTTCTTCTGCTCCGGCGTGGCTGGAGCATCGATCCGGTCGTAGACTGGCTCGCCCAACTCGCGCGTGAGGTCGACGTAGATCTCGCCGGGGTCGCGTCCCATACGGGCAGTGATCTCCGCCGCAAGGAGGACCGAGATGATCCCGTCTTTGTCCGTCGCCCATACGGTGCCGTCACGGCGCAGAAACGACGCGCCCGCACTTTCCTCTCCTCCGAAGCCGAGGGAACCCGCGAGCAGGCCCTCCACGAACCACTTGAAGCCGACGGGCGACTCGTAGAGTTTCCTTCGCAGCTTTGCGGTGACGCGGTCGATCATTTCGCTGCTCACCAGGGTCTTTCCCACCGCCGCATCCGCCCGCCATCCGGGCCGGTGCTGAAAGAGGTAATGAACCATGACCGAAAGATAGTGATTGGCCGGAAGCAACCCCGCGCTCCGCGTAACAACCCCATGCCGATCATGATCAGTATCGCACGCAAAAGCAATGTCGAAACGGTCCTTCAAACCGATCAGCCGCTGCATTGCATAGTGAGACGACGGGTCCATGCGGATGCGGCCGTCCCAATCGAGCGTCATGAAGCGAAAGGTCGGATCAACGGCGTCATTGACAATGGTGATGTTGAGGCCGTAGCGCTCCGCAATCGGCTTCCAGTAATTGACCCCGGCGCCGCCGAGAGGGTCCACACCCATGCTGATCTTGGCGCCGCGAATGGCGTCCATGTCTATCACATTCCCGAGATCGTCGACGTATGCCCGGATATAATCGTGCCGGTGCGTCGTAGAAGCGCGAAAGGCTTTCTCAAAGGGAATGCGTCTGACACCCGCGAGGCCGTTCGCGAGAAACTCGTTTGCCTTTGCTTCTATCCAGCCTGTGACATGAGGTTCCGCCGGCCCGCCTTCCGGGGGATTGTATTTGAAGCCGCCGTCTTCAGGCGGATTATGCGAGGGTGTGATTACAACGCCGTCGGCAAGGCCTTTTTTGCGTCCGCGGTTGTATGTGAGAATCGCATGGGAAATGGTCGGCGTCGGTGTGTATTCGTTTCCCTCGGCGATCATGGCGTCCACCCCGTTTGCCGCGAGCACTTCCAGGGCGCTGTGAAAAGCGGGTACAGAGATGGAGTGCGTATCTATGCCGATAAAGAGCGGGCCATTGATCTTGTGTTGTTTGCGGTACAGACAGATGGCCTGTGTAACGGCGAGGATGTGCGCTTCGTTGAAGGACTTTTCGAATGGAGAACCGCGATGTCCCGATGTGCCGAACGCGACGCGCTGAGACGGGATAGATGGGTCGGGGCTCTCCTTATAATAGGCCGTGATGAGTTTGGTCACGTCGACGAGCATGGAAGGATCTGCAGGCTTTCCCGCCCTGGGATTCGCTTTCGCAGTCATGATTGCCCTCCCTTGAGCCTGCGATAGCGCCGGATGAGTGCATTCGTCGAACTGTCATGCTTGAGTCGCGGCTCCGCGACGCTTTCCAACTCAGGGATGATCCACGTTGCCAGCACCTTGCCGAGTTCGACACCCCATTGGTCGAAAGAGTCAATCTGCCAGATTGATCCTTGGACGAAGACGCTGTGTTCATAGAGCGCAATCAGCTTTCCGAGGATTTCCGGGGTGAGCCTTTCTGCGAGAATGGTATTGGTCGGTCGGTTGCCCTCAAAGACGCGATGCGGCGCCAGCCCCTCCGGCGTGCCTTCCGCCCTGACCTCGTCCTCCGTCTTTCCGAATGCCAGCGCCTCGGTCTGGGCAAACAGGTTCGCCATGAGCACTTCGTGATGCCGGCCGATGGGATTCAACGTCCGGCAGAATCCGATAAAATCGCACGGGATCAATTTCGTTCCCTGATGGATGAGCTGGTAGAACGAATGCTGGCCGTTCGTGCCCGGCTCGCCCCAGTAGACGGGCCCCGTCTGGTAGTTCACAGCGGCGCCGTTTACCGTGACGCGCTTGCCGTTGCTCTCCATAGTCAACTGCTGGAGGTAAGCTGGAAAGCGTTTCAGGTACTGGTCGTAAGGCAGGACGGCAACTGTCTCTGCACCGAAGAAATTATTGTACCAGACAGACAGGAGCGCCATGAGCACCGGCAGGTTCTTCTCGAATGGCGCGGTGCGGAAGTGCTTGTCCATCGCGCGGAAGCCGGCGAGCATGGCCCGGAAGTTTTCTGGGCCGACGGCTGTCATCGTCGAAAGGCCGATGGCCGAGTCCATGGAGTAGCGGCCGCCCACCCAGTCCCAGAACCCGAACATGTTCGCCGTGTCGATGCCGAACTTCGCCACCTCTTCTGCATTGGTCGAAACAGCCACGAAGTGGCGGGCCACAGCCCCCTGGTGATGCAGGGCCTTCAGCGCCCAAGCGCGCGCGGTGTGTGCATTGGCCATGGTCTCCAGGGTCGTGAAGGTCTTTGAAGAGATGATAAAGAGTGTCTCTTCCGGGTCGAGATCGCGGGTGGCCTCTTCGAAGTCCGTCCCATCGACGTTCGAGACGAAACGGAAGGTCAATGCCCTTTTGCTGTAATGCTTCAGCGCCTCGTAGGCCATGACGGGACCGAGATCGGAGCCTCCAATGCCAATGTTGACGATACAGTGGACAGGCTTCCCGGTGTAGCCCAGCCACGCGCCGTTTCGCACCCGCTCTGAAAAGACAGCCATCTTGTCAAGAACCGCATGCACCTGCGGCACGACATTGACGCCGTCGACGAGAATCTGTTCATTCTCAGGCACCCGTAAAGCGATATGAAGGACTGACCGGTTCTCCGTGACGTTGATCTTCCGGCCCTCGAACATGGACTCTATGCAGTCACGCAGGCCGCACTCATGGGCGAGATCTATGAGGAGCTTTATCGTCTCATCGGTGATACGGTTCTTAGAGTAGTCGAGGTAAAGGCCGGCGCCTTCAACCGCGAGGCGCGCGCCGCGGCGGGGATCATCGGCGAATAACGACCGCAGATGCACATTGCCAATCTTCCTGTAATGCTCCGCGAGAGCCTTCCATGCCGGGCGTCTCGTCAAGGTTTTTGCAGCCGGTGTCCTTTTTTTAGCCATCGCCGTCTTCCTCCCATTTGAAAATTGCCAAAAGATTGGGACTCCATGTGCGAAATTTAATTTACCTGAAAACGCGAAGCAGCTCAGGAGACGTGAGCATTTTCGAAAGCATTGATGAAGCCTACTATTATGTACCAAATATTTTTTATTAAAAATAGAAAAATCATTCAATCGGGAAAGAGCTTATTTGTCTCTTCATAATGCCTTAATTGATGTCTTCGTAAAATATGCATTGAAAAAATGGAAATTTAATTTAACAATGATAAGGCGAGATCGGGCTATGCTGAGAATTGTGAACGGAGTGGGCGCTTAAGCCTTCTCACCTGTTTATAGACAATAACAAAAACGCGCTGCTCGTTGGAGATCGCCTGCCATGCCGTTAAAGATGAAGCTCACACGGAAAGACGGGAAGCCCTTGGGCAGCGTCGGCACATGGATTCAGGCATTCCGCCTGCATTACGTGCCCACCAGCATCTTCCCTGCCCTCCTGGGAAGTGTCATTGCGTGGGCGGCATTGGGGAAATTCAACTTATCGTATTTTGTCATGGTCATCATCGGTGTGACGGTGCACCACATAGGCCTCAACATGATCGATGATGTCTTTGATTATCTCCACGCTGTGGATCGTTCACACGGTGAAGAAAAGAATCCCTATACAGGGGGGAGCGGGGTTCTGACGGGTGGACTTCTTCCCGCTGAATATGTGCTGGCGGCAGCGATTGTTTGTTATCTCATCGGAATCGCCATAGCCATTTACCTGACCATCATGGTCGGCTGGCCTGTGCTCTTATTCGCTGCTATTGGCGTTTTCTCTTCCGTCTTTTACACTATGCCGCCCATAAGGTACGGCTACCGGGGCTTCGGCGAATTGAGCCTGCTTATCAATTTCGGCCCCGTTATCTGTCTCGGTGCTTTCTACGTGCAGACACGAACCATTGCCTGGGAACCCTTCGTCATTTCACTTGTCCCCGGATTCCTCATGTGGTCTATGATCGTCATAAATGAGATACCCGATTATGAGGAGGATCGCGAGGCAGGCAAGCTGAACCTTGTTGCCCGTCTGGGGAAAAGGCAGGGCGTAATATTATATGTGGCGGGACTGGTTTGCGCCTACGCTACCGTGTTCCTGTCGGCTTCCTTTGGGGTCACCACATTCGGTGTCCTCCTTGCGCTTCTCACACTGCCCGTTGCATACGATGCGTTTCGCATACTGAATAAGAATTACATGGATAAAATGAAAATGGCCCCCGCGAATCTCGCCACAATAAAAGTCCACGCCTTTACACTCTCTTGTCTGATAATAGGATATCTCGCGACGGGAGTTTTGTCATAAAAAATTCCTGCCGGTTCGCCCTATTACCCGATAGCCGATTTCAGCTAATTACTCTTCATTATCTCAGATTTATAACGACGACAGGCTGGCCGAACCAAGGTGTGATTATGCAGGTTCCGCTAACAGCTTGATCCTTTGCCCGTCAATCTCAAGAGTGGTCTTGGA
>Ga0187878_1003850_pt1 | contig 12004 bp, 10 predicted proteins | sample June2016WEW_17_1_FD_132979 | JGI IMG/M metagenome (GOLD analysis project Ga0187878, IMG submission 132979) | Peatland microbial communities from SPRUCE experiment site at the Marcell Experimental Forest, Minnesota, USA - June2016WEW_17_150 | ecosystem: Environmental > Terrestrial > Soil >...
GCTGGAGCGGTTGAGCAACCCTCTGCTTACGGGCCTTTTCCAGATCGCCTACATCAGTTATTATTTCATCCCCGTCTCGCTCGCCGTCGTCCTCATCGCCAGGGGAAAGTTCGAGGAATTCGAAGAGATCCTGTTCGGCATCCTGCTCTGCTTCTATCTCTCCTACGTCGGCTACCTGCTCGTCCCGGCAATCGGGCCCCGCTTTACGCTCAGCCATCTCCAGTCCGGGGACCTGCAGGTTTCGCCTTTCATCGAGAAGATTCAGGATGCGCTGAATGGTCTCGAAAAAAACAAGACCGATGCCTTCCCGAGCGGCCATACAGCCGTTTCACTCATGTGCCTCTATTACGCATGGAAAGAACGTGAGAAAAAGCTTTTTGCGGTTTTGATTCCGGTGGTAACAGGTCTGATCATCTCGACGGTCTATCTCAGGTATCACTACGTCATCGACGTGATCGCGGGGATAGCGTTGACGGGCTTGACGATAGCGCTGGCACCGGGAATGCGGCGTCTGCTCTCAGTAGCATCCCGTCATCCGTGCGATCAAGAGAGCAGCCCAGGCCGCCTGCGAGATGATAGAACATACTGCCGGGATGATTCATGAAATTTTCTTTTCGTAGATACGGTATTTTTTGTAGAGCTTGCCGCCCATGAGTTCACAGCCGCGCTGCACCAGGACGTTGTCCTCGAGAATCCACGACATCTCCGCCCGCTCGTAGCCTTTCTTCACGGCAGCCTTGAAGGATTCGAGATAGAGCAGGCCCTCAATGCCCTTTTTCCGGTACTCCTCTGTCACCCCCATGGCCATCACGCGGATGTCGGTGATCTTCCGGGAATACCACAGGAATTTCGCGAGCCCCACGGGCCCGAGCCTGCCGTTGATCTTTCCCAGTACCTGATTGTAATCAGGAACAGCAACGAAGAAAGCTGCCGGCTTCCCGTTCACCTCCGCCATGATCATCAGTTCCGGAACGATGAGAGGTTTGAGCTTTTTCGCCATGGACACCTTCTCCGCGTCGGTCATGGGTACAAAGCCCCAGTTGTGGCTCCAGGCGGAGTTGTAGATGACCTTTACCGCTTCCACCTCTCGCTGAAATTGCTTCATATTCGCCGGACGCACGGTGAGCCCCGGGACCCGCGCCTTTACTGCTGCCGCGATCTTTTCGAGCCTTCCACCCGCCGCTACGTCCCTGATGACGGCTATGTAGGCGTAAAGGTCCTTCGCCTTGGTCAGGCCGCAGTGCTCCATGTAGTCGAGGTAGTATTCCGGCGTGTAGGTCATCATGATCATGGGCGGGGAATCGAAACCCTCGAGAAGCAAACCGCACTCGTCGTTCGTCGACGGGTTCATAGGGCCCCGCATGATCTCGATATCGCGTTCTTTGAGCCATCTCGCTGCCTTGCCCAGAAGTTCCCGGGCGACTGCACAATCGGGGAGGCATTCGAAGAAGCCGAAAAAACCGGCCTGTTCATTATGAAATTTGATGTGGTTGCGGTCGATGATTGCTGCGATCCTGCCGACCGTTTCTCCGTTCTTGCGCGCAAGGAAAAAGGCGGCTTCGGCGTGTTGAAAAAAGGGGTTCTTCTTTTCGCTCAGGAGGAATTTTACTTCGTTCTTGAGCGGTGGGACCCAGTGAGGGTTTCCCTGGTACACTTTCCACGGGAATCGAATAAATTCGTTTTTGGCTCCCGCATCGTGGACCTCTTCGATGTTCACGAACTTTCCATGAGCCACTATGAGATCACACCGAGCTGTCTTCCGGCTTTCTCGATCACGCCGAGCGCCCGGTCGAGCATTTCGTCGGTATGGGTTGCCATGTAGCTCGTGCGGATGAGGCATCGGCCGGGCGTCGTGGCCGGTGGGATCACGGGATTCACAAACACCCCGTCATCATACAAGGTTTTCCACATCATGAAGGCCCGCGCCATCTCGCCGATGACAAGCGGGATGATCGGCGTCTCGGCAACCCCCGTGTCGAAGCCCATCTGTTTGAAGGCCTTCATCATCTTGTTCGTATTGTGCCAGAGCCGCTCCCTCCGCTCCGGTTCCTCATCGATAATATCGAGGGCCGCAATGACGGACGCAACCGAGGCCGGCGGTGGGCTTGCGGAGAAGATGAGGGGCCGCGACGTGTGCTTTATGTAGTGGATCACCTCTTCGCTCGCCGCGACGAAGCCGCCGATGGACGCCAGTGACTTACTGTAGGTGCCCATGATGATGTCAACTTCCTTCTCCAGTCCGAAATGCTCCACCGTGCCACGTCCGGTCTTGCCGAGCACCCCGATGCCATGAGCGTCGTCCACCATGAGCCGCGCCCCGTACTTCCTGCAGACCTTGACGATATCGGGGAGCGGCGCGATATCCCCTTCCATGCTGTACACGCCGTCCACGACCACGAGTTTGCCACGGTTACCGCTTTCCTTGAGGATGTATTCAAGATTTCCCATATCGTCGTGTTTGAACTTTTTGACCTCGGCAAAGGATAGCCTGCACGCGTCGATGATGCTGGCGTGGTCGAGCTTGTCTATTACGACAACGTCGCGCTTGCCGGCGAGGGAAGATATGATCCCGAGGTTGGTTTGATATCCCGAGGAAAAAGTGAGCGACGCGTCCTTGCGAAAAAACGAGGCAAGCTTCTCCTCGAGTTTCACATGGAGGTCGAGGGTCCCGTTGAGGAAGCGTGAACCCGCGCAGCCACTGCCGTACTTCTTCACGGCCTCGATGGCCGCTTCCTTCACCTTCGGATGGTTGGTGAGCCCGAGATAATTGTTAGACCCGAGCATGATCATCTTCCTGCCCTCGACGATCACCTCGGGGCTCTGCTCTGATTCCACGACGTGAAAATAGGGATACAGCCCGGCGGCCATAACCTGTTTTGCGATCGTGTATTTCCGGCACTTTTCGAATATATCCGGAGTTTTTGCCTCAAGAGCCCCCAGCGGACCCGGTGCCGCCGTTACAGCCATTCGTTTTTTCTGTACCATCGCCATGTGAGTTCCAGCCCTTTCTGGAGGGGATACTCCGCCTGGAAGCGGAGGTCATTCTCTATCTTGCCAACATCGCACAGCCAATATCGCTGCGCGGCTTCCCGCACCTTCTGCCTGTTCGCAAGCGCAGGCCTTTTGGTGAACAGGCTTCCGATTTCGGAACCGAGGCCGATCAGGTAGGCGACCCCGTAAGGAAGTTTAATCGTGCGCGCCTTCACACCGCCCGTGGAGAGCAGCAAGGTCCTGAATTCCGACCACGAGTAGGACCTGTTCTCCGCAACAAAATATACGCTACCGCTCTCCGTTCTGAGCTCGGCTGATAGAAGCAGCGCTGCTGTCAGGTCTTCGACGTAGCACAGGTTGAGATACCGATCACCTCCGGTCATCTCGAGTGTCAGGCCGCGACTGGCCCAGCGGAACAGTTCGAACACGTCCACATCTCTCGGTCCGTAGACGCTCGACGGACGGAGAATCACGACAGGAAGACGATCTTTATAACAGCGCGCTTCGACTTCGGCAAGCAGCTTGCTCCTGCCGTAATCAGACACAGGATGCGGTGTGTTGCCGTCGTTGACCGGTCGTCCATCCGGGCTCGGGCCTGCTGCCGCCTGGCTAGACACCAGTATGAATTTCTCAATGCCGGGATTATATCGTGCGCATGCTTCTAAAAGATTCTTCGTGCCGAGTTGGTTTACGATGTAATAGTCGCAGGCATGTTTTGCTTTGGTAAGTCCGGCGCAATGAAAAATAACCGAGACATCCTGCACAGCGGTGCAAAGTGATTCGGGCTGAGTGCAGTCGCCCTGTGTAAGTCGCACCTCCATGCCCTCAAGCCAGCGCAGATGCCGGAGATCTCTCACCAGGCAGGTTACGGCATAACCGTTCCCGAGAAGCCGTTCGACGAGATGACTTCCTACAAAGCCGGTTCCGCCCGTGACCAGTGCCCGTCGTGACACTCCCTGCGCCATCTCCCCTCCCCCATGTAACGAGTGTTCGAAATTATAAGCTCTAAAATCTTTATGTCAAGACGTATCCGAAGTTAAGCAGAGCTCGGAACAGGATCACCTGCAAAAAGGCTGTTAAGAGAGGATACAGCTCTTCTCTTGATACCATTTCTCAAGGGTCTCTCAAGGACATGCATCAGTCATCCCTTCATGCTCGAATTTTCTGCACACTGAGGTACGAAGGGGGACTATAGGTTGTCCCCCCATAATTTTGACCTGCTCTTCTACGCTGTCATGGTTTGCTTTGAGGTGATCTGGGACATGAGGTCGTGGAGGCTCGTTTCTGTCCAGGGCTCGGCGATCTTACCGTCTTGTATTCGTTAGATATTGTTCTCCGTCCAGCTCACCTTCCTGCCCGTGGTCACGATGCCATTGAACTTGCCGGTGTGGGTGGCTGTTACCGCGTGGCGTTACACAATACTGTCTCCTTCAACAATGGTGACTTCAGCCGTAACATTCATCTCTGAGAAAGTGGCAAAGAGGACCTTGCGGATCTCCTTCGGGCCGGCTAGTCCGACTGGCACGATCGTGCCCGCCCGGTGGAGGGTGAAATCAGGCACGAAGAGTACGCGATAATCTTGCCATCGGCTTGCAACGGCTTGCGATTTGCGGCATGTATTTCGGGCGGGATTGGCCGTCGGCGTTGGGATGGAGGCGGCTCTATAATGGAATTACCTGTGCCCGTGTTGCCGATAGTAAAGGCTTTGAAAACGGATGCGTTTTCGTGTTGGCCTTGGACGGCGTGGCCCGTAAGCCCAAACCGATAAAATAAATGATTACGATTGCCAGCACTCGATCATAGAAGATGTGCACGGCGGGCAAAGAGACGATCACTGAAAATGAGAGGACCATGCCGTTGTATGGCAAATACATTAGACCGATGAACGTTCTGAATTTAGCTGGTCCGAATTGAGGCACGAAGTATTCACTCCCCCTGTTGGCAATACCGCTATTTTTCGCGTCGGCCATGGCTGGAGTCCCCTCTCTCAATTCGGAAAAAATCGTCCGGCAAAGTAATCGAAGTCCGCAAATTGAGAATGATCCCTTTTCTTTTAATGATACCATCCGGAGTAAACTCCTCCACCGCTACGGGCAGCCAGCGCGTTTTGTCGATGGAAAAACGGTACAGCATCAAGACTCCTGAAAGGAAGTGGTCTTCCGCCAGAACTTCGACAAGAAGACAGCAATCCTGCTCAGATATCTTTATCGTTCCGCGGCGCTGATCCGTGAGGCTGTGGGCGATGTTCCTGACAAGAAGGCCTAAATCAGTCTGGTCCATTCGCTGCCCAACGATGTTCTTGAAAATAACACTGTCGAGGGAAAGATGGAGTTTGAGAAATCCGGTCCAGCCACCCGGTTTCACGATAACCTTGCCGTTTTTATCGGGATAGACAAGAACTGTGCCCGGATGGGGGGACTCCATGTCGATGCGAAGATGATAAGGCTTTTTAAAAGAATAGAGGAATCGTTTCATATCCATGACCTGGCCATCCCGATATTCGCTTACCTTTATTTCTGCCTGGTTCTCCTCTACCTTCGCATAAGCGGTTTCCATCTTTGTAATGATGTCCATAATTTATTCGCCATATTGAGGAGAAAGGCCTGCCTGGAGGTTGAGGTTTGTATGCCCAGAGTTGCCATAACCCTGAAATGCGAGCCCAAGGTCAGACAAGAGCTTGAGCGCATAAGTAAAAGCCGTACCGAAGAAATACGTCTTGTAGAACGAGCTAAGATCATACTTTGCTGCCTATCCGGCAAGCGCAACGATGAGGTTGCTGCCGAACTTGACACCCAACCGTTGACTGTCGGACTGTGGCGTAAGCGTTTCGCTGCTCATGGACTTGCAGGTTTATACGACAAACCCCGTTCGGGCAAGCCAGCGAAATACCAAGCAACGGAGCTGAGGCAGCGCATAATCGCCAAGCTGGAAGAGCCGCCACCAGCAGGGATGGCGGCGCACTGGCTGTCTCAGATGATCCTGTCTGGCGCGTACTGCGCAAAGAAGGCATTCAGCTGCGGCGGCACCGATCCTGAGTTTTCCGCAAAGTCGGCGGACATAATCGGCTTGTACCTGGCGCCACCACAGAAAGCATTGGTGCTTTGTGTTGATGAAAAACCATCCATACAAGCTTTGGAGCGGACAGTCGGTTACGTACAGACAAGCAGCGGCAAAATTGTTCGTGGCCTCAAGAGTACCTATAAACGACACGGCACCATCAATCTATTTGCAGCACTCGATGTGGCCGCCGGGACTATCCAGTCGAAAACGACCGTGAGTAAAAAACGGTTGAATCCACGCCCAAAGGACGTGGCTTTGATTAGCCCCCTTGAAGGGGGCTGAAAGCGTGCCTTCGGAGAAGGCACGCTAAGTTGCCCCATGAACTGGTTTCCTAAGGTTTCTGTTCGCGCTCTGTGCGTTCCTGAAAAACTACGTACTTCCGTATCATCTCTGCATCAAGGCCTACAGTGTCTACGCAGTAGCCATCGGCCCAAAAGTGATTGCCCCAATAGGGGCGCTCCTTCAGATACGGATATTTCTTGAACACTCGTATTGCTGTGCGACCTTTTACGGTCCCCATGAACTCAGATATGGATACCTTCGGTGGTATCTTCACCAGCAAATGCACATGGTCAGGTTGGACATTCACTTCTTCAACCTCACAGCCCAACTGGCCGCAAAATACTTGGATGCAGGTAAACACCTCTTCGGCCACTGGACCTTTCAACACCCGGTACCGATACTTCGGCACCCAGACTATGTGATATTGACAGTGCTATATCACATGCGATAGTTTCTTAAACCGGCTCATCTGCTGCTCCTTTCACCTTGAATTGTGGGGACAACTCAAGTGACTGGTGTAGCAGATGGCCAACTTACAGGCAAAGCCAATTGTCTCTGACCCCGCCCAGAGGACGGGGGTTTTCAAGTCTCACTAAATACAGGAATTGGCTTCCTTGTCGCGCTGAACCACGAAAACCTGCCGCTGTCTGATATTAGCAAGCCCTCCCGAACCAGGTCATCACCCGGAATATAATTGCCGAAGCCGTATGGGAAGGCGCTTATGATAAATTCACCAACATCATCGACGTGTATATCAACCACCTCCGGAAATGAACCTCTCCATCTATAGCGTTAGCTTAGGTGGAGAGGTTCATCTAACACTTGCTGTACTCACACAAATGACATGGTAAGCCTCCCTCCTTGTGTTCGATTACGTCTCCACAATCGGGGCAAACGCCTGATTTTATCGTCTGGATGTAATGTCCGAGGCCGGTTCCCCCCATCGTAAGACTGCATATGAATCTGGATCGCCTTAGCAACGGCGTCGGCTCAGGAAAGTAATCTGAACCGCAACACCTTCTCCCAGAGGGCGGTCGCCTCGGGTGAGTTGTCGGGATGCTCAGGAAGATAGATATATATGCCCACCCCATCACACCGAACCCTATTTTCCAATTAGCCGGGTCATTTTGTCGATCTGGGGGTGCTATTGAAATATCTTTAGTTCAAGTGGAGGGGAGGGTGCAAGAGTGATTACATATATCGGTCATTATTGTGAAGAATTAGTATTGACTAATAAATATATTTATTTTATACAGTAATAGTTGCTACATTATCTTTTTATAAGGTTATTTTTGACAGAGTGGTATTTGATACCTCTGGAGGACTTGCCGTGCCAAAGAACATCGCCTATGTTCGCGTTAGCACCATGGAGCAAGATGTACAGAACCAGAAATACGAAGTTCTGGAATACGCAAGGAAGAATGACCTCAAAATCAACGATTTTCTGGAAATAGAGATAAGTTCCAGAAGAGACAAAAAGAGCCGGCGTATTGATGAACTCATGGAAATGCTGCAGGCTGGAGACACCTTGATTGTATCCGAGCTTTCACGGTTAGGTCGTTCCACCACTGAAGTTATCGACTTGGTACACGAACTAATAAAGAAAAAGGTAAGTTTCATCGCAATCAAGCAGGGAATACGAGTTTCATCAAAGATGGATATGCAGACGAAAGTCATTGTCACCATGTTTTCCCTCTTTGCGGAATTGGAAAGAGATATTATAAGTGAACGGACGAAGCAGGCACTTGCAGCGAAAAAAGCGGGAGGGGTGAAACTTGGGAAACCGAAAGGCATAATGCAAAAGAGCAAACTGGACGACAGGCAGGAGGCAATAAGGGAGTTCCTGAAACACCGGGTTTCCAAATCAGCAATTGCCAGAATGTTGGATACAAACAGGGGGAACCTGATTCGATATATTCGGACGAGAGGACTGATTTGAAATCGTAGTCACCAAGATTTGCCTTGATGGATAGTGTAAAAATTTCGGGTATCCGCAATACATGATTGATTTGGAGATATGAAGGACTGATTACTGCACCACGCTAAAACGCATTTCGTGATTGATAAAGGAGTGAAAATGAACACGAAGAACAAACTTATTTGCTTTGGTTTAGTCATTATTGGCGGGGTATCTTTCTTTATAGGAGGCTATGAAGCTGGCAGAAAAGCCAGTATTAATCCACATCATTCCTCAACATCACATGCTGCATTTATCACCCCACTCCCCGGCACAAAGGATGCTGCAAGATATTTTGTCCCGGGTTATCTTGGGCGGGTTTACACTGTAACCGATGAACCAATAATGAAAAATGATATGGCATTAGTGAAGGCTAGGCTGTTTAATCGTAATTGCGTTGTTGAATTAAAAAAGGAATTAAATTCCAACGATGCTGGTTGGATAGTGCAAAAGTTTGATTGCCAATGAGAGAGAGCTGTTGACAGACATATCAACACCGATAAAAAGGATTGAGGGAGGAAGATATTAGCCCTTCGTCAATCACGAAATGCGGATACCCAAAATTTCTTATTTCGAGTCCGCGATGGGGAGCCATACTCCAAAAGTGGGACTTTTTCTTCAGAAAAGTCCCACTTTTTTATTGAGGCCCGTTTTCCCCGAATTGAAACTCTCTAATATCATCCTCTGTTATTCCAAGAATGCACCGCTTCCCGAGTCCGAGAGTGTAGTCGAGCTTCGACAGATCCGTACAACTTCTGCGAACTGGACCCGATTGAAGGAATCCAGTTGGCCTGCCGTTTCCTTGCCCAGTGCAACTTCCAGCTGAGTACTGCCCTGGTCGGCACCCTCATATCTCCATAAAGTTCGTAGTCGTTCAATCTCTTCTTCCACGACCTCTACGGTTATCCGTCCTGCCGGCGCTAGGGTGATCATCCGTCTTACTGCGCCTTGATCACATGACGCCCCTTGAAGTCATGCAACACTATGCCGAAAACTCTACTTTAAAACTGTCTACTTGAAGGGAAGCTTACGCATTGAGGCCGGATCTGGCCGGAAATAGCATAATAGACATTTAATAACTAATTGGTAATATATAAGAGTGTTTCTTTGTCTTGGGGATAGAATATTGATGTATTTTTAGGCTCCCGTGTTACAAAAACGGGGGAGTGATTCATCTACGTATATTCCGCATGCCTGGAGGGAAAGTTTGCTTAAGCATATGAAGACGCATAAGCACCTGAAGCCCGGCGAAAACGGAACACTACGGCTAGTCGAAAGGTTTGGCGACACCCTTCTGTGTGTTCGCTACAGGTACGATGCCATCAGGGACATGCGAATCAAGACTGCTGAGATCATCGTTGACGAGAGACCGGGGAAGGGGGTTCCTCGGATCAGAGAAACGGACATTGTCAATATCCAGGTTCCGTTTACCATGAAAGCACTGCGAGAACGACTGAAAGGGGTCGGAGCAAAGTGGGACCCGGTGCAAAAGCTGTGGCGTGTTCGCTGGGGTTTGATACGGGGAGAGACAGGGAACTTGTGGAGAGGATTGTTAAAGGGTAAAAGAAGTTCATTGTACAAGGAATATAACAACTTCCTTATATTGGGCATAAATTCCTAGTATAGGTAGTATATGGCTCATATAGGGAAACCTATTAATAAATGGTTAGGCGGCATGACGCCATATAGCACAACTATTGTTTGGCCACAAGTGTCAACTCCATTGCCGGAAACTCCGAGATCTTGAGTTGATGCTTATGGATAGTTATGCATACTCACATCTCGATGTTCTGGTTGGTAGGCGATTTGAGAACCCATCATCCAGCAGTTCACAACCCGAACGACTTGAACAAAGGAGGTAAAGAATCATGACACAGTCAACTTCAACTGAGGTTCGCGATGCCATTGCGGCGGCGAACGAGAACTTCATGGCCGCCTTCAACAGGGGCGATGCGGCTGGTCTGGCAGCCCTGTATACGGAGAACGGACAGGTCTTGCCGCCCAACAGCGACTTCGTGACGGGCAAGGAGGCGATCCAGGTGTTCTGGCAGGCCCTCTTTGATATGGGAATCAAAGGGCTAAAGCTGAAGGTCGTCGAAGTGGAGGGCCATGGCGATACCGCCATCGAAGTATCGAAGTACACGATCTACGGTGAGGAGGGACAGGAACTCGACAAGGGCAAGTACATCGTCATTTGGAAGCAAAAGGAGGGGCAGTGGAAACTGCACCGCGACATCTATAACAGTAACAGCAGCATGCCTGCACCAGAGTAGTGAGACGGGAAGAGGCTCAGGGTCATGGAGGCGAAAGACTAAAGGACAATTGCTTTCTCTCCGCGATCCAGGTATTTCGCGTATCCAGCCAGGAAGGAGTTTGTGGAGTACGCCTAACTCTGTGGTGAAGGCTGTGCAAGCGCGAGGGTTTGGTTCTGTCATTGATTGCGGTGAGTTTTTCTGATCAAAGGGAGACCTGCAATCGCGTGGTGGCATCATAGTCAGGGGCTCGTCTTGAGGGCCGGTCTTGCACACTGGGGGAGGCCGCCTAACCCGTCGCTGCAGCCTACCGCCCTATCGAGCATCGCCTTGAAGGGTGCAAGGCATTTGCAGGGTGTCTTTTTGTGTGTCATCCGGCCTCAGAGCCGGGCGGCAGCTGAGCTCCCATCCGTTACAGATGAATTTTCTCGTCCCATGAGTGGTGCCCAGATTTGTCCGCAACGGGGAGCCAAACTTTCAAGGTCATATCCGAAAAGGGTATGGCCTTTTTCGTTATCAACAATCGATTCCGGTCTAATCTAAAATGCCTTCAAAAGTTCTAAGTTCGTCCACGAGGGGGAGCCATAACCCAAAACTGGGACTTTTTCTCGAGAAAAGTCCCAGTTTTTACATTTCCAATATTTTTTTTGTATATTACTGATACCTGAGTCCCTGTCCCTATCAAAAATAATTTAGCCATACACCAGTTCACGTTTTCTTCCTATTTTTCGTCTTTGTCTTCGTCATCCTCCAACCATGGGAATATTTCCCGAGGGAAGATTTCCTTTGGAAATAGAGTTGAGGGGAAAAGATCATTTTCCGTCTTATCCTTTTGGTGTTTCTCTTCATCCTTTTGTTCCTGAAGTTTATCTTTTTTCATAAATCGTACCCTTGCCGGAAGGCACTCTCCATGGCACATATCCGGAACTCAATGGTCGTTATATGTGAACATTCTTTCTGTACGTGACTGACAAGTGATTTTACAGACCCCGCTTTCACCGAATCGCGGACAATTCCTATATAGGTTCGAAGGGACCCTCACCGCAAGCAATGCGGTAACTGCAAAACCTTTCAGGGGTAGTTTCGTTTTATCTGTAGATATTTTGCAATGCCGTTTCGCGTGATTAAACCAATAAGACTATCACCTTTCATGACTACCAGCCTTCCTTGATTCTCCTTTATCATTAATTCAAGAACCTTTATGACATCGTCCTCGGGAGAAACTTCCCACTTTTTGTCATGTGGTACAAAAACCTCTGATACCTTCACCCTCCCCCAACTATCCCGGAGGACATCTTTTATCTCTTTGAGAGTTATGATACCGAGAAATCTTACATCCTCCATAACAGGAAACCCGCCAAACCCATATCTGAGAAAATAATTATCGACGGCCTCCTCAATAGTAATCGAAGAACTGAGCCCTACGATATCCTTCACCATCACATCCTTCACCTTGATGCCC
>Ga0187878_1003855_pt1 | contig 11988 bp, 9 predicted proteins | sample June2016WEW_17_1_FD_132979 | JGI IMG/M metagenome (GOLD analysis project Ga0187878, IMG submission 132979) | Peatland microbial communities from SPRUCE experiment site at the Marcell Experimental Forest, Minnesota, USA - June2016WEW_17_150 | ecosystem: Environmental > Terrestrial > Soil >...
AACATGGTGGCATTGGGAGCCTATGCCGCAAGGACGGGCGCCGTGTTGAAAAGTTCATTGGAAGCAGCTTTATTGGATGCTCTGCCGGAACGCAATCACAAATTTATCCCTGCCAATATCGCGGCCATTGAAGCGGGTACAGAAAAGTCAAAACCTGTTCTCGGCAGTGCATAACCGGGAAATCCGATCAGAATGACACCCTCGAAGCTGAAAAAGCCTTGACGGTCCAGCCCGACTCTGATATATAAAGCATCTGTTCAATGGGGGATCGTCTAGCGGCAGGACTGCGGACTCTGACTCCGCCAACCAAGGTTCGAATCCTTGTCCCCCAGCCACCTCTTTATGCGTTTACAACGTTTGACATCTGCATTCAAAATGGTCCCATCGTCTAGTGGTTAGGACACCGGCCTTTCACGTCGGTAACAGGGGTTCAAGTCCCCTTGGGATCACCATCCTTTTTTATTCATCTCAATTCCGTTCCAAATCAGTCAGCATCGGCAAATTTGATCAATGTTCCCTTCTTTGACCCATACCTGAAGACAGTGATTCCCTTGACACCCTTCGCATATGCCAGGAGATACGCCTTGGCCACGTCTTCCTTCTTCGCCCTCCCGGGGAGGTTGATGGTCTTCGAGACCGCGTTATCGGTAAATTCCTGGAAAGCCGCCTGCATCTCGACATGGTCTTTATAGGGGATTTCCAGGGCGGTCCGGAAAAGTCTTTTCACATCGGCGGGGATTCCCTTAATTCCGGCCAGGGTCCCTTTTTCCAGAACCAGATCCATCACTTCCCTGGAATAAAATCCTCGCTTCCTCGCAATTTGCACAAAATATTTGTTTATTTCGACTAGTTCTGTGTCCATTACCAGCCTTTTGTAGGCCACGGCAAACAGCGGTTCGATGCCGCTTGAACAGTCGGCGATGGTAGACAGGGTCCCCGTGGGGGCAATGGTAGTGGTAGTGGCATTACGGAGGTGCGGCATGCCCGGCGAATCATAGATGGAACCGGCAAAATTCGGGAACACGCCACGCATTTCCGCCAGCTCAACGGATGCCCGCTTCGACATAGAGTTGATGAATTGCATGACCTCCCGGGCCAGTTCAAAAGCCCTTTTATCATTGTACGGAATACCCAGAAGGATCAGCATATCCGCCCATCCCATGACCCCGAGCCCGATCTTTCTATTTCCCTTATGCATATGTTCAATTGCTGGAAGGGAATAAATATTGGCATCGATAGTGTCGTCCAGGAAGCGGACGGCAGTCCGGATATCTTCTCCAAGGGAAACATAATCGATTCCACCTTCCTTTACATATCCGGATAAATTCAACGAGCCGAGCACGCATGCCTCAAAGGGGAGGAGCGGCTGCTCCCCACAGGGGTTAGTGCTTTCAAACCGGCCGATATGCGGGGTTGGATTTGCCTGATTGATCCGGTCTATGAAAACCAGCCCCGGATCGCCCGTTTCCCAGGCGCTTGCCACAATTTCGTCAAAGACCTGTTTTGCCTTGAGTGTTCCCGCAACCTCACCCGATCTCGGATTGACAAGTTCATATTCTCCGTCTCTATGCAGGGTTTCCATGAACGAGTCGGGCACGGCAACGGAAATGTTGAAATTCGCCAGTTCCTTTTCGTTCCTTTTTACTTTGATGAATTCCAGGATATCGGGATGATCAATGCGCAGAATCCCCATGTTAGCCCCACGCCGTGCGCCTCCCTGTTTGATTACTTCGGTGGCGGTATTGTAAATCTTCATGAATGAAACCGGCCCACTGGCTATGCCGCCGGTCGAGCGGACAATATCGGACCTGGGGCGCAGATTGGAAAAGGAGAAGCCGGTACCGCCGCCGCTTTGCAGGATGAGTGCGGCATTTTTCAGAGTATCGAATATACTTGTCATGGAGTCTTCAACGGGAAGGACAAAACAGGCTGCAAGCTGCCCCATTGATTTTCCGGCATTCATGATGGCAGGGGAATTGGGCAGGAACTTCAGCGAAGTCATCAGATCATAGAAACGCTCTTCCCAGAACCGTGCATCGTTGTGGTAGAGTTTTTCGGCCGCGGCAATGGCATGAGAAACCCGCTGGAACATCTCCTTCGGCGACTCGATAACCTCTCCCTTTTCATCCTTCAGCAGATACCTGGCCCGCAAAACCTTTAATGCATTCTCGGAAAGTTCCATACCGGAAAGTATAATCCATTTTTACCGATTTGCATGGAATCTTGCGCTCCTAGCTGCAGAAACGGAGATCTTTCTCCCTAAACCCCCGGAACCAGCGGTATTATGAGAAACGCCAATGAGCAATACGACCAAAACGTTTGAAAATATTTGTCTGTTATATTAAATCGAATGATATAATTGAAGCAGATACACTGGTAAGGAGAGATAGACATGTCATTACCATCAGGCATAATAAAGATAAACGAAACTGTTTGGGAAATACCAATATCATTCAAGAGCGGCATGCGTGTTCCTGCAAGGATTTTTGGAACGGAAAAACTTATCAGGGAAATGGATAGCGCAGTTTTTGAGCAGGCAGCTAACGTAGCCTGTTTGCCTGGCATCCTGAAATACTCATATTGCATGCCAGATGGGCACTCTGGATATGGTTTTCCTATTGGTGGAGTGGCAGCAATGGACCCTAAAACAGGTGTTATTTCACCAGGGGGGATTGGGTTTGATATAAATTGCGGCGTTCGACTGGTTTTGACGAACCTGACCTATGATGAGGTTAAGCCACAAATCCACAAACTCGTCGATTCCCTATTCTATAGAATACCTACAGGAGTTGGCTGCTCCGGTTTTGTCAAAATATCGCAAAAAGAGTTCCTGGAGGTTATAGAACAAGGATCTAAATGGTGTTTAAAAAAAGGTTTTGCATGGAAAGAGGATCTGGAATTGACAGAAGAGGGAGGTTGTTTTGTTGGAGCAGATTCAGGCAAAGTGAGTCAGAAAGCCATTGAACGGGGTTTTGACCAAATAGGTACTTTAGGTTCGGGAAATCATTATTGCGAGATAGTTGTAGCAAAACCGGAAAATATTTATGACAATAAATTAGCACAGATATTTGGTTTTACAATTCCAAATCAAATAGCACTATTATATCATTGTGGGAGCCGTGGCTTTGGGCATCAAGTAGCCACAGATTATCTTCAGTTATTTCTTAATGTGATGTCACGTAAATATGACATAAACGTTTATGACCGTGAGCTTGCATGTGCACCATTTGAGTCAAAAGAAGGACAAGATTATTTTGCTGCAATGAAGTGCGCAGTAAATATGGCATTTGCTAACAGGCAAGTAATTCTTCACCGTATCAGGGAAGTATTTTCTGATTATTTTGTTAAATCACCTGAAGAACTCGGGATGAAAATGTTATACGATGTTTCACATAACACTGCTAAGCTGGAAACACATACAATTCAAGAAAAAAAACGAGAAGTTCTTATTCATAGAAAAGGATCTACCAGAGCTTTTGGACCAAGAATGAAGGGGATTCCAGAAGTTTATTGGGAGACAGGTCAGCCAGTCCTCCTGGGTGGCAGCATGGAAACCGGTTCATACCTCCTGGTAGGTGTCAGTACTGGTGAACAGAGTTTTTTCTCCACAGCGCACGGAAGCGGACGAACCATGAGCCGTCATCAGGCAAAAAAAATGGTTAAAGGTCAAAAACTCCAGAGAGAGATGGATGATCGTGGCATCTATGTGCATACTGCTTCCTGGGGTGGCTTAGCGGAAGAAGCTGGAATAGCCTATAAAAATATAGATGAGGTAGCTGAAGTTACCGAACTGGCAGGATTAAGCAAACGTGTGCTGAAACTTGAGCCAATTGGGAATATAAAGGGTTGAGGTATAACATGTCCTACCGCTATCTTGAGGATATCGCAGGGGCAGACGTGGCATTCGAAGTGAGGGGGAAAGACCTTGCGGAATTGTTTAGTTCTGCAGCTGATGCTACCATGAACGTAATGATTGAAAACCTGGAGTCGATTGAAAAGCAGGAGGCACTAGAGTTCTTTATCGAGAACGAGGCGCTTGATATGTTACTCTTCAATTTTCTCCAGGAGCTCCTTTTCTTCAAGGATACACGTAAGCTTCTTTTACGTGTGCCTTCAGTTTCCATTAAAAGCGATGGCCCGGGTTTCACCCTGCATGCATCAGCCTTTGGTGAAAAGTTGGATCCCAAAAAACATAAACCCATAGTTGATGTAAAAGCGGTAACGCTTTACCACTTCTCCCTGCAGCAGACTGATGATGGCTGGAAGGCCACGGCGGTTCTTGATGTCTGACTAAAGGCAAACATCAAAGTTGGTGTTATGCTCCTGTAATTCTAACTCCCAATTCCCAAATATCAAGGACGACCGGAATCTCTCGATCAACGACAAAATCCGCATAACCGGAGGAATTTCCCCGCAGTTTGCCCAGCCTGCACGACTGGCGATTCTTTATTAGCGGTTGCGGGCATTGTTAACCTGTGTTATAACATTTCCGGTATCACAATCAGTTACAACCTCATTCCCAAACAGAAATCAGCAGATATTTCCGGAGCTTATGCATGATCGGCCTTGACAGAATCATTGAGAACGCCTTACTGGAAGATATACATACCGGAGATATCACTACCATGGCAGTGATCGCGGAAAAGCGGACAGCTGGAGCCAAAATCCTGGCAAAAGAATCCATGGTGCTTGCAGGCATCGCTGTAGTCGGAAAAGTTTTCCATTATCTTGATCACGGAATCGGGTTTAATCCCTATTTTGCCGATGGAGAGTCCCTTAAACCCGGCGATGTTATCGCCGATATCCATGGTGAATCTGCCCTACTGCTGCAGGGAGAACGGGTAGCTCTGAATCTTCTGCAGAGGATGTGCGGCGTTGCAACCTTGACAGCAGAGTATGTACAGGCCGTAAAAGGAACGAAAGCCAGGGTCGTCGACACGCGCAAGACCACCCCGGGACTCCGTCAGCTGGAAAAATATGCGGTACGTGTCGGAGGTGGCACCAATCATCGCACCGGACTTTACGATGGCGTCCTTATCAAAGAGAACCATATAGCCGCGGCAGGCGGAATTTCCATAGCTGTTCAGAGGGCAATGGCCTTCATTCCCCACACAATGAAGATTGAAGTCGAAACGGAAAACCTGGCACAGGTAAAGGAGGCGCTGGCTGCGGGCGCGGACATCATAATGCTGGACAACATGGATCTGCAAACCATGCGGGACGCGGTCGGATTAATAGCCGGCAAAGCTCTCGTTGAGGCTTCCGGAGGCGTCAACCTTAAAACTATCCGCGCCATAGCCGAAACCGGAGTCGATATCATATCCGTTGGAGCTCTGACTCATTCGGCAAGAGCAATGGATATTTCCATGTTGCTGGAGGAAGCTTGACTGAGTCCATTGAACAAACGGCCTCTGCCGCTGCTCAATCCATCGACCAGAAGATCGTTGCACTTTTTCGCAGAATGCCGGGTGGAATAATTTCGGGTGAAGAACTGGGTAAAACTCTTTCCATTTCCCGCACGGCAGTCTGGAAGCACATAAAAGCCCTGAAGGAACTCGGCTATCAGATCGAGGCGGTTCCATCGAGGGGGTATCGGCTCATCTTCTCTCCCGACCTGCTCATTCCCGCCGAGATCTCGGCGAAACTGGCCACAAAAAGGATCGGACGGAAAATCATCTATTTAAAAGAAACTGATTCGACCAATCTTGTAGCCTTCAAATATGCGGAAGAAGGAGCGGAAGAAGGAACCGTTGTGATTGCCGAACAGCAGCATCGCGGCAAAGGCAGGATGGGTCGGCACTGGGAATCACCGTACGGAATTAATCTTTATGCTTCCATTATTCTTCGTCCTCCCCTCCCCCCGGTCAATGCCCCGCAGCTTACATTTCTTTCCGCAGTAGCAGTTGCACAGGCGATCGAAACGACTACTTCACTGCGACCGGCAATAAAATGGCCGAATGATGTTCTGGTAAACGGCATGAAGGTAGCCGGGTTGTTGAACGAGATTAACGCGGAGACTGAAAAGATCCATTTCATTGTTCTCGGCATCGGTGTAAATATAAACATGCCCGGGGAGCAGTTCCCCGATACGCTGCGCCACCCTGCCAGTTCGTTGCTGTTGGAAGGTGGTTCGCCTGTCAATCGGGTCGAGTTTACCCGTGCACTTTTTATTGCATTTGACCGGCTCTATGATGCTTATTTAACCGGAGGTTACAATCCGATCCGCGAGGAATGGCTTTTGCGCAGTATCGTTTCAGGAAAGAGAGTTAAAATCTCTTTCGAGAAAAGTGAGACGGTCGGTATAGCAACAGGCATAGACGATTATGGCGCCCTGCTGGTTCGGCACGACAACGGAGAAATCTCCAGAGTTCTGGCGGGAGATGTTTCTCTTCTTGACTAAGGCGATCATGCCGCGTTGAAATAAAGATAGCATTTGCTGCGGAGGACGGAAGAAGTGCTTCTGGTCATTGATGTTGGTAATACGAATATTGTTCTTGGCATTTACGAGCAGGATCGCCTGGTCAAGGACTGGCGAATTTCTACGGATCCAGCCAGAACAACCGATGAATACGCCATTCTGATTCAGGAACTGTTTCGTTTTTCCGGAATAGGGTTTGCTGACATCAGGGATATAATCCTGTCTTCCGTCGTTCCCGTCATGACTGGAGTCCTGGAAAAACTGTCCCGGAATTATTTTAACCTGAAGCCATATGTAATCGGCCCCGGGATCAAAACCGGCATGCCGATCAATATTGACAACCCCAGGGAAGTCGGCGCCGACCGCATTGTGAACGCAGTGGCAGGCTTTGAAAAATATAAGACCTCACTCGTCATTGTAGATTTCGGTACTGCAACAACCTTCGACTTTGTCAACAGGAAGGGCCATTACTGCGGCGGAGCCATCGCTCCCGGACTGATGATTTCCGCGGAAGCGCTTTTCCAGAAAGCCAGCAAACTGCCAAGGGTCGAGATTGCCAAGCCACCCTCTATTATTGCAAAAAATACGGTATGTTCCATGCAGGCAGGCATATTCTATGGTTACATCGGGCTGGTTGACGAAATCGTCAGCAGGATGAAAACGGAAAGCAGGGAAACCCCCAAAGTAATCGCAACAGGCGGACTTGCCCGTCTTATCGCACCGGAATCAAAAACCATAGACATGGTGGAAGAGTATTTGACTCTGGAAGGTTTACGGATTCTCTACCAGAGAAATGTCGAAGGCGCCGGCGAAAAACCGTAAACACTGTCTTCTCCACGCGCCTTTTGCGCCATCTTGGCTCACATCTTAAACAGCTTTATTGCTTCACTTTGTAACAATTGCTGCTCCTCGCACTATCTTGACTGGGATTATTATCAACCTGCTAATGGTGTATTTAGACTGAATATCCAGGCGAATGTTGAAAATTAATGCTTTAAAGAACAAATAACCAAGGGGGCTCTATGGCAAAGTATGAAACGGCTAAGTTGAGGAATGTTGGAATTGTGGCTCACGGCGGGGCAGGCAAGACCTCCCTGACGGAAGCGTTATTATTCAACGCCGGAATGATTGATCGTCTGGGGCGGGTTGACGACGGCACGGCAAGCATGGATTTCGAGCCGGAAGAAATCAAACGCAGGATATCCGTATCCTCTGCATTGCACCATGCTGAATGGGACGGCCACAGCCTTCATATCGTAGACACCCCGGGGTATGGCGATTTCATTGCCGATACCCGCGCATGTCTGCGGGTTCTTGGTGGGGCCGTAGTTATCATATCCGCGATTTCCGGTGTAAAGGTTCAGACAGAGGAAGTATGGGAATGGGCAAACGAATCCGAAATCCCGCGAATAGCCTTTGTTAACAAGATGGACAGGGAACGGGCCAATTTCTTCCGGGCGATCGATGACATGGAAAAGGCCCTCAAGGCAAGGGCTATAGCAGTCCAGCTTCCCCTCGGGGCGGAAGAAGACTTCGAAGGCGTAATTGATCTCATAAAAATGAAAGCCTTCCGGTATAGTAAAGATACTTCGGGGAAATTCACCGAGGAGGAGATCCCCTCTGAATACCTGGAGGACGCCCGGAAGCTCCGTGAAAAGCTTGTCGAGACTGTCGCGGAAGCCTATGATGCCTTGACGGAAAAATTTCTTGAGACCGGCGAACTGAGTGAGGAAGATGTCCTGGACGGCCTGCGGGTCGGCACCCTGCGCCGTACTTTTACTCCGGTGTTCTGCGGGTCGGCATTGCTTAATATCGGTGTCAGCCAACTGCTTGATTACATCTGCAGCTGTCTCCCATCTCCTCTCGACCGGGGAAGTGTTGCCGGTATCAATCCAAAGAACAATGAAATAGTGGAAAGGGCGCCGGACGAAAACGAGCCATTTTCCGCCCTCGTATTCAAAACAACATCTGATCCATACACCGGGAAAATCTCCGTTTTCCGTGTCTACTCGGGTGTATTGAACTCCGACTCAACAATCTTCAACCCCAACCGTGATTGCATGGAACGTATCGGGCAGATTTACGAACTGGAAGGGAAAAAGCAGAAACCAATAAAACAGGCTGTCGCCGGTGATATCGTGGCAGTTGCCAAGTTAAAGGAAACGGTTTCCGGAGACACCCTGTGCGACCCTGACAAACCCATAATTTATGAACCGGCAAAATCTCTCGATCCGGTCATATCATATGCTATTCAACCCAAGTCAAAAAATGACGAGGACAAGATTCACGGGGCACTGCAACGTTTGATGGAAGAGGATCAAACCTTGAAGGTGAAACGCGATGACCAGACCAGGGAACTGATAATTTCCGGAATGGGGCAGGTTCATCTCGAAGTGACAATTGAAAAACTCAAACGCAAATTCAGTGTTGAAGTGGAACTGAAAACGCCGAAAGTTCCTTACCTGGAAACTATACGCGCCAGTGTCAAGGTCCAGGGAAAATATAAGAAACAGTCAGGAGGTCGGGGACAATATGGCGATTGCTGGGTAGAATTCTCCCCGTTGCCACGTGGTGACGGCTTCCATTTTGAAGACAGGATAGTCGGTGGCGTCATCCCCAGACAGTATATTCCGGCGGTTGGAAAGGGGATCGAGGAAGCTTCACAGGATGGATGCCTTGCAGGTTACCCTCTGGTTGACTTCAAGGCAAGCCTGTATGATGGTTCCTTTCATACCGTTGATTCATCGGAAATGGCATTCAAGATCGCCGGCTCCATGGCCTTTAAAAAAGGTGTTGAACAGTCAAAACCGGTGCTTCTTGAGCCAATCCTGAAAATGAAGATCACCGTACCAGAAGAATGCATGGGAGACATCATCGGCGACCTGAACTCCAGGCGCGGCAAGGTAGTCGGGGTAGAGCCCAAGGCCAACTCCCAGATTATCAGAGCGGTTGTACCCATGGCTGAAGTACTTGCCTACGCCACTGACCTCCGCTCCATGACCAGTGACCGCGGCCTTTTCACAACTGAATTTTCCCACTATGAAGAGGTGCCGGGCCATTTGGCACAGAAAATCATAAATAATGCCGCTACGGCCAAAGGCGCATAAACTGCTGTAGAATCAAATTGGAAGACGGGAAAAGAAATGAATCAATCTTTATCATCAGGATTTTGTCTCAAAAAAATACTTGGAAGCAACAAAGGTTTCAGCTTGAAGGCACTGCTGATTATACTGTTTCTGTTGGTATCCGTTCTTGGCTATCTCTACCTGTTCACCGGTCTGTTCGGGAATCATGCAAAATCTCCGGCAGAACCCGTTCCGAATGTTGTGCTGAAAAAACCGATGCCGCTTCGCCCGCAACAGACCGGAGAGCTTAAAGCCGACAAAACTGAAGCAGTTGTCCGGCAGGTAGCGAAACCACCTATTACCCATCCCGTCACTTCACAGCCCGCACCGACACATCCTGTCATTAAGGACAAGTCAAAACCCGGCCAATTACTGGCAAAGTCCGAAACCGTGAAACCTCCTGTCGTTAAACCTCACCCCAACCTGCAGGCGGAGACAAAGCCGACCGTGCCGGCGAAAGCCGCAGAGAAGGTTTACCCGGTAAAAGCGGGCTTGGCCGAGGGTAAATCTCCGGCCAAACCGGCAAAAGCAGCCACACCTTCTGCCTCAAAAACCGGGAAAGACAAATTTACGCTGCTCATAGGCGTTTACGTTCTGGAAAAGTCGATGGCGCCTGAAAAGGCCAAACTTAAGGCTGCCGGTTTGTCACCGGTAACCCGAAAAGGACCCGTTAAGATGGAACCCATGACCAGGCTCTTCGTGGGGGAGTTTGACAATCGTGCCCAGGCAACCGAAGAGCTGCAGAGACTCCGGAAGTTAACACGTGATGCTTTTATCCTGCCGGGAAAAGATAAATATGCGGTCTATGCGGGTTCTTACTTCACAAAAGGGCGCGCAGAATCGGAGTTGAACCGGCTGATAAAGCAGGGAGTCAAACCGATTATACAAAAAACCGAAGCACCGGTATCCACAATAAGATTGACTGCAGGAAGTTTTTCGAGCAGAAAAGGGGCCGAGGAAAAGAGCCTTAGTTTGAAAAAACAAGGCATCAAAGCCTTCATAGTACGGTCGGGAGCTTAGTACACAATGCAGAATGGGCAGAGAAGATTAAAATGAAGGTATCCGCTCAGGCAGCAACATTTCTGCAAAAAGATACGCCTAAAGAGCAGAAACTGAAGGTGGTCCGCGGAGAGATCTCCATGACCTCTTCAGACCTTGTAATTGTCTTGGCATACATGAGCCTCGAACGGGATGACGAGCTGAAAGCTGCCGCTTTGAAATGCATGCGGGAACTTCCCGGCGAGACTCTTGAATCAATCTGCTCGGTGCCGGATATCCATCCAAGAATTCTCGATATCCTGGCGCGGGTGCATACTACGAATCAACCGCTGATCGAAAAAATTAACGGACATCCAAACGTTGACGTACGCACTCTCGCATTCATCGCGGGAAACTGTTTACAGGGTTCAGTAATTAATGTGGACAGTTCCAGGCAGGATCGTAAGTCGACAAATCAACCAGGTCAAGCTTCGAACCGGGAATTGCCCCTCCCTGACGAAGTGGATGGGACTGCCGGGGAAGGGGAAGATTTTTCAAATAAATATAAGCTCGTGCAAGAGTTTGATACCAAAGAAAAAATCAAGATGGCCCTCACGGGAAACAAGGAATGGCGTACCATACTGATCAGAGATAACAACAAAATTGTCGGCGAGTCAGTGCTGAAAAATCCCCGGATAACCGAACAGGAAATATTGGTTATTGCCAAGTCTTCGGAAAGAAGCGACGAAATCATACGCATTATCTGTACGAACAAGGAGTGGACAAAAAGTTATCAACTCAGGAAGGCACTGATAGAAAACCATAAAACTCCGCTGCAATATGCACTTCGTTTTCTTTCCCTTCTGACGGAAAGGGATCTGGCATTTCTGGTTAAAAGCAAAAATGTATCTTCTGTTATAGTAACTCAGGCAAGAAGGATGCTTACAAATAAAAAAACGGGAAAATAGGGAGGGATCCCATGGCAATCGTAAATCATGCAAAGAAAGAAATTAATGCCAAGATCGTTTATTACGGGCCGGGACTAAGCGGCAAAGCTACCAATCTGAAGTTTATTTATGAAAAGATGAAACCCGAATTTCGAGGTATGCTGAGGTTTCTCAACACCCAGAGCGGGAAAATGTATTTCTTTGATTTTATGCGTCCCGATCAGATCGGGATTGAAGACTACAATATCCGCTTTCATATCTACACAGTTCCTGGAGAAGTTATTGATTTTGCCATCTGGAAGACCGTATTAAAAGGTGCGGACGGACTGGTCTTTGTAGTTGATTCAGACCCGGAAAAACTGTCGTCCAATCTCGACAGCCTGAAAAGTCTGACTGGCTATATGGGGGCAATGAACACGGGGCTTCACGAGACTCCCTGTATTTTCCAGTGCAATAAACAGGATTTTTCCGGAGCCTTCGCTCCGGCTGAATTGAAAAAAATTCTGGACGTTGAAAATCT
>Ga0187878_1003856_pt1 | contig 11985 bp, 11 predicted proteins | sample June2016WEW_17_1_FD_132979 | JGI IMG/M metagenome (GOLD analysis project Ga0187878, IMG submission 132979) | Peatland microbial communities from SPRUCE experiment site at the Marcell Experimental Forest, Minnesota, USA - June2016WEW_17_150 | ecosystem: Environmental > Terrestrial > Soil >...
ACCGGCCCCAAGGCGGCGGCCTTCGGGGGCACCACGACGGTAATCGACTTTGTCCCGCAGGAAATGGGACATTCGCTTCTCTCCGGGCTGCGCTTCTGGCAGGAGAAGGCCTCCAGGTCGCCGATCGACTACAGCTTCCACATGAATGTGACCTGGCTGGGGGAGGGGATTCTCGAAGAGCTACCCAGGTTGCGCGACGAGGGAGTCCCAAGCTTGAAGGTGTTCACGGCCTACAACGGCCGGCTGCGCCTCCTGGACGGCGAGATCTTCCAGGTGTTCCAGGTCGCGGCCAAAGCCGGCCTGATGCCCATGCTCCATGCCGAGAATGGGGATGTCATCGACATCCTCGTCGCGCAAGCCCTTGCGGAAGGCCATACCTCACCCGAGTGGCATTCCCTGACCCGTCCAGCGTGGGGCGAGGAGGAAGCCACAACCCGAGCGATTGCTCTGGCCGCCATGGCGGGGTCGCCTCTGTATGTCGTCCATGTCACCTGTGCGGGAGCCTTGCAGGCGATCCGTGAGGCGCGTCAGAGAGGGCTGCCCATAATGGGGGAAACGTGTCCTCAGTATCTCTTCTTCTCCATCAACGAGCTGCGCCGCCCGGACGGGGCCAAGTGGGTTTGCTCTCCGCCGTTGCGGACTCCGGAGGACAACCAGGCCCTGTGGCAAGGCTTGAAACAGGGGTGGTTGCAGTCGATGGGAACGGATCACTGTCCTTTCTTCTACGATGGCACCACGCCGATACTCTATGAGGGCAAGCCGGTAGCCATCCCAGGGAAGGAGTTGGGGCAGGGGGACTTCACGAAGATTCCCAACGGCCTTCCCGGCGTGGAGGATCGCCTGCCGATCTTGTGGACCTATGGGGTGGGGCAAGGGCGCATCTCGCCCCACCAATTCGTGGCGATGACGGCCACGAACCCGGCCAAGATCTTCGGCCTCTATCCTAAGAAGGGAACCCTCGAGCCCGGGTCGGATGCCGATATCGTGATCTGGAATCCGAGCGCGCGAAAACGCGTGTTGGCGCGGGCCTGGCACCAGCGCACGGACTACAACCTGTACGAGGACTGGGAGCTGGTTGGAATTCCGGAGAAGGTTTTTCTCCGGGGCCACATGATTGTGGATGGTGAGCGCTGGCTTGGGCGAAGGGGAGGGGGGGAGTTTCAGCCCAGGGGAGCCCCCCAGCCGATCTAGCCTGCGCGAAAGCCCCCGCTGAGAACTTGTTTCGCCACGCGCGGAAGCCGAGGGCTGAGTTGGCGCGGTTCCGCCGAGGGCCGTAGGCTGGAGTGGCTCTCATTGCCAGGCTGCCCAAGGCGCGCCGGTGAGTGCCAGACGGAATGCGGTTGTCGCCCCTTGCATGAGTGACCATTGTCTAGATCCGGAGTCCCGCCCATGAAGAATGCGCCGCGTGCCCCCCTTTCGGCGGGGGAGATCATCGAGCTCTCTCGCGCCCACACCCTGTTCTCGTGGTCGGCTCAGTCGAAGGTGGATCCGATCCCGATGGCCCACGGGGAGGGGGTGTACTTTTGGGATGCACAGGGCAAGCGGTATTTGGATTTCAGCTCACTGGTGGTTTGTGTAAACATCGGCCACGGCCACCCGCGAGTGATCCAGGCCATCCAGGAACAAGCCGCGCGCCTGAGCTATGCTGCCCCGTCCATGGCCTCGGAGCCACGCGCCCGCCTGGGCGAGATTCTCAGTCAGGTCGCCCCCGGAGATCTGGATGTCTTCTTCTTCACGCTGGGCGGGGCCGAGGCGAATGAAAACGCGATCAAGATCGCCCGGGCCTACACGGGACGCAGCAAAATCCTCGCCCGGTATCGCTCCTATCATGGAGCCACCCATGGGGCCTTGAGCCTGACGGGCGACCCAAGGCGATGGCCCTGGGAGCCCGTGCTGCCCGGCGTGGTTCACTTTCTGGATCCCTACCGCTATCGCAGTGTCTTCCACCGCGGCCGAGCCGACCTCTCGGAGGAGGAATTCAGTCAGGACTACCTGAATCATCTAGAGGAGGTGATCCAGTTCGAGGGGCCAGGAAATATCGCCGCCGTCTTGATCGAAACGGTTACAGGCACCAACGGGCTGATCATCCCGCCGGTCGGGTATCTCCAAGGGTTGCGCGACATCTGCACGCGGTATGGAATCCTTCTGGTATGCGATGAAGTGATGACGGGGTTTGGCCGAACGGGAAAGTGGTTCGCGGTGGACCATTGGGGAGTGATCCCGGACCTCATGACGATGGCCAAGGGGCTGACCTCTTCCTACGCGCCCTTGGGCGCCGTGGCGATGCGCGCGGAGATCGCCCAGGCCTTTGACAATCGCGTTTTCCAGAGCGGCTTGACCTTCAATAGCCATCCTATTTCTCTGGCGGCCGCCATCGCAAACATCGAGGTCATCCGCGATGAGAAACTCGTAGAACGTTCGGCGCAGATGGGGAAGCTGCTCTCGCGGCATCTGGCAGAGATGGAAGAACGCCATCCTTCGGTCGGCGAGGTGCGCTCGATCGGCCTGTTCGGGATGATCGAGCTCGTGCGAGACCGTCGAACCCGTGAGCCGCTGGCCCCGTTCAACGGAACGAGTGTGGAGATGCAGAAGCTGTCGGCCCATTTTCGAGAACGCGGTCTGTATACCCTCTTTCATTGGAACAACTTCTTTGTTGCGCCTCCGCTCGTGGTCACCGAAGGGCAGTTGGAGGAGGGGTTCAGGATTGTGGACGAAGGGCTGACCCTTGCCGATCAGGACGTGCGCCGCTAGTGGCAAGGAGACTCGCGCTGGGCCCGGGCGGAGCCTTCCCGCAAGGAGTTACCCAGGTTGAGCTTCGGGAGAGCTATTCTCTGCGTAATTCTGCCGCCCCTGGCCGTGATTGATCAAGGCTGCGGGTCGATCTTGCTTGTGACCGCCTTGACCCTGGTCGGTTGGGTTCCAGGGGTAATCGCTGCGGTGCTGATCTGCACCCGGCGAAGATAGTTCCCCTCCAGTCCAGGGGATCCTTTCCCGCGTGTCCTTCTGACTTCCAAACTTCCTTTAGAGGCCCAAGCCCGGGGCGAGCCCCAGTCCAGGGAATCGTCCGGAATTCGATTCCTCGATGGGGCGGTTCCATAGCAGCCATCCGCAGTTGCCTTCTGGGCAAGTCCTGAGCCTCCTCGATGGGGTGTGGGGTTGCCACGTGAGTGACAAGACACAAGGCAACGGCCAGGCCCGAGCAGGCATGGCCGAGCGGCGTTTGATTCCAAGCATCGCGGCGCAGCTCTAGGTTCGAAAAGACCGGATCCCGGTCGCGGGGCGATATCCCCTTTCACCCCGCGCTGGGGTGGAGGGCAACACCTTGCTTCGCCCGATCCCGTTGCTGGCTGGTCGCCATCCGCGAGAGGGATGCGCTCACGTTCTAAATCGATCTCACCCTAACCCTTGGGGCGCTAGCGGCTGTATCGGCCCATGAGCTGTGTCTGATCCAGGATGTGCCCCTCCAGGCTCTTCCGCAGGTCCGCCGCGCTCAGTCCTGATTTCAACTGTAGACTCGCGTCCAGCGCAAAGAGCTTGAAAAAGTAGCGATGGGTTCCAGAAGGTGGGCAGGGTCCGGCGTAGCCCGTCCGGCCTGCGCTGTTGAATCCCTGGGTTCCGAGGCCGGGAACCTCAGGGGTGCCGGCTACGGCCTCCCTCAGGGAAGTGACGCCGGGCGGGAGGTTGTAGAGGACCCAGTGAGTGAATGTGCCCGAGGGCGCATCTGGGTCATCCATGATCAGCGCCAGGCTCTTTGTGTTGGCTGGAGCACCGCTCCAGGCGAGAGCGGGCGAGATGCTCTGTCCGTCGCAAGTGAACTTTTTGGGGATAGCTGTTCCTTCGGTGAAAGAGTCGCTGCGTAACTGAAAGGGCATGGTCTCACCTCCTTGAGCGGGTATCGTCGGGCTGGCCTGGGGGGACAGAGAAGCAGGGGGAGGCCGGGTGACCCAGGCCGAAGGCTGAGCGAAGGCGGGTGATGAGGATTCGAGTGCTGGGGGCCAGGCGCGCAAGCTGTGAGCGCAACCAGGAAGACCGCAAGCTGGCCCGGCCTCGAGCGTCGGATCGCGCCTAATCGGGCTGGATGGGGACACAGACGAGCCATCGTGTGCGGGCCGGCCAAAAAGCACCCCTTGGGTGGAGAGGATACCACAACCGATCGCGCCTCCATCAGTTCAGGGGAGTGGGCCGCGTGATGTCAACCAATGTCCGGGCGCCGGTGGGCGCGAGCAAGTCCCGAGGCCAGAGAGAGAGGATCTTGCTTCGTCGCCCAGCGCTGGCATGGATCTCCACGGTATCGCCTGCCCGCCCGCCGATATACAGGTCGACCCCGGTGGAGCAGCGTCAGAGGCGAGATTCCGCCAGTCGGAAGCCCCGTCTGGAGTTCTGCCTCGGATTGCGTGGCCATCCTCAAGTCCTTCAGGTCCAAGCGCGCGCCGCCCCTTCCGGTCATGTTCCTCATCTCCCGGGATAAGGATCAGTAGGGCACGCGGCCTCTTCTCCGGGACGACCCCAGGTTCAGATAGAGTCAGTGTGGGTCGAGGCCGAGCCGGTCTGCGACTTCGACGGCGGAGAGTTTTTCCGTGGCATCCACTTCATGCAGGCGGGAGGGGAGCCCTCGGCTCTCGAGTAGCCGGTTGACGTTCGATCGGAACTCTGTGGAACCCATTTCACCGGACCCGGAAACGAAAGGGGATGCCCGCAATCTGGCATCCCATGGGAAGAGCGGGAAGGTTCTCCTCCTGCTCTTGGGATCCGCATCAACCTAATAATACAAGCCCCAGCTGGGCTCGGAATCCCCCTCTATCATGGACATGTCCCACATTTCTTCACCGATTTCTATCATGACGGGTCGGGAAAGGGCCTCCTCCGCCGAGTGGCGGGTTGTTTCCACCATGGCGGGGCCGTATGGGCAGAAAGGGGTGGTCAAGAGCATCTTGACCTGAGCCCGATCCTCTTGGATGTTGACGTCGCGAATGAGTCCGAGCTGAATGATGCTGAGTCCGATTTCCGGGTCCATGATCTGGCCCCAGCTATCGCGCAGCTTCTTGGCCAGGTCGGGCTGGTCCTGGTCCGCTTGCCATTGGACTTTGTAAGTCGTCTTTTCCTGCTCTGTCATAAGTTCCCCTCGGAGTTCAGACCCGCGACCAGAGGGGTTGCCGGGGCTGGCTGCGGCTTGGCGGCAGAAAGGATCACGAAGCTGCAGGCTTGGTCCCCACTCAAGATGCAGGATTGTCTCCGTACCGGGCTGGCCAGAGCCTGGGAGATGATGGAGGCGTCCAGCGTACACACCTCGGGGTGGCGCACGCTGATTCGATAATAGGGGCAGTTGAGTTCCGTCACCCGGAAGTTGCCGTTGCCTGTCGCCTCAGCCTTAGCCTCAAAGCCCTCCTGGGCCAGGATCTGCAGCAGCCGCGGGAGCCGCTCTTCAATGGGGAGACCTGCCAGCTCATCGCCCACTTCTCGAGCCATACTCGCGGCGATCTCCGCAAACAGAGTCTGCACGACGCTCTCGGGCAGGTGTTCCTTCATCTCTTTGAGAAGGCGATTGGTCAGGGTGAGGTAGCGTGTGGGGAAGTGCTCCAAGCCCGCCTCGGTGAGCTGGTATATCAGGCGAGGTCTTCCAACCCCATGGCGCGCCTCGTGCGCTTCCACCAATCCTTCGGCCTGGAGTGTTCCCAGATGGTGGCGCACGGAAACGGCGGAGATCTCGGCCTGCTGGGCCAGATCGGCAATGGAACACTGACCCCGTCGGCGCAGGGTAGTGAGAATGGTCTCCCTGGAATTCCGTTCTCGATTTGCTTCCATTTGCCTGGAATCTTAGCACTTGATGGGAGTTTCGTCAATATGTGATATTTTTATATGAATTATTGACGTTTTCCCCTGCGGGTGATATAATCCGCCTCGATAGCCAGGTTTGCAGGTTCCTTGGATGGGAACTGGTTCCAAACGAGCATGAACTGATCCTGAAGCGGCAAGGAGACACATGTCATCAGTCCTGGAAATCCGCAATCTCCACGTGAACATCAATGATCGCCCCATCTTGCGGGGTGTCAATCTTGTCGTCCCACAAGGTGAAGTTCACGCTCTGATGGGCCCGAATGGCACGGGGAAGTCGACCCTGGCGTACACCTTAATGGGCCATCCGGCCTACCAGGCCACGGCCGGGGAGGTCCTCTTCAAGGGACAAAACCTCCTCGAGCTCAAGCCCGATGCGCGATCACGGCTGGGTCTCTTCCTGGCCTTCCAATACCCGGTGGCCATTCCCGGGGTATCCGTTGCTAACTTCCTGCGGACCGCAATTAATGCCCGTCGGCGGGCTCAAGACCCCCAAGACAAGGGCATTGCCGTGCCCGAGTTCCGCAAGCTGCTGAAGGCGAAGATGGAACTCTTGCAAATGGCTAGCGAATTCGCGGGCCGCTACTTGAATGATGGCTTCTCTGGCGGGGAGAAGAAGAGAGCCGAGATCTTGCAAATGGCGGTGCTTGAGCCCGAGATGGCCATCTTGGACGAGACCGACTCGGGTTTGGATATCGACGCGCTGAGGATCGTCTCCGAGGGCGTCAATGCCCTTGCCGGCCCGAGCCTTGGGGTCCTGCTGATCACACATTACCAGCGCATCCTGAACTATATCAAGCCCGACGTTGTGCATGTGATGTACGCCGGGCGAGTCGTGGAGTCGGGCGGGCCGGATCTGGCCTTGGCTTTGGAAGAGCATGGTTATGAGTGGGTGAGGGAGCGGCATCCTAGCGAGGTGACGGAGGGATAGGGATATGGCAGTCTCGGATGCCAAGACTTTGGAAGAGCTTGGCTCGTACAAGTATGGGTTTCGTGACGCCGAGAATTATTTCTACCGGTCCGGCAAGGGGCTGAGTCGCGAGGTGGTCGAGGCGATCTCGGCTCAGAAGGGTGAACCGGATTGGATGCGCGTGATCCGGCTTAAGGCGCTGGATCATTTTCTGCAGCGGCCGGTCCCGACCTGGGGCCCCGACCTGTCCGGGCTTGATTTCAACGAGATCTTCTATTACGTGCGGCCCTCGGAGCGGACCGAGGCAACCTGGGACGAGGTCCCCGACAGCATCAAGAAAACCTTCGACCGCCTGGGCATCCCCGAAGCCGAACGCAAATTCCTATCCGGCGTCGGAGCCCAATACGAATCGGAGATGGTCTACCACAGCCTCCAGGAAAGCCTGGCCAAGCAAGGGGTCATCTTCCTGAGCAGTGACGACGGGCTCAAGCAACATCCGGACATTTACCGGCAGTACTTCGGCACCGTGATTCCTTTCACGGACAACAAGTTCGCGGCCATCAATACGGCCTGCTGGTCGGGCGGATCCTTCGTGTATATCCCGAAGGGCGTCAAAGTGAATCTGCCTCTGCAGGCCTACTTCCGTTTGAATGCCCAGAGTATGGGCCAGTTCGAGCGAACCCTGATCATCGCCGACGAAGGATCCCAGGTTCACTATGTCGAGGGCTGCACGGCCCCGATCTACTCCAAGGACTCGTTTCACAGCGGAGTGATTGAGATCATCGTAAGGCCGGGCGCTCGGGTTCGCTACACGACCATCCAGAACTGGTCCACCAACGTGTACAACCTGGTGACGCAGCGTGCCGTGGTGCATGAGGACGCCACCATGGAATGGGTGGACGCCAATCTGGGGAGCAAGGTAACCATGAAGTACCCCTCCTGTTATCTGGTGGGGAAGGGAGCTCGAGGGGAGATTCTCTCCATGGCCTTTGCCGGTCCCGGACAGCACCAGGACGCCGGAGGCAAGGTAATTCACGCCGCGCCCTTCACGACCAGCAAGGTAACGTCCAAATCGATCAGCAAGGGCGGAGGCCGTGCTTCCTACCGCGGGCTGCTCAAGGTCTATAAAGGCGCGCACGGAGCCAAGTCGAATGTGGTCTGCGATGCGCTCTTGATTGATCCACAGGCACGGACTGACACCTATCCGACCATTGAGATCGATGAGGATGATGTGTCCATCGGCCACGAGGCCACGGTGAGCAAGGTCGGGGAGGAGCAGCTGTTCTACCTCACGAGCCGCGGGCTGTCAGCAGAGGAAGCCACCACGATGGTGGTCTCGGGATTCATCGAGCCGCTGGTGAAAGAGCTGCCCATGGAGTACGCCATCGAGATGAACCGGCTGATCCAATTGCAAATGGCGGGATCCGTCGGCTGATCTCCTCAAACTAGTCTTGCCTGCGCACAGCGGAGATAGGGAACGATGCTCGAACGAGTTGTGATACGCACCGGCCGGGTGCCCGTGCGCGAAACCTCCAAGCCGAAAGACCTGTCGCTCAACTTGACCCAGATCGAAGCCCTGGGCCGCGGGCTGGCGGAGCCAGGTTGGATGACGGATTTGCGCCGGGAGGCCCTGCAGATCTATCAGTCCACGGCCCTTCCGATCCACTCGGACGAGGCCTGGCGTCGCACGGATCTGTCCGAACTCTCACTGGGCGATCTGGAGATCAATGCGCTGGGTCGGCTGGCACGGGTCAAGCGGCCCAAGGCCGACCTGCTTAAGCCCCTGGCGGGCAAGGAACATGGGGGGCAAATCGTTATCGGCGACACGGAACCGCGGATCATTCCGCTGCAGCAGGACTTGGTCCGGCAGGGCGTGATCTTCGAACCCCTGGACGCGGCCGCCCGCAATCACGCGGATATCGTCCAGCGCTATCTGGGCCAGGCCGTTCCGCCGGGAGACGGCAAATTCTCCGCGCTGGCCGCGGCGCTTGCGGATGCCGGGGTGCTCGCATACGTGCCCCCCGGGGTGGATGTGACCCTGCCGCTGCATTCGGTATGTTGGACGAGCGAGATGGGCTTGCGGGCTTGGCGCGTGCTGGTGGTGGTCGACGAGGGTGCTCACCTGACTTATGTGCATGAGAATGCCTCCCCGGACGGAAAGCAGGCCGCCGTACGCGTGGGTCTTGTGGAGACCATTGTTCGCCGGAATGCCACGCTTCGCTTGGTCGAGTTGCAATCTTGGGGATCGAACGTTTGGAACTTCACCCATGAGCGGGCCCGGGTCGAGCAAGGTGCGAACCTTGACTGGGTTTTCGGAGGCATGGGCAGCCACCTGACCAAGAGCTTCATGACGGTGGATCTCCTGGGGGAAGGGTCGGTAGGTAAGATGTCGGGGTTTTATTTCGCGGATGGGATCCAGCATCTCGATCACGACACCCAGCAGAACCACCTCGCTCCCCACACCACCAGTGACCTGCTGTTTAAGGGCGCCCTGCTCGGGCGAAGCCGGTCGGTCTGGCAGGGGATGATTTATGTGGCCCATGGGGCCGAGAAGGCGGATGGGTACCAGGCCAACCGCAATCTGATCCTTTCGAAGGAGGCCCGCGCGGACTCGATCCCGGGCCTGGAAATCCTGGCGGACGATGTCCGCTGCACCCATGGCGCCACGGTTGGGCAACTGGATGCGGAAGAGATCTTCTACCTCCTTAGCCGAGGGATTCCACGCGAAGAGGCGGAGCGGGTCGTGGTGGACGGGTTTTTTGATCCCATCATGCAAAGGATCCCCTTTGAAGGGGTTCAGCGAAGGCTTCGCCTGGTGATCGATGCTAAAATGGCCAGACGTTCGAGCGGTTAGTGGTGCTTATCTATCCAATTGAGGTGAATCATATGCGCAGGGAGGGTCGCTGGGTGGGCTCGCACCAGCCGAAGAGCATGGCGGAACACACCTTCATCGTGGGAGAGCTGGTCGAAGTCCTTTGTGACCACAAGCAAAGCGGCCGACGCGTGCGGGATTGGGTGGAGGGGGTGATCGTGCACACGGATGCTCGCATGACGGCGGTCCAGTTTCGGAGTGACGTGTACTTGACGGATGGCTGGATGGTGCCGGATCGCATCCTCTGGTTCACCCGCGGCTCCCAGAAAATCCGGCCGGTGCGGCGGCCCCGCCTGAAATCCGCGGGGTCGAAGTCGCGGCGGCGCAATTGACATGCCCTTGGAGAATGATTCGGCTGGTGCTCCAGCGGAGGCGAGGTTCAGGATGAACCCCAGGCCTGTTGCTCCGGCACTCCTCGATTGGCAAGGAATCCGAGAGCAATTCCCCATTCTTGACCTGGAGGTGCACCCGGGCGTGAGGCTGGTCTATTTGGATTCGGCGTCGACCTCGCAGAAGCCGGCGGCCGTGATTGAAGCCATGGACCGCTTCTATCGGAAGACGAACGCGAACATCCACCGTGGGGTTCACTACCTGGCTGAAGAGGCCACGGCCGAGTACGAGCAGGCCCGAAAGCGGGTGGCCGAGTTTATCGGCGCCGAGCAGCCGCAGGAGATTATCTTCACCCGCAACACCACCGAATCAATCAATTTGGTCATGCAGACCTGGGCGAGAGTGAATCTTCACCCGGGAGACACCATCCTCCTGACCGAGATGGAACATCATTCCAATATCGTGCCCTGGCAAATGCTCGCCAGCGAGCGGGGTCTGAAGCTCGAGTTTGTCCCCGTGACCGAGCAGGGGCAGCTCGATTCTCCTTCCCTGGAGCACTTGCTGGAGGAAAAAAGGCCCGGGCTGGTTGCCGTCACCCAAATGTCCAACGTGCTGGGGACGATCAACCCGGTCGAAGAGATTGCCCGCAAGGCGCACCAGGCGGGGGCGCTCGTTCTGGTGGACGGAGCCCAATCGGTCCCCCACATGGCGGTGAACGTGAGGTCCCTGGACGCTGATTTCCTCGCTTTCTCGGGCCATAAGATGTGTGGGCCGACAGGGATTGGCGTCCTGTATGCAAAGCGGGCGCTGCTCGAGGCGATGCCTCCGTTCATGGGCGGGGGGGATATGATTCGCCGCGTTCGCCTGCGCGGGTTCGAGCCCAACGAGGTTCCCTACAAGTTCGAGGCCGGAACCCCTGCGATCGCGGAGGCGATTGGGCTAAAGGTGGCGATCGACTTTCTGGAGAGGGTTGGCATGGACGCGATCCATTCGCATGAACAGGAGATCGCGGCTTATGCCCTGGACCGGCTGTCGGAGATTCCCGGATTGCGGGTCTATGGCCCGCCCGCGGAGGCGCGCGGAGGGGTGACTTCCTTCTCGATGAAATCCGCGCACCCCCATGACGTCGCTCAGGTGTTGGATCGCTACGGTCTCGCGGTCCGGGCGGGTCACCACTGCGCGATGCCTCTGCATGAACGGTATGGCTTGGCGGCGACGACCCGGGCCTCCTTCTATCTTTACAATACGCTCGAGGAGGTCGATCGCCTGATTGAAGGCCTGGGCAAGGTAAACGAGCTCTTCGCGTAGTCAGCTCTCCCCGGATCAGTGAGGAGTCGAAAAGGAGCCTGGTGGACGATCTGTATCGAGAGTTGATCCTGGACCGCTACAAGAACCCGCGGATGCGCGGAACGCTCGATCCCCACGATATCTCCTATGAAGATGACAACCCGCTGTGTGGCGACCATCTGCGGATTGATCTGCGGCTGGATGCGGAGGGACGAATACACCAGGCGGCCTTTTCGGGCGAGGGCTGCGCCATCTCTCTGGCCTCGGCGGATCTCCTGACCGAATCGATTGTGGGCAAGTCGCTGGAGGAAGTGCGCAAGTTGGGAAAAGAGGACATCCTGGAAATGCTCGGCATCGAGCTGAGCCCGGTTCGCCTCAAGTGCGCGCTGCTTTCGCTCAAGGTCTTGAAGGCCGGGGCCTACGGCTTGGCCGAAGCGAAAGACCTGGACTGAAGCGCGGACACGGCCCAGCACCCAGCCCGGCGGGCAGGGTGGGCCGTGGGCAGCAGGTTGGAGGCACGGCATGTACAACTACCTCACGCTGGCTGAGAAAGAGGCGGTGTTCGTCCCGGTGGGAAAACTGAGTGATTTCGCCTCCGGCGACCGCTGGTTGTTCGAGATTGACGGGCAGCCCATCGCGCTCTTTCGCATTGCCCAAGATTGGTACGCCATCGCGGATATCTGCACGCATGATGAGGGGCCGCTTGGGGAGGGAACTCTTGAGGGCTTGGAGCTGGAGTGTCCCCGGCACGGCG
>Ga0187878_1003860_pt1 | contig 11979 bp, 12 predicted proteins | sample June2016WEW_17_1_FD_132979 | JGI IMG/M metagenome (GOLD analysis project Ga0187878, IMG submission 132979) | Peatland microbial communities from SPRUCE experiment site at the Marcell Experimental Forest, Minnesota, USA - June2016WEW_17_150 | ecosystem: Environmental > Terrestrial > Soil >...
GAGGAGATCGCCCCGCTTCTCGACGGCCGCCACCGCAGCGAGGCCGGTACGACCGCGCCGCCGTGGGGCCTGTATCTCGTCTCCGTCGCGTATTAGACAGGCCGAATCAGAATGACGTCTGTGACGAGCATCATTCTGATTCGACCTCTTAGGTCCGACCCCCCTCGTTAGCATGGGTTACGTGGTGCGGTTCCCGGTCGTCCTCTTCGATCTCGACGGCACCGTTGTCGACTCCGGTGCGATGATCCTCGCGTCGATGCGGCATGCGACGCGCGAGGTGCTCGGGCTCGAGTACGGCGACGAGGAGCTGCTGAAGGCAGTCGGCGGCCCCGGACTCGAAGCGCAGATGGCCGCGTTCGCGCCCGACCGCGTCGACGAGCTCGTGCAGGTCTACCGGGCGCACAACGAGCCCTTGCACGACGAGCTCGAGGCGTGCCGCGGCATGAACGAGGTGCTCCAACGCCTGCACGACGAGGGCCGGCGCCTCGGTGTCGTCACCGCGAAGCGCCGCGCGACCGTCGACCTCGCGTTCGCGCGTGTGCCGGTCGGGCACCTCTTCGAGGCGGTCGTCGGCGGCGACGAGACCGAACGCCACAAACCGCATCCCGACCCGCTCCTGCTCGCGGCCGAGCGGATGGGCGCGGATCCCGCCCGGACCGCGTACGTCGGCGACTCGCCGTTCGATATCCGCGCCGCGAGAGCCGCAGGGATGCACGCGATCGGCGTCACGTGGGGTCGCATCCACGACCGCGCGCGACTCGAGGCCGAGGAGCCTGACGTCGTCGTCGACTCGGCGGAGGAGCTGCTTGAGCACCTCTGACCCGGCGGGCCGCGCCGCCGAGCTGCGCGAGCTGCTGAACCGCGCCCTCATCGCCTACCACGTCGAGGACGCGCCGATCATGGAGGACGCGGCCTACGACGCCCTCTACGACGAGCTGGCCGCGCTCGAGGCCGAGCATCCCGAGCTCGTGACGCCCGACTCGCCGACGCAGCGGGTCGGCGCGCCGCCCTCGGAGAAGTTCCAGAAGGTGCGCCACCTGTCGCCGATGGGGTCGCTCGACAAGGTGACCACAGACGAGGCGATCCTCAAGTGGGCCGACGACGTGCGCAAGCGGCTGGGCAGCGACGAGCTCGTCGCGTTCGTGCTCGAGCCGAAGATCGACGGCTCCGCGATCAACCTCGTCTACGAGAACGGCGTCTTCGTCCGCGGCGCGACGCGCGGCGACGGCGTGCAGGGCGAGGACGTGACGCCGAACGTGCGCACGATCGGCGCGATCCCGCTGCGGATGCAGCTTCCGGAGGGCGAGCAGCCCTCACCCGTGCTGGAGGTCCGCGGCGAGGTGTACATGCCGCTCTCCGGCTTCCGCGCGTTCAACGAGCGGCTCGAGCGCGACGGGAAGCCGCCGGCGCCGAATCCCCGCAACGCCGCCGCCGGTTCGCTGCGCCAGAAGGACTCGGGCGTCACAGCGCAGCGCCCGCTCTCGATCTGGGTCTACGGCACCGGCGCGCGCGAGGGCCTCGATCAGCTGACCACGCACTGGGGGACGCTGCGCTGGCTGCGCGAGCGCGGCTTCCCGACGAACCCGTTCGCGCAGCGCGTCGCGTCGGTCGAGGAGGTGGCCGAGGCCTGCCGCGTGTGGGAGCGGCGCCGTGCCGAGCTCGACTACGAGATCGACGGGATCGTGATCAAGGTCGACTCGTTCGAGCAACAGGCGCGGCTCGGCTCGCTGCACGAGCGGCCGCGCTGGGCGCGCGCGTTCAAGTGGGCGCCGATGACGGCGGTGACGCGGCTGAACGAGATCCGGATCCGCGTCGGCAGAACCGGCGCGCTCAACCCGTGGGCGCTGCTCGAACCGGTCGAGGTCGGCGGCGTCACGATCTCGCGCGCAACGCTCCACAACGAGGAGGACATCAACCGCAAGGACATCCGTGTCGGGGACGACGTGATCGTGCAGCGCGCCGGGGACGTGATCCCGCAGGTCGTCGGGCCGGCGGGCAAGCACCGGCCGGCCACAAAGCCGTTTCGGATGCCGACGCAGTGTCCGCTGTGCGGCGCGGAGGTCGTCAAGCCGGAAGGCGAGGCGATGCACCGCTGCCCGAACCGAGCCTGCCCGTCGCGCGGCCTCGAGACGCTGAACAACTGGGTGATGGCCGCCGCGGACATCGATGGGGTAGGGGAGCAGACCGTCTGGCGGCTGTGGAGCCTCGAGCTCGTCCGCTCCATCCCCGAGCTGTACCGGCTGACCCCTGAGCAGCTCCTGGAGCTCGACGGCTTCGGCGAGATCAGCGCGCGCAACGCGGTCGAGGCGATCCAGGCGTCGAAGGCGGTGCCGTTCGCCCGCGTCCTCTACGGGCTGAACATCCCCGACGTCGGCTGGGTCACCGCGCAGACGCTCGCACGCCACTTCGGTGACGTCGACCGGCTGATGAACGCTGGCCAGGAGGAGTTGCAGGAGGTCGACGGCATCGGCCCCGAGCGCGCCGAGGCGCTCGCCGAGTGGTTCCGGGACGAGGAGAACCGCAAGCTCGTCGCCGAGCTGCGCGAGCTCGGGCTGCGCTTCGAGGCCGGCGAGGAGGCGAGACCGGTCGAGGGGCCGCTGACGGGGAAGGCCTACGTGATCACGGGGACGCTCGAGGGCTTCACGCGCGAGGAGGCGAAGGCTGCGCTGGAGGCCGTCGGCGCGAAGGTGTCCGACTCGGTGTCCTCGAAGACGGCCGGTGTGATCGTCGGCGAGGAGCCCGGGGCCTCGAAGCTGTCGAAGGCGGAGAAGGCGGGCGTGCCGCTGCTGAGCGAGGAAGACCTGCTCGCGCTGCTCGGGAAGCCGCCTGACTATCCCCCGTCGTCGTGAACGGAGACGACCTGCCGGGGATTGATGAACACGACTCCGGTTTCCGTGTGCACCTCGAAGAACAGCTGGTGGGCCGCGATCTCGTTCGCCATCGTGTGCGCGGACTTGCCTGATTCGATCGTGTAGATGTCGCCGTTGGCCAGCTTGATGGTCACAACCATGTTCGCCTCCTGTCGTCCGCCACTGACTGTAACGGGACGGGCGGCGGTTCTCTAGGGCGTCGCGGCCAGGATCGTCGCGAAGCGGTCCTGCGCGACCCGCGCCCAGGACCAGGCGAGCGGCCAGCCGTTCTGAAGGACCGAGAAGACATAGCGGTCGGCTACGAAGCCGGAGAGCGCAGAGGCGTTATCGGTCGTGCCGGTCTTCGCGAGCACGACGCCGGTGGCTGCGCCGTGGCGCATCCGGTCGTGCAGCGTGCCGCTGCGGCCCGCGACCGGCAGCGACGCGAGCAGCGCAGGCCGTACGCCGGGGTCGTTCCACATCGTCGTCAGCAGCGAGACGAGCGCGTTCGCCGTGATCCGGTCGAGCAGCGAGAGCCCTGAGCCGTCGACCAGGCGGACGCCCGCCATCGGCACGTTCGCCTGGACGAGCAGCCCGGTGACGACGCCTGCGCCGGCGGCGGTGGTGCCGCGGTCGGCCTGCACGGCGCCGAGCTCCTTCAGCAGCATCTCGGCGGTGAAGTTGTCGCTCACGCGGTCCATCCAGCGGACCATCGCCTCCAGCGTCGGCGAGTCGACTGCCGCGAGCGGCGCCGCCTGGTCGTCGGCCGCGCCGAGCTCGGCGGCCCCGGCCACATGCACGCCTGCGCGCGTCAGAGCCTTGCGGAAGAGCTGCGCCGCGGACAGAGCCGGGTTGTGCGACGTGAAGCGCCCGACCAGGCCGCGGTCGACGATCAGCGCGGACAGCGGCGGCGACTCGTTGATGGTGAAGGACGCCTTCCAGCCGGGCGCGGTGCGCCACGCGTCGAACCAGGTTTCGTCGCCGAGCACGTGCCCGGTCACGCGCGTGATCCCGTCCGAACGGACCTGCTGCGCGAGGTCGGTGAGATCCTGCGACGAGAGCGTCGGGTCGCCGTAGCCCTTGAGTACGAGATCGCCCTGCCAGGTCTCGCCCGCCTGCTCGCCGTCGCCGAGCACGTCGGTCTCGATCCGGAAGGCCGGCCCGAGCGCGGTCAGCGCCGCGTAGGTCACGGCGAGCTTCTCGTTGGAGGCCGGCAGCAGCGGCAGCGACCCGTTGCGCGAGAACACGGCCTGCCCTGTGGACAGGTCCACGACGTCCGCGGCGGACTGAGACAAGCTGACGTTGGGGACGAGCAGTGCGCGCTCGAGGCGCTGTCCGAGCGGGGAGCCCGCGGCGGCGCCGGCGGCGACGGGCGCGACGAGGCCGGCGAGGGCCACCGCGGCGACGGTGAGGACGCGGGCGGGCACGACGCCGTCCATTGTTCGGTCGAGTGCCTGGATCGTCAAGTGATATGGGTCCCGTGGCGCGGAAGATGGGCCGCACGGCCCATATCCGGCCGACAACACCCGCCTGATAATCAGAGGCCGTGGTCGGAGACGACGCCGTGCTGCAGCACATCGAAGATCTGCTCAGCGCCCCCGCGAGCGGTGCCGGGGCGCCGACGCTCGAGCACATCGAGCACACGCTCACGGAGGGCTATGCGCAGGCGCTCGCGCTCGAGGCTGAGCGCTGGCGGCTCGAGCGCCGGATCGGCGAGGTCGCACGCCAGGTCGACGACGCCGACTTCTCCGCCTTCGCCGAGGAGCTGATGTCTCTCGGCAGGAGCCTGACGAGCGCCGACGGCGAGCTGGCGAAGCTGCGCCCGCTGCTCGCCTCCCTGCAAGCGCGCGCTCGCACGGCTCGCGTTCGAACCTCCGGTTCGCCCGCGATCTGAGGTTGTGCTGCGCCGAGCGCCCGGCGGCCGAGCCGCCGGGCTCTTACCTGACGCCGGCCGGCGGTCCCGCTGCGCGGGCGCCGGTGCCTGCGGCATCTGCGCCCGCGAAGGTCGGCCTGCTGCTAACGCGCCTGCGGCAGCGTTAGCCTCCGGCCTCGGTGTATGCGTAGGCGACAGGCCCGCCTACTAGACGAGGCCAGACCTCACGGCGTAGACGGCGGCTTGGATGCGGTTGTCGATCTGCAGCTTCATCAGGATGTTCGAGATGTGATTCTTGACCGTCTTCGGGCTGATGTGCAGCTCGCCGGCGATGACCGCGTTGTCCTTGCCGTTCGCGATCAGCTTGAGGACCTCGATCTCGCGCTCGGAGAGCTCGGCCCTGATCGTTCTCGCGATCTCCGGCTGCGTGCTCGTCGCACGGACGCGCTGCAGCAACCTCGCCGCGATCGCCGGTGAGATCAGCGACTCGCCGCGGGAGGCCGCCTGGATTCCCGCCATCAGGTCCTGGATCGACGAGTCCTTGAGCAGGTAGCCGCAGGCGCCGGCGAAAATCGCGTCCATCACGTCGCTGTCCTGATCGGAGATCGTCAGCATCACGACGCGCGTCAACGGTGCGATCGAGGTGATGTGGCGTGTCGCGTCGATGCCGCCCATGCCGGGCATGTTCAGATCCATGACGACGACGTCGGGCGCGAGCTCGCGCACGATTTGCACGGCCTCCGCGCCCGACGCGGCCTCGCCGACGACCTGCACGCCCTGTTCCTCGAGCAGGTTCCGCAGGCCTGTGCGGAAGAGGTCGTGATCGTCGACGATCAGCACGCGATGCGACTCGGCCCGCCGCTCTCCGGCGGTGTGTACCAGCTCGCTCAACTCGAACCCCCTCCTGGGCTCCGGATTCTAGTGAAGCGTGATCGTCACGGTCCGGCGGCCCCACGCGCGCGCCTGCGCGAGCGTCGGGAACCACAGGTCGATGTCCGCGCCAAGGACGGCGCTGCCGGTGTCCGCAGCGACGCCCTCGCCGTAGCCCGGGATGGTGAGCCGGGTGCCGAGCGGGATCACCGACGGGTCGACGGCGACGACGCCCCAGCCGACCGGGATCCCGGTCGACGTCCGGCCGGGAAGCGAGTAGCCCGTGGAGGTGACGATGAGCGTGCTCCCGCCGGGAGACGGGGCGGGGGCCGGCGTCGGCACCGGCACCGGCGTCTGCACCGCTGCCTGGCCGGTGAGCGCGGCCGCCTGGAGCTTCTGGGACTTCTCTTCCGCACGCTGCGCGCGCAGCTCGAGCGCGCCGATCTGCGCCGCCTTCAGCCGCTGGTCGCTGCGCAGCTGCGCCATGAACGCCAGGCGATCCGCGTGGGCAGATGCGAGCTGGCGCGACGTTCGCTGTGCGGCGGCGAGATCGGAGTCGACCTGCGCGCGTCGGCTTGCAAGCGCCTGCCGCAGGCGGGCAAGGTGCACCTGGGCGAAGGTCGTCACTGCGACGACCTTTTCGCTCTGGTCGGTGACGCGGCTCAGATCGTCGAGCTGCGTCAGCGCGTCGGACAGCGATTGCGCTCCGAGCATCACCCCGAGTGGGTCGGTGTCACCCTGCTTGTACAGCAGTCGCAGGTTCTCGCCGAGCTGCTGCCACGACACCGCGAGCGTGCGACGCGTTGCAGAGATCTGCTGCGCGAGCAGCGCCTGCTCGTCGCGCAGGCGCGCAGCCTGTGTCTGCAGCGATGTAAGTCGCGCCTGCGCGGCGCCGAGGCGCGTGTCGAGCGCGTACAGGTCGAGCAGCGCGCCGTGCGCGCGCGATGCGAGCACGCTCACCTGCTGCTGGAGCGCGTGCGCCTTGGCGCGGTCGCGCGTTCCCGGTCCGGCGGCCGCCGCTGCCGAGGCGACTGCGAAGATGAGCAGCGCAGAAACGCCTACGAGCCGTGCCGCGGATGCTCTCCTCCGGCCGCTCACGCGCGCGGGACCGTAGCACAGCGCGGGGTGAAAGTTGAGTGACTTTGTGCGGTCCGTTCTCTGCGAGATTGCGATAGGCTAACACCTAAATTGCGGCAATTTTGTGCGCCGAGAACGGTTGCGAGCATCCGATGCCCCTGCTAGCCTGCCCAACTTGTGACGCCCCGGTCCCCCCGGCGCGCTCGTCGCGCCCGCGATCTTGGAGCTCGGCTATCCGGATTCTGACGCGACAGGCGCCGGTGCTTTTCATCGCCGTTGCCGCGGCGTGCGTCGCGGGCGGCTCGGCGACCGCCGATCCCTCGATCGGCGCCAAACGGGCGGAGGCGCAGCGGGTGATGGGGGAGATTCAGCAGCTCGACTCGAGCCTCGAGCGCGCGCGCACCGCATACGAGCAGGCGACGTTCAAGCTGCGCGCGATCGATCACAACCTGAACATCAACCGCATTGCGCTGCATGCCGCGCGCGTGAACCTGCGCGAGTCGCAGATCGCGCTCGCGCAACGGCTCGTCGTGATCTACACGTCGCGCGACGAGCAGACGACGCTCTCGGTGCTGCTCGGCGCCACGAGTATCGACGACCTCGTCAACAGAATCGAGACCGTGCAGTCGGTGTCGTCGCAGGACGTCGCAGTGATGAACCAGGTGATCGGCTTCAAGCACGAGGTGACGGTCCGCCGGCACGCGCTCGTCCGCGAGCACCGTGACCAGGCGCGGCAGGTTCGCGTACGGGCGGCAGCGAAGGCGCGGATCAGCTCACAGCTCGGCCGGCAGCAGCGGCTGCTGGCCTCGATCAAAGGGGAGATCGTCCACCTGATCGCGGCGCAGCGGGCGCGGCAGCTCGCCCTTGAGCGCCAGGCGCAGGCCCGGCTTGCCGCGCAGCAGGAGCAGCAGAAGCTCGCGATCGACGGCTCGCCGTTCGGCACCAGCGCCGCGACTCCGGACGGGATCTCGGTCGTGCCCCCGTCGCCGTACACCGGTGTCGTGGCGATCGCGATGCAATACCTCGGTGTTCCCTACGTCTGGGGCGGCGCAAGCCCCGCCGGCTTCGACTGCTCGGGTCTTGTGATGTACGTCTACTCACAGGTGGGCGTCTCGCTCCCGCACTACACCGGCGCCCAGTGGAACGCCGGCGTCCCCGTCTCGCGCAGCGACCTCGAGCCCGGGGACCTCGTCTTCTTCGACGGTCTCGGGCACGTCGGCATCTACATCGGCGAGGGCGAGTTCATCCACGCCCCGCAGACGGGCGACGTGGTGAAGATCTCCAGCCTCGGCGAGGCCTGGTACGCCGCGACGTACGACGGCGCCCGGCGGATTATCGGGTAACCGCTAGACCTCTTAGCGTATGTAAGGAGATTCGAGGAGCCGGCCGCGGCTGCACGCGGTCGTGGCGACGTTGACGCGGACGCCGTTGACGAGGAGCGCTGTGCCGCTGGGGCAGGTGGTCTCCGAGCCGACGGGGACGTCGTTGTACGCGACGAGGAGGTGCGCGGGCCGTCCGCGCGTGACGACGATGCGCCGGACAGGGGCCTGCAGCAGCGCGAGGCCGCCGTGCACAACGCGTGTCCGGAGCTTCCGGCCCTTCGAGCCGAGGATCTCGAGGCGCGGATACCCCGATACGGTGCACGGCGCGGTCTTTGCGCCGACCTGCAGGTGGACGACGAACGTGCCTGCGCCCGCGTCGACGAACGTCGTCCGGTAGTGGAGCACAGACGGCGCGCATGCCGGCGTCGCGAGCACCGCTGCGGCCGCGAGCGCCGCGATCACGGCCGCGTGTCCGCTGAGCGCGCTTCGCGATGGAGCGAGAGCGCGAGGACGACGGCGACCGCGAGCGGCAGGAACCACCACGCCGCTACTCCACCTGCGGCGAGCGCCGCGGTGGCGCCGATCGCCATGATCACGCCGAGTGCGGCGCGCCAGTCGTCGCCGACGATGAAGTTCCACCAGAAGCGGCCGAACGCACGCACGCGGCTCATGCGATCGCCGCCGAGAGCCGCCGCCGGCGCAGGGTCGCGACGGCGCTGACCGAGAGGGCGACGACGAAGGCGAGCACGACCGGCAGCGACGCGTCGTTGCCCGGCCAGTGCGCGCCGGCGCCCTCTGCGGACCAGAAGATCCCGAACGTCGTCAGCATCACACCGACCGCGAACTTCATCGTGTTCTCGGGCACGCGTGCCAGCGGCGCCCGTACGAACACGCCGACGAGCACCACGAGCACGAGCGCGCCGCCTGCGCCGACTGCAGCCAGTCCGACGTTCCCCTGTGTGCTTCCGAACGTGATCACGATGAACGCCACCTCGAGCCCCTCGAGCAGCACGCCCTTGAACGCGAGCGTGAAGCCGTACCAGTCGAGCCCTGCGCGAAGCTCACTCTGCGCGGTGCGCGCCTCCGCAAGCTCCTCCGCGAAGATCGTCTCCTCGTCGTGCAGCGCCTTGTAGCCGCTTGCGCGCAGGATCGCCTTGCGCAGCCACTGGAGGCCGAAGGCGAGCAGCAGCGCGCCGACGACGAGCCGCAGCGCCGACAGCGGCACGAGCGTCAACGCCGGCCCGAGCGCGGCGACGATCACGGCGAGCGCGACGGTCGCGGCCGCGAGCCCGGTGAGGGCCGACCGCCAGCCTCGCGTGATGCCTGCCGCCAGCACGATCGTCAGCGCCTCGACGAACTCGACGGCGCTGGCGAGGAATGCGGACGCGACGAGGAACCCAGCGGTCACGAGGTGTAGAGGCGCTCGATCTCGTCGGCGAAGTGGTCGTGCACGACGCGCCGGCGGAGCTTGAGCGTCGGCGTGAGCTCGCCGCTCTCCTGCGTGAAGTCGTGCGGCAGGATCGCGAAGCGCTTGATCTGCTCGACGCGCACGCGGTCGCGGTTGACCTCGTCGACAAGCTCCTGGACGAGCTGCTGCGGGTCGCCGCCGGAGGCGTTGACCTCGTCCCAGTCGAGCGTGATCAGCGCGGTGACGAACGGCCGGCGGTCGCCGATGACGACCGCCTGCGAGACGAAACGCGAGCCCTTGAGCGCGTTCTCGAGGTTCTGCGGTGCGATGTTCTTGCCGCCCGCGGTGATGATCAGGTCCTTCTTGCGATCGGTGATCTTCACGAAGCCGTCGGCGTCGATCTCGCCCACGTCGCCCGTGCGGAACCAGCCGTCCTCGGTGAAGGCGGCGGCGGTCGCTTCGGGATCCTTGAAGTACCCGGTGAAGACCGTCTCACTGCGCATCAGGATCTCGCCGTCGGTGTCGAGCTTGATCTCGCAGCCCTCGACCGCGCGCCCGACGGTGCCGAAGCGGAAGTCCTCGGGGTCGTTCACGGTGGCGGAGCTCGACGTCTCGGTCAGGCCGTAGCCCTCGATCACGAGCATCCCGAGCGAATGGAAGAACTCGAGCACGTCGAGCCCGAGCGGCGCCGCGCCCGAGACGCCGACCCTCAGCCTCCCGCCCAGGCGCTTCTTCACCTTCGAGAAGACGAGCCGCTCGGCGACGCGCTCCTCGAGCCGCAGCACCGCGGGCACGCGCTTGCCCTTGCGCCGGAGGCGGCTCGCGCGGCTGCCGACGCCGATCGCCCAGCGGCCGACCGCGCGCCTCGCGCCCCCGGCGCGGTCGATCTCGCCGAGCACGTTCGCGTGGATCTTCTCGTAGACGCGCGGTACCGCCGGCAGGATCGTCGGCTGCACGGTCGCGATCGCCTCCGGCACGCGGGCCGCCTCGGCGCAGAACGCGAGCGTCGAGCCGTTATAGGCAGCCGCCTGGTGCGCGAGCCGCCCGAAGCTGTGCGCGAGCGGCAGGAAGAGCAGGACGACGTCCCCCTCCTCCTCGAGGTGGTTCTGGACGCGGATCGCGGCGGTGACGAGGTTTCGGTGCGTGAGCATGCAGCCCTTCGGCGGGCCGGTCGTGCCCGACGTGTAGATGAGCGTGCCGAGATCGTCCTCCTCGATCTCGGCCGCCGCCGCCTCGAGTGCGCCGGGCCGCTCGGCGCGATGCGCCCGCCCCTCGTCCTCGAGCGCCGGCAGCTCGTCGAAGCAGACGATCTCGCGCAGGGCCGGAAGCGCGTCGCGCACCGATGCGAGCTTCTCCCGCTGCTCCTCGTCCTCGGCGAACGCGAGCACGGTCTCCGAGTGCTCGAGGATGTACGCGCATTCCTTGGCCGAGTTCGTGGGATAGAGCCCGACGACGACGGCGCCGACCGACATCGCCGCCCAGTCGAGCATTACCCACTCGAGCCGCGTGCGGGAGAGCACGGCGATCGCGTCGCCCCGCTGCACGCCGCGGGCCAGCAGCGCGTGCGCGAGCGCGTCGACCCGCTCGCCCGCTTCCTGCCACGTCACCGGGCGCCAGGCGCCGGCCTGCTCCTCGAGGTAGGCCGGCCGTTCGAACCCCCGCGAGAGCGCGTACCGCCACAGGGCAGGCGCCGTGCGCCGGCCGAGAGTCGTCTCCGGGGGCGGGGCTGACGCGGTGACCACGCCCGTCATCGTATGCACGAAGGGAACCCGGGAGGGAGGGCGAACACGCCTGGTCCCTCTAGGATTCCGGGACAACCATGCGCACGATCTGGAACGGCTCAATCAGCTTCGGCCTCGTCAACATCCCGATCGGGCTGGCTCTGGCCACCCAGCGAAACGACGTGGCCTTCCGCACGCTCCACCGTGAGTGCGGGACGCCGATCAAGCAGAAGCGGTGGTGCCCGTTCCACGAGCGCGAGGTGGAGGCGGAGGAGCTCGTGAAGGGGTGGGAGGTCGCCAAGGGCGAGTTCGTCGTCGTCGAGGAGTCCGACCTCGAGTCGGTCGCGCTCCAGCGCTCCCAGTCGATCGACATCCTCCGCTTCGTCAAGCTCCAGGACGTCGACCCGGTCTTCTTCGACCGCACGTACTACCTCTCGCCTGCGACGGCGGAGGCGGCGCGCCGCCCGTACGTGCTCCTGCTCCGGGCGATGGAGGAATCCGGCACGGCCGCGGTCGGCAAGTTCGTGCTCTGGGGCAAGGAGAACCTCTGCCTGATCAGGCCGCAGGGCGACTCGCTCGCGCTCGAGACGCTCTTCTTCGCCGACGACGTTCGCTCGAAGGCGGAGATCGAGGAGGCGGTCGAGGCGACCGAGGTGCGCGAGGCGGAGCTCGAGCTCGCCGGTCAGGTGATCCAGAGTCTCGTCGGCGACTGGAGCGCCGAGGACTTCGAGAATGAGTACCGGCGCGACGTCCGCGCGATGCTCGAGGCGAAGCTCGCCGGCGAGGCGATCGCGCGGCCGGAGCCGATGCCGGAGACGCCTGTCGTCGACCTGATGGAGGCGCTGCGCCGCAGCGTCGC
>Ga0187878_1003861_pt1 | contig 11976 bp, 6 predicted proteins | sample June2016WEW_17_1_FD_132979 | JGI IMG/M metagenome (GOLD analysis project Ga0187878, IMG submission 132979) | Peatland microbial communities from SPRUCE experiment site at the Marcell Experimental Forest, Minnesota, USA - June2016WEW_17_150 | ecosystem: Environmental > Terrestrial > Soil >...
CGACCGGAGGAGTCACATATCTCCAGTTCATCACTCCGGGCATTCTGACGCAGTCGGTGACCTTCGTGGCGATCTTTTACGGACTTTATATCATCATGGATAGGGACGCCGGCATTCTCCAGAAATTCCTGGTGACACCCACCCCTCGATTGGCCTTGGTCTGGGGCAAGATGCTCTCCGCGACGGTCCGGGGGCTCAGCCAGGCCCTGATCGTTTTCATCTTTACTTTTATATTAGGGATCAAGCTCCACATCGGTTTTTGGACGATCCCTGGGGTCATGGTGATCGTCCTTCTCGGGGCAAGCTTTTTCACCGGCCTATCGATGGTCGTGGCGTCCATCGTCAAAACCCGGGAACGTTTCATGGGCATAGGTCAGGTCATTACCCTGCCGCTCTTTTTTGCCTCCAATGCCATCTATCCAATTCATATCATGCCTCAGTGGCTCCAGGTGGTGGCCAAGATCAATCCCTTGAGCTATATGGTCGAAGGCCTCCGGTCTTTATTGGTCAGCGGCGTGACGTCCGGGGTTCTGGTCGATATCGGTATTCTGCTGGCGGCCACTTTGGTCATTTCTTCGATCAGCGCGTACATGTATCCCAAGGTGGTGATCTAAGGGCGGACTGCCCAACCCGGGCATCCGCCCTTTGCGGCGAACAAATGCTCTGTCGTGACCTCCTGGTCGAGTCTTTCCAATGACTTACTGAAATTTGATGATTTGATTCCGGAAAAGAATTGTAATCGCTGCCGGAATGTGCTATAAAGAGGGATAAAGATTGGCCTTGCTTCGATGTAGATTGATTACGAAGCTCCACATTTCGAATTATCCTCTTTCGAATGCTATCCGTTGGTGTTCATTGTTCCCTTACATAAAAAGGAGATCCCGAACTTGAAGGTGGACAGCCAGACCATTCGCAGGACCTTGCCCCATTTGTGGGCGCGTCTCCGCGGAAACGGCTTGGCCCAAAAATTTGCCGTTACCGAGCCACCGCTGCGATCGGAACTGTTCAGCAGCGACCAGATGAAGCAGCATGGCAAGGCCCTGGCGGAATCGCACACGCTGAGTTTGGGAGGCGCTCCGGACCGGCTGCTGGCGCGGCTCGCGGAGAATGAAGGAGTCCTGATTGGAACCTGCGATCTGCTTACCGCGGCGGTCCAGACCAATCGGAGGATCGCGCCGGCCGGGGAATGGCTGCTCGACAACTTCTATCTGATTGAAGAACAGATTCGCACGGCCAAGCGCCACTTGCCCAAGGGTTACAGCCAGGAACTCCCACGCTTGCTGAACGGTCCGTCGGCCGGCCTTCCCCGCGTGTATGACCTCGCGCTGGAGACGATCTCGCACGGTGATGGACGGTTCGACCTCGAAAGTCTCAGCAGTTTCGTGGCCGCCTACCAAACGGTGACCGTCCTGAAGTTAGGCGAAATATGGGCCATCCCGATCATGCTGCGCCTGGCACTCATCGAGAATCTCCGACGCGTTGGAGCCAGGATCGCCGCAGACAGGATCGACCGCAACCGCGCCGACTACTGGGCGGACCAGCTGACGAAGACCGCCGAGAAAGACCCGAAGAGTCTCATTCTCGTGATCGCGGATATGGCGCGGTCGAGCCCGCCCATGGTGAGTTCGTTTGTTGCGGAGTTGGCCCGGCGGTTGCAGGGACAGAGCCCCGCTTTGGCATTGCCCCTCACCTGGATTGAGCAGCGGCTCTCCGAGTCCGGCCTGACGATCGAGCAGTTGGTGCAGTCGGAGAACCAACAACAGGCCGCCGATCAGGTTTCCATCAGCAACAGCATCGGCAGCCTCCGCTTTCTGGGGGCGATGGACTGGCGCGAGTTCGTCGAGACGATGAGCGTTGTCGAGCAGGTTCTGCGGGAGGATCCTGGAGGAGTCTACGGCAAGATGGATTTTGCCACGCGTGATCGCTACCGTCATGTCGTGGAGAAGATCGCGAGGAGCAGCCTGCTGTCCGAAAGCGAGGTGGCCCGCAAAGCGGTCCAATTCGCCCGCGAAGGTGCGGCCAAGAAGGGCAGCGACGAACGAACGGCACATGTCGGGTACTACCTGATCGACAAGGGAGGGCGGCAGCTCGAACGAACGGCGGAGGTCGGCCGCTCCATTCCTGAGGTTCTCCGGCGAATGAGCGACCGGTTTCCTTTGCTCCTTTATCTGGGCACGATCGCGCTGATTACGGCGATTTTCACCGGGAGTTTGTTGGCCAAGGCGCATGCCAGCGGGCTTCACGATTGGCAAGTTGTCCTGATCGGGTTCCCGTTGCTGCTGGGGGCAAGTCATCTGGCGGTGGCGTTGGTGAATTGGCTGGCGACCTTGGTGGCGACGCCACGCTTGCTGCCGCGGATGGACTTTTCCGGGGGAATTCCGCCGGAATCGCGCTCTCTCGTGGTGATCCCGACGATGCTCACGAGCGCTCAAAACATCGAGGATCTGGTCGAAGCTCTGGAGGTTCGGTTTCTAGCCAATCGGGACGAAAACTTGCACTTCGGCCTGCTGACGGATTTCCGGGACGCACGGGAGGAAACGATTCCGGAGGACGAGCCCCTGTTGCAGAGGGCCCAGAAGAGAATCGAAGAGTTGAATGAAAAGTACAAGAGCGCAAAAGGCGACACTTTCTTCCTCTTTCATCGCCCGCGTCGCTGGAACCCTCGGGAACGGCTTTGGATGGGTTACGAGCGCAAGCGAGGGAAGCTTGAGGAATTGAATTCGCTCCTGCGCGGTGGTTCAAAAGATCGCTTCTCCCTTATCGTTGGAGATATTGCCGTCTTAGCGAACGTGAAGTACGTGATCACCTTGGACACGGATACGCAACTCCCCCGCGATTCGGCATGGCAGTTTGTGGGAGCCATGGCCCACCCGCTGAATCGAGCGCGGTACGATGAAGACAAGCAGCGGATCGGTGAGGGGTACGGCATCCTTCAGCCACGCATGGCCGTGAGCCTGCCCGGCATGAACCGCTCGCGGTATGCACGATTGTGCGGGAGTGAGCCAGGCATCGACCCGTACACCCGGATTGTCTCCGATGTCTACCAGGATGTGTTTGGTGAAGGCTCATTCATTGGCAAGGGGATCTATGATGTCGATGTGTTCGAAGGGGTCCTCAAAGGGCGGTTTCCCGAAAACCGGATTCTCAGCCATGACCTTGTGGAAGGGTGCTACGCGCGGGCAGGGCTGTTGAGCGATGTCCTGTTGTACGAGGAATACCCATCCCGCTACAGCGTGGACGTGAACCGTCGGCACCGTTGGATTCGCGGGGATTGGCAAATTGCCCGCTGGCTGCTTCCGGGCGTTCCCGGTCCCGAGAGACGCCGCCGGAAGAATCCGCTCTCCGGGCTGTCCCGATGGAAGATTCTCGACAATCTTCGTCGGAGCCTCGTATCGGCGGCGTTGACCCTGCTCTTGCTCCTCGGCTGGACCGTCTTGTCGCCACCCTGGTTATGGACCCTGGCCGCGATCGGAACCATCCTGATTCCTCCCTGGATGGCCTCTTTTCTGGCTCTGTTTCAGAAGCCGGGCGATGTGTTGCTGCGTCAGCACCTTGCTGCCGCGGTGCGCTCGGCTGGCCGGCACTCGGCTCAGGCGGCCTTTACGCTCGCCTGTCTCCCCTACGAGGCTTTCTTCAGTCTGGATGCGATTGGGCGCACGGTCTGGCGGATGTGGGTCACCCACAGACGACTTCTCGAATGGAATCCGTCGGGCAGCCCGGATCGCAAGAGCCGCACGGACCTCGCCGCCTCCTGGCGCACGATGTGGATCGCCCCCGTTTTGGCCACGGCCGGGGTGCTCTATCTGACGCTTTCGAGGCCGGCCGCGCTGGGTGTGGCCGGGCCTATCCTGGGCCTCTGGTTTGCATCCCCGGCTATCGAGTGGTGGATCAGCCGGCCGCTCGCTCGCCGCGAAACAAGGCTGACCGCCGACCAGATCCTCTTTCTCCGGAAGCTCTCCCGAAAGACCTGGGCGTTTTTCGAGATTTTCGTCGGTCCGGAAGATCATTGGCTGCCGCCGGATAACTATCAAGAGCATTCCGTTCCCGTGGTCAGGCATCGCACGTCGCCGACCAACATGGGACTGGCGTTACTCGCGAATTTGTCCGCCTATGACTTCGGTTACATTCCGGCCGGACAACTCATCGAACGCACGGCGAATGCCTTCCATACGATGGAAGTTTTGGAACGGCACCGGGGCCACTTCTACAACTGGTACGATACGCAGTCGCTGAAACCGCTGCCCCCCCTCTACGTTTCGACGGTGGACAGCGGGAACCTCGCGGGCCATCTGCTGACCTTGCGGCCGGGTCTGCTCGCCCTTCCCGATCGCCGGATCATGGAAGGGCGATGGTTTGACGGACTCAGCGACACCCTAAGGATTCTCGTGGACGCTGCGGGAGAAGCCGCTCCAGCCCGGCTCGCTCAACTTCAGAAGGACCTGGCGTCCCCATCCGCTTCCCGGCCAACGACGCTAGCGGGGGCGCGGCTGTGCCTCGACCGGCTGGCGACAGCCGTCGCGGAGATGGTGGACAGCCTCGAGGCTGACGCCGAGAGCCAGGCAATGGGGTGGGCGCGTGCCCTCGCTCGCCAATGCCAGGGCACCCTCGACGAGCTGACTTTTCTCGCTCCGTGGACCTTGCTGCCGACCTCTCCGGATAGGCCAAACAACTTTCGCGGCCTCGATGAGATCCCCACGCTGCGCGAACTGGCCGGATTTGAGGGGGAGTGGCTGCCGGCCCTCGGGGATCGCCTCGGCTCGGAGGCGACCCCCGAGGAAAACGAGCGGTTGAGTGAGCTTCGCCGGCTCATCACCCAAGCCAGCCGCCGCGCTAAAGCGAGGATTGCGGCCATCGAACGCCTGGCGCGGCAATCCGGCGAACTGGCCGATATGGAGTATGACTTCCTGTTTGACAAGGCGCGTCACCTGCTGGCGATCGGCTACAACGTTGGTGAGCGACGTCGGGACTCGGGTTACTACGATCTGCTGGCTTCGGAAGCAAGATTGTCCACTTTCGTGGCGATCGCGCAGGGAAAACTGCCTCAGGAGAGCTGGTTTGCCCTGGGGCGCCTGCTCACCACCGCCGGCGGAAAACCGGTCCTCCTTTCGTGGAGCGGTTCGATGTTTGAGTATCTTATGCCGCTTCTCGTGATGCCGACCTACGAAGACACCTTGCTCGACCAGACCTACCGGGCGGCGGTGGAAACGCAGGTCGAGTATGGAAGGCACCGTGGGGTACCGTGGGGGAGTTCGGAGTCCGGCTTCAATATGGTCGACGTTCATCTCAATTACCAGTACCGAGCGTTTGGCGTGCCCGGCTTGGGCCTCAAACGCGGCCTCGCCGATGATTTGGTCATTGCCCCGTATGCCTCAGCGCTCGCCCTGATGGTGGCGCCCGAGGAGGCGTGCCTGAATTTGCAGCGACTCGCCGCTGAAGGGCTGGAAGGAGAATACGGTTTCTATGAAGCGATCGACTACACTCCGTCGCGCCTACCCCGCGGGCAGTCGAGCGCCATGGTCCGGTCGTTCATGGCCCATCACGAGGGCATGAGCTTCCTCTCTCTGGCCTATCTGCTCCTGGACCGTCCGATGCAGAAGCGATTCGAGTCGGATCCTCTGTTCCAGGCAACCATGCTGTTGCTCCAGGAGCGGGTTCCCAAGGCCACAGCGTTCTATTGGCACACCGCCGAGCTCTCCGGGGTCCGTACGACTTCCAACGGTTCGGAGACGCCGGTCCGCGTTTTCAGCAGTCCGGACACGCCGATACCGGAAGTGCAGTTGTTGTCGAACGGCAGATACCACGTGATGATCACCAACGCCGGCGGCGGGTACAGCCGCTGGAAGGATATCGCCGTCACGCGCTGGCGCGAAGACAGCACCTGTGATAACTGGGGCGCGTTCTGTTACCTCCGCGACGTGGCCACCGGGGAGTTCTGGTCAACCGCCTATCAGCCGACGCTCAAAGGGCCGGAGAAATACGAAGCGATTTTCTCGGAGGCGCGCGTGGAGTTCCGCCGCCGCGACCACGAATTTGACACCCATACCGAGATCGCCGTTTCGCCCGAGGATGACATCGAGCTGCGCCGCATCACCCTCACCAACCGCTCTCGGACGCGCCGGGCGATCGATGTCACGAGTTACGCGGAAGTCGTTCTGGCCTCGCCGGCCGCAGACGCATTGCATCCGGTGTTCAGCAATCTCTTTGTTCAAACCGAGATCCTCCACCCCCAGCGGGCGATTCTCTGCACCCGCCGGCCCCGCTCCCTGGACGAGCACACGCCCTGGATGTTTCATCTGCTGGCCGTGCATGGGGCGGAAATCGGAGAAATTTCCTATGAGACGGACCGCCTGAGGTTCATCGGCCGCGGCAACACCACCGCCAACCCCCAAGCGATGAGCGGCGCCGCCGCGCTCTCGGGCAGCGAGGGCTCCGTGCTGGATCCGATTGTCGCCATCCGTTATCGAATTACGCTCGATCCGGAAGAAACCGCCACGATCAATATTGTCTCCGGCATCGGGGACACTCGCGACGTGTGCCTGGGCCTGATCGGCAAATACCGGGATCGCCGCCTCGCGGATCGCGTCTTCGATCTGGCGTGGTCGCACAGCCAGGTGTTCTTGCGGCAGCTCAATGCCACCGAGGGCGACGCGCAACTCTACGGACGCCTGGCCAGCTCGGTCATCTATGCCAATTCCTCGCTGCGAGCAGACCCGGGCCTCCTCATCCAGAACCGTCGCGGACAATCCGGTCTGTGGGGCTACTCCATCTCCGGAGACTTGCCGATCGTGCTGCTGCGAATTGGCGACCCGGCCAATATCGAGCTGGTACGCCAACTCGTGCAGGCCCACGCCTATTGGCGCCTCAAAGGACTGGCCGTGGACCTCGTGATCTGGAATGAGGACCACGTCGGTTACCGGCAACTCCTCAACGAACAAATCATGGGACTCATTGCCGCCGGCCTCGAAGCCAACGTGACGGATCGACCCGGGGGCATCTTTGTGAGACCTGCAGACCAGATATCGAATGAGGACCGCATCCTTTTCCAGACCGTCGCCCGGGCCATCCTCGCCGACAGTCGCGGAACGCTGGCCGACCAGATCAACCGTCGCGGCCTTGGGGACGTAACCGTGCCGCGCCTCACATTGCCCCGAATCCGCCGCGCCGAGGCCCCGGTAGCGGCCGCGTTGCCTCGCCACGATCTGATCTTCTTCAACGGGCTGGGAGGCTTCACTCCCGATGGGCGCGAGTACGTCATGACGACCGCGCCCGGGCAGGTGACGCCGGCACCATGGGTGAATGTGCTGGCGAACCCGCACTTCGGAACCGTCATCTCGGAGAGCGGCCTGGCCTGCACCTGGAGCGAGAATGCTCACGAGTTCCGCCTCACGACCAACGACCCCGTGAGCGATTCCAGCGGAGAAGCCTTTTACCTCCGTGACGAAGAGAGGGGCCACTTCTGGTCCCCCACGCCGCTGCCCGGCCGTGGCTCGCAGCCGTACGTCAGCCGGCACGGATTCGGATACAGTGTCTTCGAGCACACGGAACGTGGCATCCGCTCCGAGCTGTGGGTTTACGTGGCCTTGGACGCGCCGATCAAATTCACGGTGTTGAAAGTGCGCAATGAGTGCGGCCGATCCCGCCGGCTCTCGGCCACGGGATACATGGAGTGGGTGCTGGGAGACCTGCGGCCGAAATCGGCCTTGCACGTGGCCACCGAAGTTGACCCCGGGAGCGGGGCGCTCTTCGCCCGGAACCCCTACAACACGGAGTTCGCCGACCGGGTGGCCTTTTTCGACGTGGACGATGCGGTTCGGACCGTCAGCGGCGACCGGACGGAGTTCATTGGGCGTAACGGCACGCTCCAGAGTCCGGCGGCCATGACTCGGTCGCGGCTTTCCGGCAAGGTGGGGCCCGCTTTGGATCCCTGCGCCGCGATCCAGGTTCCCTTTGAGCTGGCCGACGGGCAAGAGCGTGAGATCATCTTCACGCTCGGCGTAGGACGGGACGCCGATGATGCCCGCAACCTGGCCTACCGCTTCCGGGGATCTGCGGCGGCGCGGGGCGCGCTCGAAGAGGTGTGGCATTACTGGAATCACACGCTCGGCGCCGTGCAGGTGGAAACGCCGGACCCGTCTCTCAACGTGCTGACCAATGGCTGGCTCTTGTACCAGACTCTGGCCTGCCGTCTTTGGGCACGGAGCGGATACTACCAGCCGGGGGGTGCCTTCGGTTTCCGCGACCAATTGCAGGACGGGATGGCGCTCGTCCACGCCGCGCCACACCTTTTGCGCGAGCATTTACTCCGCTGCGCCGCCCGTCAGTTCCCGGAGGGAGATGTCCAGCATTGGTGGCATCCCCCCTCGGGCCGGGGCGTGCGGACCCACTGTTCTGATGATTACCTATGGTTGCCGCTGGCGACATGTCGCTACGTTCTCAGCACAGGGGACACCGGAGTGTTGGATGATCCCATCCACTTTATCGAAGGCCGCCCGGTCAACACGGAGGAGGACTCGTATTACGATCTACCGAGCCGGTCGGATGAGGTCGCCACTCTATACGAGCACTGTCGGCGAGCCATCCTGAGGGGGCTCAGATTTGGGGAGCACGGCCTGCCGCTCATCGGCTCTGGAGATTGGAACGACAGCATGAATATTGTGGGCGAACACGGCAAGGGCGAAAGCGTTTGGTTGGGGTTTTTCCTCTACGAAGTGCTCATGCAGTTCACGGAGGTTGCCCGTATCCGGGGTGATCTATCTTTCGTCGAACTTTGCCAGAGGGAGGCGGCTCAAGTGCGCCGGAATATCGAGCAGAATGGCTGGGATGGCGAGTGGTACCGCCGGGCTTACTTCGACGACGGCTCGCCCCTGGGGTCGGCGAGTAATCCCGAATGTCAGATTGATTCGATTGCCCAGAGCTGGTCAGTTCTATCCGGAGCGGGCGATGCCGAGCGTTCGCGCATGGCCATGGAAGCGGTGGATCAGCGCCTCGTTCGCCGGGACGATGAGTTGATCCAACTTTTGGACCCCCCGTTCGACAAGTCGACTTTGAATCCCGGCTATATCAAAGGGTACGTCCCGGGCGTCAGAGAAAATGGCGGTCAATATACTCAGGGGGCGGTCTGGGCGGCGATGGCCTTCGCTGCCCTTAACGACAGTCGGCGCGCCTGGGAACTGTTGGCCATGATCAACCCGGTGAACCATGCGAGATCTCCGGAGAAGATTGCGACCTACAAAGTAGAACCGTACGTCGCCTCGGCCGACGTCTATGCACTTTCGCCGCACACGGGCCGCGGGGGATGGACGTGGTACACGGCCTCGGCCGGTTGGATGTACCGGCTGATCGTGGAAGCGCTCCTGGGGCTGAGGCTGGAAGTGGACAAACTGCGTTTTGCCCCCTGCCTCCCGGCGGATTGGCCGGCATTCAAGGTGCACTACCGGTATCGCGAGACGGTCTACCACATCGTTGTTCTGCAAACGCGTGCCGGAAATGGCGAGATGAGCGTGACCGTGGATGGCGCCGAGCGACCCTACCAGGCGATTCCCCTTGTGGACGACCACCAGGAACACTCGGTTGAGGTGAGAGTACCCGCTGCACACAACAGCTAGGAAATTTCTTTTTTTCGGTATCAAACTCCCCGAAAATAAAATTTATTTGTTCTCCTGCTTCTCACTGCCTTTTGTACAAAAGTAAAAATTCTTTAGTTTCATTTTGCTCTTCACAGGGCAGGCTCCGCAGATACATCCCTTCTCTTTGATGATGCACTTGCTCTTGCCCATGATCAGGCAAAAAGCTTTTTCATGAGTTGCACCTTGCTTGCTGCAATCAACATAGCTAGGACAGCCTTCACAAATACACAATTTAATGATTTCTGTTTTTTTTATATCAGGTTTTGTTGGCATTTCTTTTATTATTATTCTCCCTCCTAATCTGAGTCATAGTCATATTTCCAGTCAGTTCGTTTCGTATTTTTCACCAGCTTTGCAGCATGCATAACATTCTCGGCGATCAATTTCGTTGAGCCTTCATAACATTCTCCCAGGACTATTTTCTTGTCTGCAAAGGTTGAGTTGCATACAGATGACATGGCATACATGTTGCTGAATGGCGGGAATAACATGCCAAAATGATTGAAGGTCATGAATAAGTTTGAGATGACCATTGAAGCGCCTTCTTCATGGCCTGTGACGATGACTCCCGCAACCTTGCCGATGAATCTCCTCAGCATACCGCTCCCAGGCACACTATTGTCTGCAGTGAGCTCAACGAACTTCATATGCTTGATATTAAGCTCCTTATCCTTTGGAACCTTTGGGTTGGCTGGCTTCAGGCTTCCATCCAGACTTATGCACCTGTCCATAAAAGCTTTCAGTGGTGTTGAAACGTTAAAATTATTCACCGGTGTTGCAAGGATCAAACAATCTGCTCCCAGAATCTTGTCATATAGAATGTTGCTCATGTCATCTGCTTTGGGTGTGCCCTTAGGGTAGCAGGAGCAGTAAAAGTGGCATTGCGTGTTGGTTGTCGAGTAGCACGCCTTGCAATGTTCTATCCGAAACTCCCTGAGTTTGATGAGCTCTGTTTCTGCTCCGAGTTTTTTGCAGTGCTCAAGACAGACTTTGAGAAGCTCTTCAGAATTTGATTCTTCCTGGGCCATGTCATACTTGTCCCTTGCAGAGCCAGATATGCCGAGAACCTTAATTTTCTTAGTCTTGCTCTTCTTCTTGTCCATCGACTCGGCTTCTTTGATTGTTTCCCTCTGGATTTGCTTAAAGCGTCCTAATTTTTTAGCATCTACTTTAAGAATCTTCATCAGTTCCTGGTCAGACAACTTCTTGCTTGCCATTTTATTCATACTCCCCTCCCTCCTCGACCGCCGGCAAAATCCGGCTCGAAAAGACTAACAACAATGACTCACAAAATAATTTTCTAACATACGAAGCGATGATGACCGCTAGTATTTTTCTCACGACGAACTCTCCTTGCGGCAGAGAATACCGATATTCCTATGCATTATAGAGGGTCTGGCCCTGGCCTACCAGGGGCGGGGACCGAAGGGACGACGAGACCCGATCTCTCGACCTAGGACGCGGACTTCTCTAAATACTCCTTCAAGGCGACCGCGTTGTTGTATTTCGTTTCCTTGGCCCCGTAGACGAGCGTCACCGTCCCGCGCTTGGCCTCCGCGAGAAGACCGACGACCTCCTTCCGACCCTTCAATTCCCTAAAGTCACGCCGCTTGAATTCGCCCCATTTGTCAGGTTCGTGCCCGAACCATTTTCTCAGGCCGGTCGTGGGCGAGACCTCCTTCGTCCAGAGGTCGATCTTGGCCTTGTCCTTGGTCAGACCGCGCGGCCAGAGCCTGTCCACCAGCACCCGAAGCCCGTCGCCGGCTTTGGGCTCATCGTACGCCCTCTTGATCTTGATCATGGCGCCGTCTCCTCAACCGATGTCCAGAGTCCCGATCTCGGGGATGCGTTCGAGAACTTCCGATCCATGGGGCGCCATGGATTCCAGGTCCGCTGTCAGGTCCTTTCCGGCCTGATGCAGCCCTTGATGATCGCCGTTCGCCCAGAGGGAGCTCTTGGTGACGTCGTAGACCCTTCCTTTGTAGGCGACGAAGGCGGGCGCCCCGTTCTCCCCGTTGTTCTTAGCCAGGTCATCTTTGCCGAAAGTTCTCATCAGATGAGTTTCTCCCCTTCATTGAAGACGTGAATGCAGGTCACCGGACAGCTTTCGGCGGCCGCGATGTTGCATTTCACGTCGTTCATTTCCAGCTCTTCGTTCTCGCCGACCCCGGTCGAGTCGATGAGATGAGAGAGTCCGTCGCCGGCCATCTCCCAAAATTCGGGACAGATGGCGACGCAATTCTCGCAGGCGATGCACAGGGGTCTTTCGATCTCGACCTTGTAACTCATTGCAAGGCCATAGAGAAGCATCCGGCATGCGCGGCGCCGAGAAGCTCCTCGGGATTCGTCC
>Ga0187878_1003862_pt1 | contig 11976 bp, 7 predicted proteins | sample June2016WEW_17_1_FD_132979 | JGI IMG/M metagenome (GOLD analysis project Ga0187878, IMG submission 132979) | Peatland microbial communities from SPRUCE experiment site at the Marcell Experimental Forest, Minnesota, USA - June2016WEW_17_150 | ecosystem: Environmental > Terrestrial > Soil >...
CTGATACGTCTATTCCATCAAATGTTATATAGCTCACTCCAGAGAATTTAATTACACCGTCATAACTTCCTGTTCCGGGTGCGGCAACTATTCTGGGATTCGCACCTGTTCCGGATTTCTGGAATGTAATAGGGGCAGTTGACGACCCAGAAGCCGTAATAGTTAGATTAGCTGCAACCTCTGTCCACCCTGCTGCAACATTAAATGTAACTGCACAATTAGGTGTGCCCTTAGCATCCAGGTCTGTAATAGCAGCAGCTATGCTCGGATAGTTACCCGGGATATTATAAGTACCGCAAAGTCCACTTCCCTGAATAATACGGAAACCGGCAGGTGAAGTCACGGTTGGTGTACGTGCCACACCGCCAACTGTAATTGAACTGCACTGAGCATCTAATGTATCTCCCGTGGGAGCTGAAGCGGGTACGTCATAAGTAAGCCAGAAATAATTTACTCCCTGGGAAAGCTGCTGGCTTCCTGTAATTGTGAATGCTCCGCTGGGGGTAGCAATACTTCCCACCAAGGTAGAGGTATTAAAAGTAGAATTTATTCCTGTCCAGTAAACTTTAGCATTTGTTAAATCCTGAGCCGGATGTGATGTCCCTGCCGTGTTTAATGTAAAGCTCGTTGCATTAATAGGACTGATCGTTCCATCCGTAACAACCTGCATGCCGATTATTTGTGTATTAGTAGAAGGTGTAGATACCGGTGATACGACTGTTTGCGTGGTTGTGCTTGACACATAAGTCATATTCGTATCTGCCCGTACAACCAGAGTATAATCTTCCGTTTCTCCATAAGTCATTGTTGTGCAGTAATAAGAAGAATTAATAGTATTGCCGGATAAATTAGCCCTTATTCTCATTCTGTGATTGCCAAGTGTAGCACCTACAGGAACCATAATAATGGTTGTAGAAGGTATTGGCGAGTTAGAACCTATAGTTGATGAAAGGAAGAATTCCCCTGCATCTGCAAAAGAATAGTTATTGTTCCAATCAACCCATGTACCGAAATTGCATGGATTAATATTACCTGAGAGATTATTTGAAGCAAGCATCGAGTACTGGTTATTTTGCCTGACTACTGTAGAAAGGTTGGTATAGTTATTATTCATATAGGGCAAACCGCCTGTACATCCGGTTGTATTATTAATACTGCCTAAAGTAACGTTGTTGACGTACAGATCGTAAGGACATCCCGAGTTAGAAAATTGACCCCTGCAATAGTAATCAATAAAAAGATTTCCAACAGGTGCTGTTGTTGTAGGTACAACGCCGCCCATCGGGCTTGATCCAATAATAGAATCGCATTGCGCATCGACGCTGTCATAGACGTTTGCACCTGCTGCAAGATCATAAGTTAACCAGAAATAATTTGTCGCAGCTGGGTCTAAGGATGCGGTATCGGTAAAGTTCATAACCCCCGCGGGTGGAAAAGTAATTGTCGAGCCATACTGCCTTGTCTGTGCAAAAGTTGATGAAGACCTTGTGTACCAGAGCTTCGCCGCAGCAATATCTACTGCAGGATTGTTAGAACCCGTATTTTCAAGTTTTAGCCTTGTAATTATTAGAGGGTTCAGACTCCCTGTATCGACAACCTGAACCTGAATTATCTGGTTATTAACTAAACCGGGGGCTATAACAGTACCGGCATTTAACTGAACCGTATTACTTGAATAATAGCCCATAGGACCCGGAACAGCCAGACTAACAATATTGACTCCTAATTCACCAATAGTTGCATCCTGTCCCCCATAAGAAGGAACACAGGAAGTTTCGTTAATATAAGTTCTTCTGAAACCGGTCAATGATGCTTGATTGATAGTCATGGTTGCCGTAGTTGATAAACATTGTGAAACATCTACAATCAAACTTAGATTAGGATTATATGTAAACGGTATTATTGGAACTGTCATCCAGGTACTGGCAGTGGATGAAAGAGACAGCGAAGGTATAGAGTAAACCGTTTGTAACGGTCCTGAATAGATGACACCGGTAGGCAATGTGGTGATTGTATCCTGTGCTAATTTGATGGTAAAGGTTGTATAAGTTGATGAACCGGTTGCTGCCATATAGAAAGACATGGCAGTGATACCACCTGCCGGCGCGGCACTCGGCTGATTTAATTCCCCTGCCTTGATAAGCCATTGAACTTCTTTACCGGCGGCAACGGCGAACGGGAATGAATTACCGCCCTGGCTTATGTTATAATTATAATATTGAGGGTACGTGGCAGGCACAGGCAGCCATGAGTAAGTTAAACCTGCTGAAGGATAATAAGTCGGGCTAAATGTAACGTATGAACAATTAGTCCCTGAGGAAGTAGTAGTCCATCCTGTTGTTCCAGTTCTGGTTAAAAAATCTGCATTTGTAGCTCCCATTAATCCTACCTGAACATCGGTAACTGTGGTTGTCGGGGTTTCCGGTTTATAAACACATTGAATTACATTGGTTGACTCATAAAGTTTTATCTCAAAATCCAATTCATTTAAGCCGGATGAGTAGATGCCCCAATGATACCATTCTATGGTGAATACCCTACTGGGTGCCGATCCTGTAGTCTGGTAATATAAACCGTTACCTGAAGCATTCCCGTACAGATCCCGTGCAAAAGGAGCAATCACGTTTGCATAACTACCCGAACATATAGGTGAGTAACCGGATGGTGTTCCGGCTCCCATCATTATCCATCCGTTGCATGAACTTGATACTGTAGTATAAGCAGTGCCGTTGTAAGTAAAAGAGAAACCTATCGGAATACTGGAATTGTAGCCATCATCACAGGCACTATTCAGCAGAGTTCCTGTAGTATTAATTGATGCATATGTAGTTGTTGTCTGTGAAAAGAAGTATCCGGTGCTTACTGCGTCAGGAGAACCGCTTCTCCATGGAGGTCCGCTGAGCAGCTGGTTACTTACCGGATTGATAGGTTTATTTACAGCAAAATTGTTGTTCTCGTCTACCATGAATAACCCGTTCGGATCTACGGGTTTGTTTGCAACATTGTTGTGGTCAATGTTCTTTTTATAAGTCTGGTATTCGTTCCAGAACTGTGCTTTCTTATTTGCATAATCTTTATTGTCACATGTAGGACATTGTGCAAACAATTGGAAATTTAATGAAAGGATGAAAAGTGTTGCGAGTGAGAGAGTAATTATCTTTTTCATAAATATACCCTTTATGTTTTTAAAAAAACTTAATTGAGAAGGTAAGAAATTAGTATCCCCTACTCAAAAATACTTATATAGCAAGATGAATAGTATAGTCAAAATCTGATTTTAGAGTAGGAAAACCCTTATTTATGTGTAAGTTATATCGGACAAAATGGTTAGGAGTAAATACTAACGTGAAGACTGTATCAGCGTTTATTTCATTAATTAAAATTTAATTCTGCATTCACGTGATTCATATAAACTCTGCCGTTATATACTTCCCTCACTGCGCTGATAAGTTCCCCCGGAATACTGTCTTTTTTCAAATATCCTGCTGCTCCTGCTTTTATAACTCTTTTAGCTATCTCATCCTGAGGGTTGATTGTCAAAAGAATTATTTTAACATCAGATTTCAGCTTTTTGATATCAGAAATATTATCAATATCGCTTTTACCGGAAATGCTGATTCCGAGAATTACTATATCAAAATTGTGCATATTGATCTGAGAAACAAGATCTTGAATGCTTGAAGACTCCCCCACCAGTTCAATATCCCGGTCTTCTAAAAGTATTTCTTTTAATCCCTTAAGGATCATTTCATTTTCATCGGCAATTAATACTTTGATCATAATCTATGGCAGAATAGTTTTACCCCCAATATGATTTAAAATAGCTTTTTATTTAAGATTTAACAGGTTCGGGAAATCTTTTGCTTATCAATACTCCAATAATATTATAATTCCCTTTTCCCTTTATCCGCTGAAAATTAGATTACTTTCTAATTTTTACCGGCAAAGAATAATTATGAAGATATCGATAATAAGAGTAAAGAATCAAATATAAGCTAAGCGACATTTAGAGGAAATAGGTTAAAAGCAGATTTTATTGTAGGCAAATTCTGATTTTTATGTAGGTATTAGCATACAAACCGGTTAATCAGATAAACTAATCCTTGATAGGTACAACTAATCTATGCTTGATCGCGTAATGTGCTAACTCAACGTTACTCCGCATACTCATTTTTTCGAGTACCCTTGATCTATATGTACTGACGGTCTTTACGCTAATTGACAAATTTTCCGCAATTTGATGCAGAGTATTGCCCGAAGCTATCAGGCATAGTATCTGGAATTCCCTGTCGGAGAGATTTTCATGGGGAAGTTCGGATTTATTTTTCTCGAAAGAAAGCGCTATTGATTCTGCTATTGAGGAACTTATATATCTATTTCCCTGTGCGACTTTCCTGATAGCCTTAATGAGTTCACCGGGGACACTATCTTTGTTCAAAAAACCCAGTGCACCGGTTTTTAAAGCTCTGATCGCAATCTCCTCCTCATGATACATAGTAAGAATCAAAACTTTCAGCCCGGGTTTTCTTCTTTTTAACTCTATCAAAACATCAAGACCGTTTTTGCCGGGCATAGTGATATCAAGAATGAGAACATCCCACTCCTGGTCATATAACTGTGCCATAATTTCGTCAGTATCCGCAGCTTCACCTACAACCTTGATATCACTCTCTTCGGATAATATTTGGATTATCCCGCGTCTTACGACTGCATGGTCGTCAGCTATAAAAACTTTAATCATTTTTTTAATCGATATTATTATTTGTTGGAATATTAACTACAACTGCAGTACCCCAATCGTCAGCTGAGATAAAGTCTATAGTACCTCCTAATATCTGAGCCCTTTCCTTCATACCTAAAATTCCCAGGCTTTGGCTTTTATCCAGATAATCATGGGGAAGGCCAATGCCGTTATCAATGATCTCCATAGTCAGTGTCTCGTTTGCCGAACAGGGGTTGTTGATTCTAACCTTAACATTGGTGGCTTCAGCATGCCTTGCAACATTGGTTATAGCTTCCTGAAAGATCCTGAACAGTGCCGTAGAAACAGTCGGGCTTAAATTCAAATTTTCATCTTTTGCATTCAGGCTGCATCTGATCCCTGTTCGTGTCTGGAATTCTCTCAGTTGAAGCTCTATAGCGGGGAGCAATCCGAGTTCATCCAGAAGCCTGGGTCTCAATCTTGTGGAAATTTCCCTGACTGATTTAATGGTGTCATCAACTGTATTCACTACCATATAAAGGCGGTCGACAAGTTCCGTAATATTTGAATACTTTTTACTTAAAGAAATAATCTCGATCTTAATGGCGGTCAGTGATTGGCCAAGCACATCATGGATCTCACGCGCAATTTTAGAATTTTCTTCCTCTCTTATATTTTGAGAACGCTTAATTAACTGCCTCAACTTCTCACTTTTCCGGTACAATTCGCTTTCGGTATTTTTTCGCTCGTTAATTTCAGCAAGAAGGTCAACAGTACGGTTCTTGACTTTCTCTTCGAGCTCTTTATTTAGAATTTTAAGTGCATCAAGCAAATAAACAACAACAAGGAAAAATCCAAATCTTACAAGGGCATTCCAGTAAGGGATGGCTGAAATCGTATATCTCTGTATATCCTTCACATCAGCATACATCCAGACCAATGAACTTAATAAAGCAATAAATAATGCCTCATACTTGCCTGAATACCAAGAAACTAAATATATAGGTATTAAGTAGAAGATAGAAACAGAAAATTCCACTCCTGTTACCAGATCGATGAAACCAATCAGTAAAACAAGGGCAACACCAAGCAGTATAACAGTTATTTTGCTGCTATTATTTAAAAATTCCCTAATTTTCAATAAATCAATATAATAAGTAAAAATTATAAAGAATAATACAAAAATTACATCTATTTATATCAATTCATTTACTCAACTGAAGACATGAGGAATTATTTGAAGTCAGTTGTGTAATCTGGTATATATCATATAAATTATTTAAAATACAGCAAATTACACAACAAAAAAAATATATATTTAGATATGTATTGCGATTCCTAATAGATATTCGGAGATAGAAAATTTTATATGTGATTATTAAACGGAAAAAGATTTAGTTTAAGATAGGAAATTAGTTGGAAAGTCACTCGAATATATTGAGTCTATAGCCCACTCCCGATTCGGTAACAAACAATTTTGGATGATTTGGATCATCCTCCAGTTTTTTCCTGAGCTGTGCGATATAAATCCGTACATATTGGGTCTCCTCCGCAAAAACCTGCCCCCATATTTCGCGCAATATATATCCGTGTGTTATTACTTTTCCTGCATTACGAATAAATAAAGAAAGGAGATTGAATTCCGTAGCTGTCAATTTAACCGGTAATCCTTTTCTTTTGACAGTTCTGGCAGTGAAATCAACCTCTAACGAACCGTTTTTATAAAGTGGGGTACCCTGCTCGGGTTGACTATGTCTGATTGCTACCTTTATCCTCGCAAGTAGTTCTCCTGTATTGAATGGTTTTGTAAGATAATCATCTGCACCCGAGTTAAGAGCGGAAATAATATCTTTTTCAGAATCCCTGACAGAGAGTATGATAATAGGAATTTTAGTCCAATCGCGGAGTTTTTTTAACACGACCAGGCCGTCTTCGTCCGGCAAGCCCAGATCCAGGATAATAAGGTCAGGTCTGAAGGATGCTGTTTTCGAAATACCATCATTCCCATCTTTCGCTTCAATGATATTATACCCGCTGGATTCAAGTCCTATTTTCAAAAGCCTGCGTATTTGAACTTCATCATCTATTACTAAAATGTTTTGTTTAAGTTCCATTGCTTTGCTCCAAAGTAGTTTCTTCTATAAGCGGGTTATTTTCTCTCTTCAATTGAATTGTAAATGTTGTTCCTTCTGATATTATACTTTTTACACTGATCAGACCGCTGTGTGCTTCAACAAAACCTTTTGCAATAGAAAGACCTAACCCGATTCCCCCGGTATTTTTACCTTTTGCACGGTAGAACTTATCAAAAATGTAAGTGATATGTTCCTGCGGAATTCCCGGACCATTATCAGCAATAGTTATATAGCAATTTTCTTCATCAAATTTCGTCCTAATGTTTATTACAGTCCCGGCAGGAGTATAGATACTGGCATTATAAAGTATATTCTTCAAAACCTGTTCTATCAAAATAAAATCTATTTTTAGAAGAGGCATATCCTGAGGAATATCAATTTCTACAATATAGTTTTTCAGCTCTTTCTCGAGCTGTTTTAGTGTACTGCTTATCAGGTCATGTATATCGTACCAGTTCAAATTCAGCTCCATCCTGCCGCTTTCCAGACGCGTCATGTCCAATAAATTTTCTACCAAACGGTTTAACCGGTTAGATGCAATTTGTATTTCTTTCAGCAATTGCGTGTCAGGTTTTGAGGTATCGTCATTTGTACTATCCAGAAGATAGCTTACTGAACCCAGAATAGTCGATAAAGGGGTCCTGAGCTCATGCGAGATACTGTTAAATAAATTTTTATATAGTTTTTCCGACTCCTCAATAATAAGGCTTCTTTTAGCAGTCTCGTTCAAAACCTCCCTTTCAATTGCAACAGCAATTTCCCTGACGAAACTTTCCAGAAGAGACTCCTGCTCCATCTCCAATACTTCATCATTCTTGAATTGGACAGCAACTACGCCATAAGCTTTGCGGGGGGTGGAAAGAGGATAGTATTGTGCCTTAGCAGACGGCAATGTTTCTGTGAAACGACCAGCTTTTTTACCGTTAGTATACACCCAGGTTGCCACGCTAAATTCCTTTTGATCCAGGGTCAATACATTCTCCTGAATATATGTATTAAACAGAATATTCCGGCTATCAGTAAGAAGCACCGTAACATCTGCATTAAATACTTTGGATATGTTTTCTACAGCTGATTTTAGAACCAGATCCAGCGTTTGAGCACTTGAAAGATCGTTTGCAAGACTATAGAGAGCTGTTAATCTCTCCTCACGCAGACGGACCGCTTTTTCTCTGGAACGGATCTTAGTATTCAGGATGCTTGTAACAATAGCTATGATGAAATACATCCCGAACATTAGAATATCCTCAATTTTGCCTATTACAAAAGTAAATCTGGGGGGTATGAAAAAATAATCCCATATTACTGCGCTCAACCCTGCCGCAAGTAAAACCGGACCGGGACCGAAAGCTAGTGCCAGCAATGCTACAGACAAAAGCAGTATATATGAAACAGTCTGGTACCCGAGAATATGGTCAAATGGAGCGCATAATAAAGCAATAATGATAATAATAAACGAAGCATAAAAATATTTCATAGGACTGGACTGTGCTCTCAGGTAAGAAAAGATATTTCGTTTTTCTGCGTGTAAGAGTTCCCCGCCGACAACATGCACATCAATGTTACCGCTTTCGTGAATCAGCCGTTCTACAATTTTATCCTTGAAGAGACCTGAAAAGAAAGAGAATTTTCTCGGTTTACCGACAAATATCTGAGAGATATTTTCACGTTTTGCAGTTCTTATTACAGCATTAACTATATCCTCGTCTGACGTAGTAATGATAGCAGCGCCCAGTTCCCTCGCAAGATCAAAATTCCTCTTAAGCATTGTTTTTTCTTTGAGCGTCAGGCTGCGTGAGGTTTCCACGTATAATACTACCCACGATGTTTCCATCGTATACGCAACCCTTCTTACCCACCTTATCAGGTTTGCAGAATAAGGACTTGGAGCAATCGCGACCATTATCCTCTGTCCTGATTTCCATGGTCCGGGAATATTCTTTTCTTTCATATACTCCCGCAGCTGACGGTCTACCCTGTCTGCGGTAAGACGCAGAGACATTTCCCGTAATGCGGTAAGATTCCCTTTTTTGAAAAAATTTATTATGGCTTCGCGGGATTGTTCTCCCTTATATACTTTCCCTTCGGTAAGTCTCTCAAGAAGTTCATCGGGAGATATATCTATTAATTCGATCTCATCCACGGCATCGAGAATAGAATCAGGTACTGTTTCTCTTACAATAATCCCCGATATTTGATGAACTGCATCTGCCCTGCTCTCAATGTGCTGGACGTTTAAAGTAGTATACACATCTATACCGGAATCTATGATCTCCAGTACATCCAGATATCTTTTAGTGTGTCTGCTTCCGGGGATATTTGTATGGGCCAGCTCATCCACCAGAACTACTTTAGGCTTGCGTTTAAGAATTGCATCAATATCCATTTCCTCCAGCCTGATATTATTGTAGATGACTTGTTTGCGCGGGATGATTGGAAGCCCTGAAAGTAACGCTTCAGTTTCCGGTCTGTGGTGGGTTTCAATATAACCGATTAATATATCCTCGCCCTGCTTAAACTCTCTTTGGGCATCCTGCAGCATAGCATAAGTCTTACCAACTCCTGCAGACATACCGAAGTAGATCTTCAGCTTACCCTTCTTATTTTTCTCTTCCTGATTCTTAATCCGCGCAAGAAGTTCATCGGGATCAGGGCGAAAATCGTTTTCCATTAATTAACAGTTATTATGCTAAATTTTGTCCAGCTCGATATTCAATAAAAGGACATTGATTCTTCTTTCCCCTAAAATTCCGAATTGAGGTTTCTGAGTCAATCTATTAATTAATTCCTTAAGCTTTTTTCTTTTATTTTCGTCAAAATTACGTACTTTTGCTATCCTATCCGTTTGTAAAATAGCGTTTTCAACACTGATATCGGGGTCTACACCGCTTCCGGATGAAAATATTGCATCATCGGGTATCTTTTCTCCCGGCTGAAGATTATTTGAATCTGCATAATTTTTTCTCCTTATTTCTGTCAATCTTTTTAATGTGTCACTGGTGGGACCAAAATTAGTTGCACCCGAAGGCATCGGGTTGTTATCAATTGCTGAAGGTCTGGACCAGAAATAAATGCTGGTATCGAACTTTTGTCCTATTAGCTCAGAGCCAACTATTTTGTTGTCAACTTTGATCAAGCTGCCTTCAGATTGATAAGCAAAAAATATTTTTGAAATCCCGGTAACCAGAAGGGGATAAATTACTCCTAAAATTATTGTGAACAATATCAGTGAGTAGAACGATAAAAATATAATTTTTTTCATAATATAATTAAATCTAAAGTAATTTATAAATAAGCCAAATAAACAATAAAAAAATGATTGCTGCCGATATTCCTAATAAATTTTGTAAAAACGAACTTAATGCAACACAGCATAGCGTATCCATTTTGATAATGCAAAATTATTTTTAAAATCGAGCCAATAATGCAAAAATAATTCTTGATTCCACCTTTACAAGATCAGGTCTCCAATCAGGAGGCAATTGAGTCCACTGATAACCTGTTGGTGAAGTAACGCCGCCCGGACCTGCAAAATACGGTACATTTGCTTCTCTGTGTACAAATTCGATTCTGAATGTAAAACTTTGATTTGGCATCCAATCTAAATTTGTGGAAGCATCCCAGCTTGAAAATTTATCACCCGGATTTGCCGTAAAAGGAAAAGCACCTTCTGTTTGTGTCGGGTTATTAGGATTAGGCAATGGGCTCGCCTGGCCTGTTGGAAGCAATACCAGATAACGACCCGGATTGGTCATATATCCTCCGCCGAATGTCCATGCAAATTTATTTTTTGCAAACCAAATACGGTTATAAAACATAGCACTTAAGAAATATTGGGCAGGTCCTTGGGTTGAATCACCGTTTGAAAATCCGTTAACGCCGCTTCCTTTTTCAAATCCTATATCACCTGTTAAGGAGAAAGCCATTTTGCTAATTCCTGATGACAATGGTCTGTCATAATAACGAACCAGTAAACTATTATCTGAATGAAACCGTTTTCTATCGGGCAGACCACCCGCGTCTGTTCCCAAATAGTCATTTGTAAGTAATTTTAAATTACTGTTTGGCATCCATGTAATATTAAATCCAACTCCGGGCATACTATTAAATTTACCATAACTTTGCCACCCGTTAATTATCCATGTTTCAATTTTTAAAAATCTTGAAGGAAAAATTTGAATACGAACACCATTAAAAAACCATGGGGTGTTATCAGAAGTATATGATGCCTGATACTCCCAATTCTCCGGCTGATAATATGAATTTAAACCAATATAAGACATAAATAAACCGGCATCAAAATTAATACCGTACCATTTTTTGAAATGATAGCCAATAGAAGCTTCACTCAGGTACCGGTAAACATTTGCCAGCTGATATTGTCCGCGGTACGGACTCAAATCATTTCGCGGAACTACAAGCGAACGCATGCCGAACTGTGTCATAAAACGGGCTTTTAAATTTTCATAATTAAAATCTCCGCCTATATGCATCGCCTGAAGCTGTACTTCGTTGTTACGGGCTAATGCTGTTGAGCCAACCACAGTATTATCATTTGGATTATTAAATGAATGCGTATAGCTTACATCCATCAATATACTTGGTGTAAAATACTTCATGTCTTTGAATATCGAAGAATCCCTGCGGTCATTTCCATTTTGCCATGTCTGATCTATTCCTTCAAAAGGTTCTCCTAATTGCTGCGCAAATATACAATAGGTGTTTGTTAACACCAAACTGAATATTGCTAATTGAAAAATTGATTTTAAAACTTTCTTCATTCTTTTTTTATTTTTAATTTTTCTATATAATTTTTAAAAAAGCGATTAACATATCGATTAATTTGATACCAATAAATGGTGCGATAATACCGCCAATGCCATATATCAATAAATTTCTTCTCAATATAGCATTAGCCCCGATAGGTCTAAACTTAATCCCTTTCAACGCGAGAGGAATTAGGAGGACTATAATAATTGCGTTGAATATTACTGCACTCAATATTGCACTTTCCGGTGTTGCAAGCTTCATAATGTTTAATGCCTGCAATGGTCCATTGAGAGATCCCGTTGCATACAAGGTACAGAATAATGCGGGAAGGATTGCAAAATATTTTGCAACATCATTTGCAATACTAAA
>Ga0187878_1003863_pt1 | contig 11971 bp, 5 predicted proteins | sample June2016WEW_17_1_FD_132979 | JGI IMG/M metagenome (GOLD analysis project Ga0187878, IMG submission 132979) | Peatland microbial communities from SPRUCE experiment site at the Marcell Experimental Forest, Minnesota, USA - June2016WEW_17_150 | ecosystem: Environmental > Terrestrial > Soil >...
GTGACGCTGGCCAGCATGATATTCATAATGACGATGCCGCCCACCACCATGAAAACCGCGACGATGCCGATGGTGACGGCAAACACCGCTCCGGTCAGGCGGTCCCACGCACTCATGAGCGTTTCCGAGGCGTTGATCCCAAAAGTGTCATCCTCCGCGTAGGGGACGTGACGGCGGGCGCGAAGCACGGCTCGAGCCTCGTCCTCCAGGACCATCATCTGCTGGGCGTCCCACGCCTGAACACTGACCGCCAACCCCGGCCGTGCCGCAAAGGATTTCTGGAAGGTATTGAGAGGGATCTGGACGAACTTGTCCTGGCTCTCGCCAAAGGTCGTCCCGATCTTCATGGCCACCCCAATGACACGGAAGGCCACGCCCTTCACGGTGATTTCCTTTCCGATTGGATCCAGATTGGGAAAGAACTCATCGAAAAGGTCTGTGCCAATAAAGCAAACGTTCGCACTGTGATCGTTATCGGATTCGGTGAAGTAGCGGCCAATCCCCACCTTTTGCTGCCCGATGTCGATAAGGCTGGGAGTGACGCCCCCAATTCCGACCTCGTAAAGCACCTTCCCCTTGTAGCGGGCATCGTTGTCGCCCCAGAGCCCCGCTTCGGCGGCGATGTTCTTGTAGTTGGCCAGGCTCGTCTTGAGGAGCTCGTACTCCTCGATGCGGATGGGCTTGTTGCGGCGGCGAGCCTTCAACCAGCTCTCGTAGCTCTGCGCCCATTGCCACTGGTGAACAATGAACACGTTGGCGCCCAGGTTGGCGATCTTATCCGCGATGTAGAGGTTCATGCCGTTGACCACCGACATCACGGAAATCAAGGTGGTCGTGGCAATCACGACCCCCAGGAGGGTGAGGAAGGAACGGAGCTTGTGAGCGCGCAGGGCTTCCAGGGCCAGCCAGAAAGCTTCCCGGGCGGTGACCCACAGACTGCCCCGGACGCGACGTTTGTGCGCGCGCTCGGCCCGCAAGGTTTCTGTTCGGCTCAGGCCGGTCACGATGAACCTCCTCCGCCGCTCCTAAGTTACACGCTCGTCGCGGTCGATCTTGCCGTCACGAATGTGCAGAATGCGGTGCGCGTGCGCCGCAATATCGTGCTCGTGCGTGACCAGGACGATGGTATTCCCACCCTGATGCAGGCGGTCCAAAACCCGCATGATCTCCTCGCCCGTGGTCGTGTCCAGGTTGCCGGTGGGCTCGTCGGCAAGGATAATCGAAGGATTGTTCACCAGGGCGCGCGCGATGGCCACGCGCTGGCGCTGCCCACCCGAAAGTTCGTTGGGCTTGTGGTGCATGCGGTCGCCCAGTTCCACTTTGCGCAGCGATTCTTCGGCTCGCTGCAGGCGCTCCCCGGCAGGCATGCCGGAGTAAATCAGCGGCAGTTCGACGTTGTGCAAGGCGCTGGCGCGCGGCAGGAGATTAAAGGTTTGAAAGACGAAGCCGATCTCCTTGTTGCGAATATAGGCAAGCTCGTCATCGGTGAGCTCACTGACCAAGTTCTGATTCAGCCAGTATTTGCCCTGGGTCGGCGTGTCGAGGCAGCCGATGAGGTTCATCAACGTGGATTTGCCGGACCCCGAGGGGCCCATGATCGCGACATACTCACCCCGCTCAATGGAGAAGGAGATCCCACTGAGGGCGTGGACAGCAATCGCTTCGCCCATATCGTAGGTTTTCCAGAGATCCTCGGTCTGGATGATGATGCCGTCAGCCGGCATGGTTTGCGCCTCCAGTGTGGATACCGCGACTTGGGTTGCCATCGGTTCCTGCTTCCTTTCCGGTGCCAGCGAGTCTTGCCTACTGACCGCCAAGGCCGCCTTCCAGGCTAAGCGGTCGGACCACCGGGCTTCTGGGCGGAATTATCAATCTTCACCTTGGACTTGTTCTTCAGCGTACGGAGAACACTGAAGCTCCCGGTCACGATCTCTTCGCCCGGATTGACGCCTTTTACAACCTCCATGTCGGTGGTGCCCATGATGCCGGTCTCAACTTTCGTAAATACGGCGCGGCCATTCTTGATAACAAAGAGTCCCTGCACTTCCTCCTTCGCTTTGTCCTTCCCCTTGTCGGGACTGGCCGCAGGCGCGGGGCTGGCCGCGGCCGCCTGGACGGCGCCCTTGGTCTCCTTCCCCTTGCCTTCCTTTTCGCTCTCTTCGAGTTCCCGCTTCATCCGGATGGCCAGGGCCTGGATGGGGACGGCCACCGCGTCCTGCCGCGTGGCTGTGGTGACCTTCGCGGTCGTCGACAGGCCGGGGCGGAGACCGGGAGGAGGATCGTCGAGGGTTACCACGACCTTGAAATCCTTGGCCTCCTCCGCCGCAGTCCCGGTGGTCGTCTGACCCACGGTCTGGCCGGTGGTGCGACCGATAGCACTCTGCCCAATCTCGGTGACCTTTCCCTTGAAGGTCTTCTCGCGGACTGCGTCAATCGTAACCTCGGCGGACTGGCCAAGCTTGACATTGACGATATCGGTCTCGTCCACTTTCACTTCCGCGGTAATTACCGAGAGGTCGGAAACCTGGAAGAGGACGCTGCCCACCTGGTTCTGGATGCCCGGCACCACGTTTTCACCCACGTGGACCGGCAGGCTGGTGATGATGCCATCGAGCGGCGAGGTGTAGAGGGTCTTCGCACGCAGGTCCTGGGCGCGCGTCAGACCCGCACGGCTCTGCGCCACCCGGGACCGGGACATGTCGCGGTTAAAGGTGATCTGCTGAAGCTGGGCTTTGCTTTGGGCGACACGCGCCTCGGCCGCCTGGAGGTTCGACTGGGCGACCTCAAAATCGGCTCGCCGCTGATCGTAGAGTTGCTGCGCAATCAGCTTGTCCTTGAGCAGTCCCTGGGCACGCGCGTAGTCTTCCTTGGCCCGCGCGAGGTTGGCCTGGGCGGTCTGCTGGTCCGCCTGGGCGGTCTTCAGGCTGGCGGAAGCGGATTGAACGGCCGCGTCGGAGGCGGAGACGTCGGCCTCCGCCGTCTTCAGCGCCGCCTGCTGCGCATCGACATCCGCCTCCTGCTGGACGGACTCGGTTCTCAGGAGGAGTTGGCCCTTCTTGACCTGATCACCTTCCTTCACATAGATGTCCGTGATCTTGCCGAAGGAATTGGCGTTGACTGCTGCAAAATTCGTGGTCAGGGGCCGAATCTGCCCTGAGGCTGTAACGATGGAAGATAGCTCTTTCTTTTCGACTTTGCCCGTTTGGACCGTCACCACCCCGCGCTTACTCCAGGCGATCCCGCCGACCACCAGACCGATTAGAACCAAGGCTCCTACAATTATGAGAAGCGTCTTTTTCCAGGATTTCATCACTTGTCTGCTCCGTGCTCGAGGAGGAGTTTGATACTCCGGTTCTTTGACCTCTGGCTCCTCGATCTGCGCAATTCCTAATTCGACCGTCCGGCTCATTGTACTTCGCTCCTTGCCCAAAGGGCTAGAGGGGATGGCGTGTCAATGGGTCATCGAGTGCAAAGAACAATCTCCCCGATGCGGGAGGCGGCCAAACGGCCCCGCCCAGAATGTCCCTGTAACCCTCCCAATTTGACTCCTTGAAGCTTATACGTTCAAAGCGTCGGGAAAGTTTCGTTCCAAAGGCCGCCGACTTGGAACAATACCTGCTGTTTGCACAGCGAGAAGCACAAGTGCGCGCCTTGCACTCCGAACCCGAGTGGCGTTGCAGTCAGACCGTCTTCCGGGGAGAAGCGAAGGGGGGAATCTTGCCCCACTGTCCCAGGCTTCTGATGCGTTTCCCTTGACGCTGCTGTCCTTGGGCACACGTTCGCACTATTAGACACCGGAAAGTCGGAAAAGTTAGCGATTCACGCCGCGCAAGCCACCTTTTCTGCCGGAGGCGCATCCGTAAAGGGGTGTCGGAGGTTGGGTCCAACTATTCCCATTTTCTTCCAGGGATGGAAGAGGCTTGACTTCTCATATCTTGAAACCTAGAATTCTTACCGTAAGCAGTGAGGAGTCCGTGTGCCTCGGGGAGCGGCAAGGTGTAGGTATGTATAAACGCTTTGAATCTTGTCATCACGCCGCCTTGCTTTGTGCGCTGGGTGCATTACTATTTGCCAGCCCAGCCCCGTCTGCCGCCTCACCGGCTAAAGAGAAAGAGACAGAGAAGCAGGAGAAGTCTGAAAAGCCCAGCCGACAAGAGATCCGTCGCCAGAAAGCCATCCAGAAAGAGCAGGAGAGCGCCTACAAAAAGTGGCTGGAAGAAGAGGTACCTTACGTTATTACGGACCAGGAGCGCGCCTCGTTCAAGAAGCTGAGCACGGACGACGAACGCGAGCAATTCATCGAAGCGTTTTGGGAGCGGCGCAATCCCAATCCGGGGAGCGCAGAAAACGAATTCAAAGAGGAATACTATCGCCGAATCGCGTACGCGAACGAGCACTACGCTTCCGGCATTCCGGGCTGGAAGGCAGACCGCGGGCGGATTTACATCACCTGGGGGCCGGCTGATGAAATCGAGGCGCATCCTTCCGGGGGCAGCTACATCCGGCCTCCCGAGGAAGGCGGCGGGGAAACCTCGACTTTCCCCTTCGAGACATGGCGTTACCGGTACCTGGAAGGGATCGGCAGCAACATCATTCTGGAATTTGTTGACCCCACGATGACCGGTGAGTACCACCTCACGATAGACCCTGGCGAAAAGGACGCCCTGCTCCACGTTCCCAACGCCGGCCTAACCCAGATGGAATCCATGGGCATGGCGTCCAAGGCCGATCGCTTCACGCGTACTGACGGCATGACGATCGGGCAATCTATGGGTGGAACTCCCGAGAGCATGAATGAGTTTACCCGCCTGGATCTCTATGCCCGAATCTTCAAACCACCGGAAGTCAAGTTCAAGGACCTGAAGGCGGTGGTTACCGCGCGCCTGAGCGCCCAACTCCTGCCCTTTGACGTGCGCACCGACTTCGTCCGGGTTACCGAGGAAAGCGTCCTGACCCCCATTACCGTTCAGGTTGCCAACCGTGAGTTGCAGTTCGAAAACAAGGGTGGCGTCATGCACGCGGTCTTGGACGTTTTCGGCCAGCTCACTTCGCCCAGCGGCCGCATCGCCAGCACTTTTGAGGATTCGGTCGTGCTGGACGTGCCGGAAAACGACTTTCAAAAATATGTGGAACGCAAATCGGTTTACCAGAAGGTTGTGCCATTGCGTCCCGGTCTGTATAAGCTGAGCGTGGTGGTCAAGGACGATATCAACGGCCACATGGGTTCCATCGAGCTCGGCGTACGCGTTCCACGCTACGACGAGGAGAAACTGTCCAACAGTTCACTCATCCTGGCCGACCTGATCCAGCCCCTGCCGACTTCCCAGGTGGGGTCGGGGCCGTTCGTCATCGGCGGCACGAAGGTGCGGCCCAGTGTCAACCAGCAGTTTACGCGTGATCAGAACCTGGGAATTTACATGCAGGTTTACAACCTCGGGTTGGATCCGCAAACGCACAAGCCATCTGCGGATATTCAGTACGAGATCATCAAAGACGGGAAGCCGCTCCTGAGCCAGAACGAGCAGGCGGCGAAGCTCACTAACGCCTCGCAGCAGGTGACGCTGCAAAAGACTATGCCGCTCCGCTCTTTGGCGCCGGGCAAATACACGGTGCAGATCAAGGTCACGGACAACGTCAAGAACCAGACGGTTTCGCCTGTGGCCACGTTTGAAGTCCGGTAAGCATGACCCCCGCGCCCAGGCCGCGCCGGGGGCATGACGCTGCTTGACGAGGTACGGGAAATCACATGAGCCTGCATCAATCACGAAAGTGTTTTCTCGCGATTCGTGCGCTTGCGTCCCTGGCGATCCTCTGTCTGGTCCCCCTGCCGGGTCGCAGTGCAGGTTTTGGCCGAATCGTTGGGACCGTGGCGGATCCGCAAGGGGCGCCCCTCATGGGCGCTACCGTGATCATCATGGGTCCGGCCCTGGCGGGGTTGACGGACGGCGGCGGGCTTGTGGAACACGTGATGACGGATGCGCACGGCAGATTTGCCATCGAAAGGCTCATCCCCGGTTGGTATTCCCTCAAAGTCACCGCGGCGACCCGACTGCCCATGCTTCGTAACGGGGTGCGGGTTGAGGCAGGCGGAAGCGTCCAGCAGAACTTCGTGCTGGGAGATATCCTGACTCCGATTCGCGTGCAAATACCCTCCAGCAGCATCTCCAGTTGGGGAGAAGACTGGAAGTGGGCGTTGCGCACGGCATCGGTCACACGCCCCATCCTGAGGTATCAGCCCGCTCCCAAGGCCTCGGCGAAGTCGAAATCCAAAGGCAACAAGATCCCGCTTCCTTCCAGTCAACACCTCTTGGCCATGAGTCCCGGGGCGACGCGCGGCCGGGCACTGGCGGGCGACCCCGGAATGGGAAGCATCCTGGCCTATGTTCGCCCTCTTTCGGAGAACGCGGACCTTCTCGTGGCCGGGTCCATGGGTGCCAGCGGAGTGCAGACCTCATCGCTTGCCACGATGCTGCGGCGCGATGCGCTGAAAGGCGATCCTGAGGAATTGGCCCTGGTCGTTCATCAGCTCAATTTTTCCGACGGAGTGCCATTCGCTCCCGGCGACAGCCGGGCGATTCGCAGCCATGCCCAGGCGCTGGTTGCCAGCTACGCGCAGACCCGGCGTATTCTCGACCGGCTGGCTCTGACCTCCGGGTTTGAAGTGGACTACCTGAATGCCGGCGGCAATGTCATGTCCGCGCGGCCGTTCCTGCGGCTGGCTTATCAGCCCAGCGCTTCCCAAGAGGTCTCGGTGCGGTACGGCGGCGCGCGCATGGACGCAGGAGGATCGTTGCTGGATCGCATCGGGGCGCTGACCTCCTTCCCGCGCATCACTATGCGGGGTTACCAGGCGCAGCTAGAGACTTTGGATCACTCGGAAGTCGCTTACGAGCGTACCTTGAGCCCAGACTCCCGGCTGGAAGTGGCGGCTTATCGCGACGCCCTCCACAACGCGGCCGTGTGGGGCTTCGGAAATGACACCGTGCTCGCCCGGCTGGCCGGGAATTTCCTCCCCAACCCTGCCGTCGATGGCGTCATGCTGAACGCGGGCAACTTCACGTCCTCGGGAGTGCGCGCATCGTTCACCCGCAAGTTGAAGGGGCAGGCGGAGCTTGCGGTGATCTATTCCCTGGGTGATGCCTTGGCAGCAGTAGCCGCAGGCGAAGCGACGCCGGCTCCGATGAGAGACCTGCGGGCATCGCTTCGCCGCCGCCAGACGCAGGCTGTAGGTGCCCGAGTCTCGACGCACCTGCCGGTTTCCAAGACTTACATCGTTGGCTCTTATGAGTGGTTGCCCAACGGCCGGGTAACGGGCGTCGATCCAGTCGGCCAGGCGAACCTGCAGATGCAGCCCTACTTGGGCATTCAGATTCGCCAGCCTCTTCCCAATCTTGCCTTCCTGCCTGCGAGGATTGAGGCGTTAGCGGACTTCCAGAACCTGCTCGGCCAGGGGTATGTGCCAGTGGCTCGGTCAGGGGAGGATACCCTGATCGTGACCCCAGCCTACCGAAGCTTTCGTGGCGGATTCTCGGTCCAGTTCTAACCTGCCCTCCCCCTAGCGAGGCCAGCCATGAGCAGGCAGTGTAGCGATTCAGGACAGTCCAACCCCTCCCAGCGACAAATTGCGTTTGCACTGAGGATTCAGCGCAGCAAATACAAAAATCAGAAGTCAATATTCCTTGTTCCATATTCGCGCCAGATTCTGGAAACTCCGCTGGCTATCATAAAGAAGCGAAATGACTTGTTAATTCAATTTCCTGTTTTGGCTGGAAGTTAACTTGCTGCAAGAGTACAAGATTTTGTGTCTCCTCAGCCCGGGTAGTGAGGCCGAAAGTTGAGAACGCTCCCATTCCGATTCACGACGGTCTTTTTGGCGCTGCTCAGTCTGGCGCTGGTGGTGTTTGGCGTTCTGAATTTTGAACAACGCCGGATCTACCAGCTTCCCGACGACGGCGCCTCCTGGGTGGACACCGCGCAGGGCGTCCGGGCATGGATAGTGGCGCCCGACAGCCCGGCGGAGAAGGCCGGGATCCAGCAGGGAGACAAGCTCGAAGCGATCAACCAAGTCCCGGTCCGACGCTCGGTGGATGCGGCGCGGGAGGTTTATAGCACCGGCGTCTGGTCGCAGGCCAGCTACGATTTGACTCGCGGGGGGAGGCCCTTCCGGGCGCTCGTGGTGATCGCCCCGCAGGCCAATTCCACTTCGCTGCGGCTCTACCTCGACCTGGTGGGGCTGATTTTTCTTCTCATCGGCACTTTTATCCTAGTGCGGCGCTGGACGGCTCCCAAGTCCCTGCATTTCTACGTCTTCTGTCTCAGCTCGTTTGTTCTCTACACTTTCGCCTACACGGGCAAGCTCAATCTCTTTGACTGGACGGTCTACTGGCTGAACGTCACAGCTCTGCTCATGCAGCCCGCCCTCTTCCTCTCCTTCTGCCTCTCCTTCCCCGAGCGGCCGGAAATTCTCCGCGCGCGTCCCCGGGGAATGGCGCTCGTTTACGCGCCCGGCTCACTCCTGCTGGCGGTGCACGTGCTGGTTGCGACCGGCGTGCTGGTTTGGTCGCTACCCTTGCAGGTGACGCGCTGGATGGTCGACCGCGTGGAGCTCATCTATCTGGCGGCCTACTTCCTCGCCGGAGCGATTTGGCTGCAGCGCAGTTACCGGCGCGCGGATGGGCCGCTCGTCAAGCAGCAGCTCAAATGGGTGACGCGCGGGACGTTCCTCTCCATCGTGCCGTTCGCTGCGTTGTACGTCGTCCCTTATTTCCTTGGCTACCTGCCCACGCCGTGGATGAAGCTTTCTGTCCTCTTCCTCATCTTTATGCCGCTGACGTTTGGATACGCCATCGTGCGCTACCGGTTGATGGACGTGGACATCATCTTCCAGCGGGGAATTGCTTATACCCTGGCGACGGCGGCGATTGTCGGCGTCTCCTTCGGCCTCATCGCCCTCTTTGCGGATATTTTCCGCACCAGCTTTCCGGCCACGAGCCGTGGCGGCTGGATTCTGGGCATCATCATCACCGCCTTCCTGTTCCAGCCGATTGTGAACTGGATTCAGGCGCGACTGGAGCGGCTCCTTAATCCGGAACGCTACGACTACCGACGGACGCTCCTCACCTTTGCGCGCGAGCTGACCTCCGTGCTGCACGTGGACCGGCTGCTGGACGGGGTGGTGACGCGCCTGGCCGAGACGCTGGGCGTGGATCGCCTGGCGATCTTCCTGCGGCCGGACGGCAACGGTTTCCGGCTGGCGAAGTCGCGCGGAATCTCCCCCTCCGGCCGGCTGGATTTGAGCTTCCTCGATCCTGAACGCCAGGAACTGGGAAAGGGTTATCTCTTCTTCGAGAGCGTCAAGTGGGTCTTTGATGTGAGCCCGCAGGCGAAGCGGACGATTGAGCAACTCGACCTGCACTACTACCTGGCCATCAAGGCTGAAGACCGAACCCTGGGTTATCTGGCGCTGGGCAGAACGCGCAAGGGCGATTTCCTCTCCAGCGAGGACATCGATCTGCTCCAGACCATTTCCAATTATCTGGCCATCGCTTTGGAGAACGCGCGCCTCTACGAATCGCTCGAGCAGAAGGCCCACGACTATCAGGAGCTGAGGGACTTCAGCCAGAACATCGTCGAGTCGATCAACGTGGGCGTGCTGGCCTGCGACCTCGACCACAAGGTGCAGGCATGGAACTCGGCCATGGAGAAGCTCTACGGGCTGGCCCGCGCGCAGGCCGTGGGCAACCGTCTGGAAGCGATTTTCCCGGTTGAGCTCCTGGCCGAGCTCGCTCCCGCTTATGAGTCGCACCACACGCTGAGCGTCTACAAGTTCGGTTTGCAGACGCCGGACGAGCGGCGGCTGATTGTCAACGTTTCCATCACCCCGCTCATCGGCAAGGACGAAGCGGTTATCGGCCGCCTGCTGATCTTCAACGACATCACCGAGCGCGTCAGCCTGGAAGACCAGTTGATGCAGGCCGAGAAGCTTTCGTCGATCGGACTGCTAGCGGCTGGCGTCGCTCACGAGGTCAACACACCGCTGGCGGTGATTTCCTCCCAGGCCCAGATGCTCTTCAAGCAGATGTCGCCGGACGATCCGCGCACCCGGACGGTGGAGAAGATCGTCAAGCAGTCGTTCCGCGCCTCCGAAATCGTCAACAGCCTGCTCAAGTTCTCGCGCGTCAGCGGCAGCGATTATGCGGAAGTCGATGTGAACCGGGTCATCCGCGAGACGGTCTCGCTGGTCGAACCGATGCTGCGCGCCTCCCGGATTTCGCTCAACACGCAGCTCTCCCAGGGACTGCCGGCCGTTTACGGCAACGCTGGGAAGCTCCAGCAGGTCTTCATGAACCTCATCATGAACGCCCGTGACGCCATGCCGCGCGGCGGTGAGCTCACCCTGGCCACGGAAAGCGAGAACTCCTCGATTCATGTTGAAGTGGCCGACAACGGCGTCGGCATCCCGCCCGATCACCTCAGCAAGATCTTCGACCCCTTCTTCACCACCAAGGCGACGAGCCGCGGCACGGGCTTGGGCCTCGCAGTGAGTTACGGTATTATCCGCGAGCACTCCGGCAAGATCGACGTGGAAAGCACGCCCGGGCGCGGCACAACTTTCCGGCTCGAATTCCCCACCGCAAGGAAACCGGTTAATGTCGGCTAAAGGTTCCGTCCTCATTATTGACGACGAGCAGGAAATCCGGGAAAGCCTGGAACAACTCCTGGGAGTGGAAGGCTACCGGGTTGCGACCTCGCCCACCGCCGAGGACGGCCTGAATAAGGTCAACGAAGGGGTCTTTGACCTCGTGCTGCTCGACATCAGCCTTCCCGACCGCAATGGACTGGAAGTGCTCAAAATCCTGCGCCGCGAGAGCCCGGACGTGGGCGTCATCATGATCACCGCCTACGACTCCAGCCAGATGGCGTTCCAGGCCTCTCGCGAGGGAGCGGAGAGCTACATCACCAAGCCCTGGGACAACGACAAGCTGCTGCTCGAGGTTCGCAACGCGCTCGACAAGTCCCGCCTGCAGGTTGAGAACGTTCAGCTCCGCCGCGCCCTGAAGCGCTTCGGTCTGCCCAACATCATCGGCAAAAGCGAAAAGATGCAGAAGGTCTTCGACCTGATTACCCAGGTGGCGCCCAGTCGGGCCACCGTGCTCATCGCGGGCGAGAGCGGCACGGGGAAGGAGCTGGTCGCCAAAACGATTCACGCCACCAGCCCGCGCGCCGACCGGCCCTTTGTCCCCGTGAACACCGGCTCGATGCCGGTGGACCTGCTCGAAAGCATCTTGTTCGGCCACGTCAAAGGCGCCTTTACCTCCGCCATCGCCACCAAGCGCGGCCTCTTTGAGGTGGCCGATCAGGGCACCATCTTCTTCGATGAGATCGGCACGGTGGGAGTGGAGACGCAGACGAAGCTGCTGCGCGTCATCCAGGAGCGCGAATTCATGCGCCTGGGCGGCACCGAAACCATCAAGGTGGACGTCCGAATTCTCGCCGCCACCAATGCCGACTTGAGAAGGCTCGTACAGGAGAATAAATTCCGCGAAGACCTCTACTACCGGCTGAACGTCATTACCATCCCCTTGCCCCTGCTGCGCGAGCGCAAGGAAGATATTCCGCTCCTTGCCGAACATTTCCTGGAGAAATTCGAGGAGGAGAACAAGCGGCGCGGGCTGCACTTCACTCCCGAGGCGATGCGGCTGATGATGGATTACGACTGGCCGGGAAACGTGCGTGAGCTCGAAAACGCCGTGGAGCGCGCCGTGGTTCTCTCCTCGGCGCCGGAACTCACTCCCGACCTGCTGCCCGAACAGCTCTCCTCCAACGGCTCACACCCCAGTTCCGCGCTCACTTTGCAGGACATGGAGGGGCGTTCGCTTTTTGACATTATCGAATCCTATGAGCGGCGGGTCATCCTCGAGATGCTCTCGCGAACCGGTTGGAGCCAGACCGAAGCCGCCGAAAAATTCAA
>Ga0187878_1003865_pt1 | contig 11969 bp, 13 predicted proteins | sample June2016WEW_17_1_FD_132979 | JGI IMG/M metagenome (GOLD analysis project Ga0187878, IMG submission 132979) | Peatland microbial communities from SPRUCE experiment site at the Marcell Experimental Forest, Minnesota, USA - June2016WEW_17_150 | ecosystem: Environmental > Terrestrial > Soil >...
GTCAGCGCAGCGCGGATGGCCAGGGGAGATCCCTTGCGTTCCCCGGCATGAGTTAATCCGTCGGTGTAGGCCAGCAGGACCAACCCCGGCTCCAGAAGGATCTCGCTAATCACAGGGCGAATGTCGCGCCTGGTTCCGACTGAAAGTGAGGGTTGGTCGATCGCTGTGATCTGGCCCTGCTGAACCAGGTACACCGGATCGGGATTGTTGCGGGTCACCACGACGCTTCGGGAGGCCAAGTCGACCGAGAGGATATTGAGCGTGGCAACGACCTGCCCGGAGCGCTGCGCGAACAGGTAGTCTGAAGCGGCTCTCGCGGCGGCCCCGTCGCGCACCCCCTCAGCGAGCAGGCTGATGGCTTTGCGTGCCACAAGATTCGAAATGGTCTTCGCAGATCGTCCCGACCGCTGGCCATCGACAAGCACGAAGGACAGTCCGCCCCCTGGACGCTCGATCATTTCGAGCGTGTCACCACTTTCAGGGGTCGCGTACTTGGGGGTCTTGGCGACAGCGACGCGCAGGTCCATCTTGGCTCAGCCAGGATTCTCCGTGGAGAGGAAGCTCCGGCCCAGATTGGGTCTCTTGCGACACTTCAAGAATTCTAGCACACCCGCTTGCCTCCCTCATATTCCTATGGTATCATCCCCGCGTTCTGTTGCGGGCCGTTCTCTCACGAAGCTCGAGGTAGCCGATGGCACCCAAATCCCGCGTCGACCTGATGGTCTCCCGCCTTCGGGACTTGCAAGGCAGCACAACGGACGTGGAGGCCTCCGCGGTCGTAAGTGTAGATGGCCTGATCATTGCCTCCTCTCTGCCCGCAGGGATTGAGGAGGACCGGGTTTCCGCCATGTCGGCCGCAATGCTCAGCCTCGGGGAACGAATCTCCAGTGAGTTGGGCAGAGGCACGCTGGATCAAGTCTATATCCACGGGAATAAAGGCTACGTCCTGCTCATGTCGGTCGGTGCGGACGCTGTGTTGACCGTTCTGGCAAGGGAAGGGGCGAAGCTGGGCCTGGTCTTTCTGGAGATGAGACGTGCGGGTGAGGATCTCTCGAAGCTTGTGGCCTAGCAATGTGCTTACGGTTTCCGGTCCGGGCTACACCCGGGCGGAGCTGACGCCAGATGGGGAGGTGGTGAATGCCAGCCTCCCCATCTCTATTATTGTCGGGAGGGAGGACGGATGACCCAGTACGTTTTCTTCACGGGCGGGGTGGTCAGCTCGGTCGGCAAGGGGGTAACGGCCGCGGCCCTCGGCCGGCTCCTGAAGGAGCGCGGGTTTCGGGTCGCTGTCCAGAAGCTTGATCCCTACCTCAATGTCGACCCGGGCACGATGAGCCCCTACCAACATGGCGAGGTCTACGTCTTGGACGACGGGGCGGAGACAGATCTGGATCTGGGACATTACGAGCGCTTTATCGACATCAGCCTCAGTCGGGTGTGCAATGTCACCAGCGGGCAGGTCTACGCGGAGGTGATCTCCAAGGAGAGACGCGGGGACTTCCTGGGAGGCACGATCCAGGTCATCCCCCACGTGACGAACGAAATCAAGCAACGGATCGGCTTGGTGGGAAAAAATCTGGATGCCGAAATCGTATTGGTTGAGGTGGGGGGAACGGTCGGCGACATCGAGTCACTTCCCTTTCTGGAGGCGTTGCGCCAGATGCGCTCCGATGTCGGCCGCAACAACACGGTCTATATTCATGTAACCTGGCTTCCGTACATCGGGGCGACTCGCGAACTCAAGACTAAGCCGACGCAGCACTCGGTTCGGGAGCTGCGCTCGATTGGAATCTCGCCTGACATGATTGTGGCTCGCTCGGACTATCCGGTCGACGGAGATCTGCGCTCAAAGATCTCACTCTTCTGCGACGTGGAGATGCGGGCCGTGGTGCCTTTAGTGACGTTGCCGACTGTCTATCAGGTGCCGCTGGAGTTGGAGCATGCCGGTGTGGCCGACTTTGTCCTGGAGCGGCTCGGGCTCACGCCCCGGAAGCAACCGAACTGGGAGGATTGGGAGGATCTTGTCGCCCGCGCTCTGCTGTCCAAACCCAAAGTGCGCATCGCGCTGGTCGGGAAATACGTAGAGCTGCGCGATGCCTACATGAGTGTCCGGGAGGCTCTGAATCACGCGGGACTGGCGCTGGGCCGCGAGATCGAGATGCTATGGGTCCACTCCGCTGAACTGGAAAAAGGAAAGGGCTGGGAGGCGCTGCGCGAGGCGGATGGGATTGTGGTTCCGGGGGGATTCGGCTCGCGGGGCATTGAAGGAAAAATCCTAGCCGCAAACTATGCGCGAGAAAACAAGGTTCCTTACCTGGGACTCTGCCTGGGGATGCAGGTGATGGTTATCGAGTTTGCACGGCACGCGCTGGGAAGTGAGGAAGCCAACTCGACGGAGTTCGATCGAGGGACCCCTCATCCGGTGATTGACCTGATGCCGGAACAACGCGCGATCGCAGACATGGGCGGGACCATGCGGCTGGGACTGTATCCCTGCGTGCTGCAGCCGGGGACCAGAGCGGCCGAAGCCTATGGGTTGGAGCGTACCGAGGAACGGCACCGCCATCGCTTTGAGTTCAACAATGCTTACCGTGAAATCCTGGGCAAGCAAGGAATGATCTACTCCGGGATCTCCCCGGACGGACGTCTCGTTGAGATCGCAGAGATCGCGAACCACCCCTTCATGCTAGGCAGTCAGTTTCACCCCGAGTTCCTTTCGCGGCCGAACCGCCCTCATCCTCTGTTCCGGGCCTTCATCTCAGCAGCGATCCAGTATGGCGGCGGCAAGAACGGGAAAGGAAAGCTTCCGAAGCGAGAGGAATCGTCTTCGATCCAAACTCGGCCTTGATCTCGCGGACGGAGGCGAGAGGGAGTCAGCCCCCGCTTCGTTCGCCAGAGGGGACCACAGGTTGGTCTCGCCGCCCCGTTGTCCTCTGTTCGATCAATTCGCCCACGAACCGCAGACGTGTCGGATGCCGACCGAGTCCACCCTCTGTGTGATCCTGGAGGACAGTGGCCGTATGACGGCCGATGTCCTCCCAGGGGATCCGAATCGTCGTGACCCCGGCGCAGCCGGCTAGTACCACGTCGTTGTAGCCCACGACCGAGAGCTGAGCGGGCACTAGGATTCCAAGAACCTGCAGGTCAGAGCCCACGAATACCGCCGTCGGACATGGTTGCTCATCAAGGACCATTCCCGCAGCGGTGTGGCCGCACTCCCGGCTGAATTATTCCAATTTCATAAGGGCCGCGGATGGCTCGATCCCGGCTTCGCGGAGTGCGAGGAGGTAGCCCTCTTGGCGATCCCGAATCGCCCTGCCGGAAGCGGGTGATCATCTCGATCGACCCAGGCGATCTCCCGAGGACCCAGGTCGAGGAGGAATTGGATGGCTCAATCGGCCGAGGTGAAGTAGTTGGCTCCGATTGAGGCAAATTGGCTAGCTTCCGCGTCGATCAGGACAACTGGCAGGTTCTACTGTGCAAGGTTGTTCTCTTCCTCTGGCTTGGGGAATTGCGCCGCCCAGATCAGCCCGTCCACAGGTCAGTCTAGAGCGGGGCGAGGAATGAAGTCTCGATTCGCTCGGTTTTCTTGTCTGAAAATGATCAGGCTGGGCCCCGCGACGGCTAACTTCTGCTCGATCCTGCGAAGGGTTTCGATAAAAGGGGGTTCCGTCACGACCCGCACGTAGGCCCACTCATCCCTGGCACGGTGGCTGCGCAGTGACTTTGTAGCCACATTCGGCCAGTAGCCAAGGGCCTCAACCGACTCCAATAACTGGCGGCGTGCGTTCTCGGACACGTTTCGTTTGTGGTTGAGGACTTGAGAGACAGCGCCGATCCCCACCCCGGCACGTCGGGCGGCCTCGCGGATCGTGACACGCAACGAGATCCTTTCTCGCATCGAAGCCTGGGGTTCTGCCGCCGGGACGGAGAATCGCAATCGATTCAGAAGGCATGGGAAAAGCGAGAAGGTAAAGTTGACATAATCAATCCAAAATAGCTATAATATTGCCCAGACCACTTTGGCAAAGTTTCCACGCAATGGCAGGATGCCTCTGCGCGCCCGAGGTCAACCAGCAAGCGATGGACCGCCATGGTTACCCAGCCAACGCACCGAGTTGAAGCAACCGCATTACTTCCTGCCGTTCTGGGCCTGCTTGGGCCTGCTTGGGGCTGCGTGCGTGGGTTTGGGCAGCTTTCGAGGAACGCCGATTAACTCTTCCATCGCGCCAGACTTTCGGCTCACCGCCGAAGACGGGACGCCTTTCGCGCTCTCCGAGGACCGCGGGAAGGTGGTGATCCTCACTTTCCTGTACACTCACTGCACCGACGTATGTCCGATCATCTCGGACAAGTTGAGCATGGCCTTGGATGACTTGGGCCCGAACTCCAGCCGCGTGGCCGTGGTGGTCGTGTCAGTTGATCCGCAAGGAGATACCCCTCAATCCGTGGAGCAATTCGCCATTACTCATCATATGTTCGGGCGATGGACCTATCTAATAGGTGATGAAGGACAGTTACAGGTCGTGTGGAAGGAATATGGGATTGCGGTCACCCCGGTTTCTTCGGCGGGCGGGGAAATTGATCACTCGACCCGTGTTCTGATCATTGACCCAGAGGGACGAGAGCGGTCGAATTTCGATTCGGATTTCGCGCCGCAAGACCTGGTGCATGACGTCCGCTTGATCGAAGGGTAGGGAGCACAAAGGCCGGGGGATTCGTCTGCGCTCGGGGAGATTGTGCAATCCCCCGCTTGGGGGGAGCCGAGGAGAGTAGGACGCGTCGAAGCCGTTGGACACAGGCCTCTGATTCCAACCCTGCCAAGGCACTCCGGATCCCATGTCCGGCCTACTTTTCGAGGGCCGGCGCGGGATGGCTCAGTAGGTTGAGATCCCCGCCATTGTCTTCAGGTGAGCAATCCCCGCTGATGATCCAAACTAAGGAGATGTCGGTGTTCGTGGGGTGCTGGCAGGGGGAAAACCCCGGACCGCGCGGCACCCTCGCGGAGTGTGCTGACGCAGGCACCAGACGCAACAGACCGCAGATGTCCATCTTTGCCGTTCCATTGCTGAAAGGTCTCTGGAGGACGCCATGGCTGATTACAAATACCTAATAGTTGGGGGAGGAATGACCGCCGATGCCGCAGTGCGGGGAATCCGGGAGCTGGATCGGTCCGGTAGCATCGGATTGCTGAGCGAGGAGCCCGACCCCCCCTATGACCGTCCCCCGCTTTCGAAGGGCCTATGGAAGGGAAAGCCAGTTGAGAAGATCTGGCGCCGCACGGCAGATCAGGGGGTTTCTCTTCACCTCGACCGCCGGGCAGTTTCGATCGAACGCAAGAACCATGAGGTGACGGACGGGCATGGGGAAACCTATCGCTACGAGAAGTTGCTGCTGGCCACGGGGGGAACCCCCCGCCGAATTGCTTCGGCCGCTGAGGGCGTCATCTACTTCCGCAGCCTGCAGGACTACTATGCCCTGCGCCAGGTTGTGGCTCCCGGTCGCCGCTTGGCCGTGATCGGAGGGGGTTTCATCGGGTCCGAGTTGGCCGCGGCCATAACCCTGGCCGGAGGTAAGGCTCTGATGATCTTCCCGGAGGCGCATATCGGCGCCAGGGTGTTTCCCGGCGACCTGGGAGCCCACATCGACGAGTACTACATGGGAAAGGGTGTGGAGCTGAGACGGGAGACCTCCCTGACGAGGATCGAGAAGAAGGGGGGCCGTTTTCAGGTGTGGGCCCAGCCGCAGGCCGGAGGAGGCAAGGAAGAGATACATGAAGTAGATGGCGTCGTAGCGGGGATCGGGATCCAACCCAACGTTGAGCTGGCAAAGCAAGCCGGGCTGGAAGCCGAGGATGGGATCGTGGTAGACCCTCATTTGAGGACCACCGATCCTTCCATTTTCGCCGCCGGTGATGTGGCCGCCTTTTGGAATCCCGCGCTCTCCAAACGCATGCGGGTGGAACACGAAGACAACGCAAACACTATGGGGATGGCAGCGGGCAAGGCCATGGCCGGACAGCTGGAGGAATACACCCACTTGCCCTTCTTCTATTCGGATCTTTTTGATCTCGGCTATGAGGCCGTCGGAGAACTGGACCCACGGCTGACGGTCGTCGCGGATTGGAAGAAGACGGGGCAAGAGGGGGTCCTGTATTACCTTCAGGGCGGGAGGGTGCGAGGAGTCCTCCTTTGGAACGTCTGGAATCAAGTTGCGGCAGCCCGCCAGCTGATTGCCGACCCAGGCCCCTTCAAGAGGGAGGATCTGATCGGCAAGCTGCCAGAGCCCCACAAGTGAGATAGGGGTAAGAGGAGCCGAGTGGAGCACGAACCGCGAGGAATCAAAGAGACGGCCTCGTCGATTCCTCAAGGACCTCAGAGGGTCGCATACACAATTGGGCACTCGACGCGGTCGCTTGAGGAGTTCCTTGGTCTACTCCAAGCCCAAGGCATCGAGCTTCTGCTCGACGTGAGGACCGTGCCTCGCTCCGGGCGCAATCCGCAGTTCAACTCCGATACTCTCCCGCAGGTGCTGCAAAGCGCGGGGATTGAGTATCGGCATCTTGCGGAGCTGGGAGGACTGAGGAAACCAAGACCCGACTCAGCCAACCTGGGGTGGCGCAACTCTTCCTTTCGAGGTTTTGCCGACTACATGCAATCCGAAGCGTTCAGAGCAGCCCTGGTGTCGCTGCGGCAAGAGGCCGAGCGGCGGGTGATCTGCTTGATGTGCGCGGAGGCGTTGCCCTGGCGCTGCCATCGCTCGCTGATCGGAGATGCGCTTCTGGTGCAGGGGATCTCGGTCGAAAACATCTTTGGGCCCGGGAAGGTGGTTTCGCATAGGATGACACCCTTTGCAAAGGTCGATGGGCCAACTGTGACCTATCCGGCGCAGCCGAGCGAAGGCACGCCAGCCTTCTTAGATCGGGATTCAGCGACACTGGGCGTGCAAGCCAACAGCTCCAGAAGGAATCCGCCGGAGCAGGCGGATAGGCATGACTGAGGTGATGGAGGGCAAAGGCCTCCCCCCTGGAGGAATGGAAAAGGCGGAGGGGGAATGCGGAAAGCCCGCCAATGGATGCCGTCCTTGTAGACGAACCGCAGGGTGGAGGGCCGAGCAAGTCTTTGCCTCATGACCATGCGAAACGGTATGTTGCGAAGGACGGCCCGCATGGGTTGGAATCGAGCCTGGATTCTTGGGAGGACATGCTCCAAGCTGCGCGGAGCCGACCTGGGACGAGTCTGTTCAGTGCGCGAAGCGTGGGATTTGACCTTCCACGGTTCTGAAGCCACAAGGTGGGCCCAAGCTTGAATGGGGTGGGAGGGCACCATTCAGTCGGAACGGCCCGTCCTAGTCGCAGAAAGGAAACACCCCGGCAGGCGACCGGGGAGGATGAATTCGTTGTAAGATTGAAGCGACAATTCCTAACCAAGAGAGGGCGCCCGCGATGGTCAAGATCGCTGCCTCCATTCTTTCCGCGGATTTCTCTCGGCTAGCCGCTCAAATCCAAGAGGCCGAGGCCGGGGGCGCAGACTACATTCACGTTGACGTGATGGACGGCCACTTCGTTCCCAACCTGACGCTGGGAGCACCGGTCCTCTCCGCTATTCGCCCTGCCTCGCGCTTGCCCTACGATGTCCACCTGATGATTGAGTCGCCCGAGAAGTATGTCGAGGACTTCGCCCGCGCCGGAGCGGATATCATCACCGTGCATCAGGAAGCCTGCATCCACCTGCACCGGGTGATCGAGCAGATCAAGGAACTGGGCAAGCGCGCGGGAGTAGCTGTCAATCCTGCCACTCCGGTCGGAAGCCTCGAGGAAATTCTCCCCTTTGTAGACCTCGTCCTGGTGATGACGGTCAACCCTGGATACGGAGGTCAGTCATTCATCCCCACCATGCCCGAAAAGATCGCGGCAATTCGAAGACAGATTCTTGACCGCCGCCTGGAGGTGGAGCTGGAGGTGGACGGGGGGATTGCGGCGGAGACGGTCGGAATCGTGGTGGGGGCCGGGGCTACGGTACTGGTAGCGGGCTCGGCCATTTTTCACGATCCGGGCGGCATCTCGACAGCAATCCACCAGTTGCGCCAGGCAGCGGCAGCGAGAGCCTCCGTCCGCTCGTAGCAGGCTGTGTCGCCTCCCGTTCCTTTGGGCGCCTCCGCAAGCCTACGAGCATCTCCTGGTCGATGCCATCGCGGGTGATGCGACCCTATTCATGCGCGGCGCCCAGATGAAGTCCGCCTGGGCGGTCGTAAGCCCTATTCTGGGGGGCTGGCAGTCAACCTCGCAGCCTCCGCCAGCCGCCTATGGAGCGCGGAGTTGGGGACGCGCAGAGACTGATGACCTGTTGGCCCGAGACGCCAGGAAGTGGAGGATACCCTCCTCCCACAGAGTAGGCTAGATGATCCAGATCTTCCGTGATCTGTCCGAAGTGCAGAAGGCTGCAGCCGACCTTTTCTTGACGTTGAGCGGGCGTTCCATCCGGGAATCCGGCACGTTCTCGGTTGCTTTGTCGGGGGGCAGCACCCCAGAAGGCATGTACCGCCTCCTGGCGGCCCCGAGTTACCGCGATCGCATCGACTGGCGGAAAATCTACTTCTTCTGGGGGGACGAGCGCTGCGTTCCCGCTCTCGACGCTCGCAGCAATGTGCGTATGGCCCGCGAGGCCTTGCTCGATCGGGTTCCGGTTTCTCCGGGCAGGGTTTTCCCCATGCGGTGTGACAAGGATCCGGCAGCGGGGGCCGCCGCCTACGAGGCGGAGCTTCGAGGCCACTTTGGCCCATCCGGTCCCCGCTTCGACCTGGTGCTCCTGGGCCTAGGCGAGAACGGCCACACGGCTTCACTCTTCCCCTTCACGCCGATCCTGGGCGAAACGCAGAGATGGGTTGCGGAGGTTTACTTGCCGGACCAGAAGTTGTTTCGTCTCACGCTGACCGCGGCGGCGATCAACCAGGCGCGAGAGGTAGTCTTCCTCGTTTCGGGGCAATCCAAAGCGGAGGCGGCGCGGGCGGTCCTCGAAGGCGAACCGGACCCCGAGCGGTTCCCGGCTCAGCTCATTCGGCCGCAAGACGGGGAGGTGCATTGGCTTCTGGACGAGGCCGCAGCGGCTCGCCTCTCGATCGTCCGGTGAGGAGAAAGGAGGCCCTCCTTTCACGATCCGAGCCATGGCCCAAGCCATCACCTTGTTGGCGGAGTTGCAATCCCACTGGGGGCAGTAGTTGCTCTCCCGTGGAGGCCTGGCTTCTCTTTGGGGTCCGCCTCCGGCCCCTCTTGTCCGCCCTCGGGCGATGCCAATTTCCCGACAAGGGGTTCTACGTCCCCGGACTTGCTGTTCGTCCCGGAAGAAGTGCAAGCTACGATCCATCAGGCAGTTGCGAGACCTGCTCCTAGGACCGGCGGCGGAACTCCTGCCGGATGCCAGGAGTGAGTATTGGTATGATCGGCGGGTGAGGCGGCTGGGGAGGCTCATCTATTGGAGCGGAAGCTATGCATGAGTTGGCAGTGACCGAGAACCTCCTTGAGATCGCGGTGCGGCACGGTGAGGCCGCGCAGGCCAGCCGGGTTACCGACCTCTACTTGCGCATCGGGCAACTATCCTCTTTCGTGGACGATTCGGTTCAGTTCTATTGGGACATCATCAGCAAAGGAACGATCTGTGAGGGGGCCATCCTGCACTTCGAACGAATCCCGGCCCAGCTTCAGTGCCTTGATTGTGGGACGGCATACAATCTGGATGGCGAGATCCAGCCTTGTCCCCAATGCGGAAGCCTTCGCGTGAAGGTCATGCGCGGAGATGAGCTGAAGCTTGACAGCATCGCGGTCGATAGCTGAGGCGACGGGAACCTTTTCGGGCCTGTCTGGGTCCCCCCCGGCGACCTCGTCCAGGTCCCTCGGGTTTTCTCTCCCGGGATGACCAACTACATTCGGTAGGACGGACCGGCGTCGTTCGACTGATTCTCTCCGGTCGCTTGCGCCTTCATGGGCAAGGCCGGTTTCCTGGGCTTTCCCATGCGGCGCTGGGGTGTCGGGAGGGAGCGGGGCGGGAGGCCTGCGCCAAGAGGGCATACGGGAATTGGCCCGACCCATCCATGTTCTTCGACCATTCCAGCCAGGCTCTTGGACCTGCTCCTCCTTCAGGCGGCGCAATCTGGCCTGCATGATCCCGGAACGACCCCGGTAGCCAACCAGCTGTACAGGATTCTGGCGAGTCACGGTGGGCAGACGACCCACCCCGTGGTGGAGCATGCGCTCAAGGGCGGCAGCCACCGTCTCATCCGCCTTGGGCGCACGGGCCAAGGGGCGGGCTGGCGCTCCGCGATGGAGATCAACTCTAGACTACTCCGAGAGCCGCTCTGGGCCTTCCTCGACCTGCTCATGGCTCTTCCCTGTACCTCGGCCGAAGCCAGCCAGGACATCCGGCGCACCCTGCTTCAACCCGCCCATCCGAAGAAGGGAGACCCTATCCCGGACCGAGATCTCTTGATGGAACCATCACCTCTCGCTAACATGATCAATTGGCTTGACACGGACGGGAGGAAGAGCAGGGGGGCATGGGCTGGGCAACTGCTCAAGCGTAGAAAGAATTCCAATGACCAAAAGCGACCTCGCCCTCCGAATTACGGTGCGTCGTCTGACGGTTTCCTCGTCCGAGGGAAGACGAGTGAGGCAGGCCAGTGGATTTCGAGAAAATGCCTGATTTGCGGCAATCAGAGCTTACTCCGAGGTAAGTGGTGACAAAAGTCCTAATTTGGCTCGAGGCAACATGCTAATATGGGATTTGGTGAATTGGTTCACGCGAGCCGCGGAGCTTGCCTCTCCTGGCTGCTAAGCCGGGTTGGATGGGCAGGGTGGTGCCACCGGGGCGCTCGACTGGGGCGCAGGAGGGATCGGCCCCGCAAGGTTCCCTGGCGGCGAACGGGTGCGGCCAATGCCATCTCGGCGGTTGGCAGCGATGCAGAGGGGTTCGAAAGGGACTGATATGGCGCGTCGTGTGGAAGTGGCAGAAAACGTTCTGGGTGCGAATGAACGGATCGCCGGCGAGAATCGGCGGCTCCTGGATGAGGCGCATCTCTTTACAGTCAACCTGATGGCTTCGCCTGGCGCCGGGAAGACCTCGCTCATCGAGAGGACGCTTGAGACCCTCTCCCGACGCACGCGCATTTTGGTCATCGATGGCGACTTGGCCACGGATCTTGACGCTCACCGTGCCCGTGCGGCGGGCGCCGATGCGCTTCAGATCAACACGGGCGGAGAGTGCCATCTGGATGCGAACATGGTGGGCCGGGCTCTCCAGCAGTTTGACCTGGAACGGTACGACCTGCTGATCATTGAGAACGTCGGCAACCTGATTTGTCCGGCCGCTTTTGCTCTGGGCTCGCACAAGAGCATTCTGATCGCGTCGGTCCCAGAGGGCGACGACAAGCCCTACAAATACCCGACCACTTACCAGGGTGTCGATGCGCTGGTGATCAACAAAATGGATCTTCTGCCGTACGTCCCCTTTCGAATGGATCGGTTCCAGAAAGGGGTGGAACTGCTCAATCCGGGGGTGTTGACCTTCCCGCTCTCGTGTCGAACCGGGGAGGGCGTGAGTGCCTGGACGGATTGGTTGGTTAAGGAGATCCGCGAGCGAAGGCCTGAGGAATGATTGAGGTCCAAGGGATCCGGGGCGCGAGCATACGCGTGCGTGGGGTCGTGCAGGGGGTCGGTTTTCGACCCTTTGTCTACGCCCTGGCCAGACGCCTGGAGCTCAACGGCTGGGTGCGCAACACCTCCGCGGGAGTGGAGATCGAAATCGATGGCTCGTCCCGCCATCTTGAGGAGTTCGTTCGCGACCTTCGTTTGCTTGCCCCTCCTCTGGCACGGATCGACCAAGTCCATGTGGAGCAGCGACCGGCCAACGGCTACAAGGAGTTTGCCATCCTGGCTTCGGAGCCGATCCCACAGGCCTTCCAGCCCGTGTCCCCAGACA
>Ga0187878_1003868_pt1 | contig 11956 bp, 14 predicted proteins | sample June2016WEW_17_1_FD_132979 | JGI IMG/M metagenome (GOLD analysis project Ga0187878, IMG submission 132979) | Peatland microbial communities from SPRUCE experiment site at the Marcell Experimental Forest, Minnesota, USA - June2016WEW_17_150 | ecosystem: Environmental > Terrestrial > Soil >...
GACTTTATTTTTGAACTTACTTTACCTAACATTTCTCCTATCTCCTTTTGAGATTGTCCCCCAGCTTCAATCTTATAAGTCCATAAGTCATGCTTTGTATTTCTACTTTTTCGAAGGATATATTTCTCTGATATGTTTCACGTCGGAAACGACGACCACAATTTACTTAACTGTCACCTCCCATGAAGAGCAAATTATCTTTACGAATAAATTATAAATATTTGTGGGGATTTTTTTCTTTTTGAGTTTTGATTGCAACATCATCATAATAAAGTTCGTAACTTGATTAGATCGTGCATTAGAGATATTGGCAATTGTATTGTCAATAATGGTGGACTATACTTAATTGTGCGAGGTATTACCATTTCAAAAAAGACATGTCAACTATTTTCTGATTTCCTTCTATATTTTCTCTGATATACATGACTATTTCTTATAAATTTAAAATGCTTAAGTGCGATTAACCCCTCCCTTTGTAAGCTCAGGGTAAGCCACGGAGTGTACGTCTATATATGCCTCTTCCTTCGTGATACGCACGCCCTGTCTCTGAAGCTTTTTTTACAAAGGCATCCTAAGATTTTATTTCTTCACTACTTTTTTACAAGGACATTATACTTGTCTAAATTAATATCCGAACACAGATAAGATTCTCAAATTTATCATTGTAATATGCTGCAAAACCGTTTAAAGAAAAAACGAAAACAGATTTAGAAAGGATATTGCCAGATTAATGGAGGATGACAGCAAAATTATAAAAAAGATGGAAGCCGTCTTGCGTAAGAAGGCTGAGGAGCTTTATTCAGAAAAAGTTGTTGATTATGGAACGAATCCTAAAAACTATGGTATCATTGATAACCCCGATGGATATGCGAAAGAGTTAGATGAATGTGGTAAAGACGTGGAGATGTTTCTTCGGGTAAGAAATGGAAAAGTTGATGAAGCAAAATTCAGTGCTAAAGGATGTATGTTTACTGTTGCAGCATGTAATGCGGCAGCGGAGATGTCTAAGGGAAAAGCCATCCCGGCATGTTTTAAAATCAACCAGAGTTCAATTCTGGATCATTTAGGAGGTCTGCCTGCAGATCATATCCACTGCGTTCTATTTGCAGCTCTCATTTTTCAGCGGTCATTGAGAAACTATATTGTCAAAAATAAAAAAAAAGAAAGTTGCTAAAATCCCCAGGATTCAATGGAATGATTCAAACACATGAACCATCGAGTCTTTGAATCCTTTTTGCAACAAAGAAGAGCATCATTAATAAGCACTATGGAGTAACCTGTGGGAAAACCGAATATTCCGGATCATGTCTATGATATCGCAATTATTGGTGGAGGACCCGCGGGACTGACGGCAGGTTTATATGCCGCGAGGGCCAGCCTCAGAACTTTGCTCTTTGAAGGCGCTTCCTCAATAAGTCAAATTACTGTTACGGATTTTATAGAGAATTATCCGGGCATACCTGAAGGTATCGGTGGATTCGAACTTATCGAGCGGTTTAAAAAACAGGCGAGACAATTCGGACTGGAAGTGGCATCAGAGGATATAATTTCTATAACAAAGAAGAACCAGGGTGATACCGAAGCCTGGGAAGTTGAATCAGAAGACAGGCCCTATGAGGCGCTTGCCCTAATTATAGCAACAGGGGCATACTGGCGCAAGCTGGGCGTTCCAGGCGAAGATGTTTTTGTAGGAAAAGGGGTTTCATACTGTGCAACCTGTGACGGTCCTCTCTTTAAGAACAGGGATGTTGTCGTTGTCGGTGGTGGAGACGCTGCTGTCCAGGAAGCAATCTTTCTCACCAATTTCGCCAGGAAGGTAACCATTGTTCATCGCCGTGACCGTCTGCGGGCAACAAAGAGCCTTCAGAAAAGGGCCTTTGCGAACAGTAAAATTGAATTTGCCTGGAATTCCGTGATTGAGAAAATATCAGGGACAGATTTTGTCGAAAAGGTGAAGATCAGAGACGTTAAATCCACCGATGTCACGACGGAGATATCCGCCGCAGGGGTATTTATATTCACAGGCCTGATTCCAAAGACGGATATGGTCCGCGGTATCGTAGATCTTGATAATGGGGGATATATAATTGTAGATGATAATATGAAGACTTCGGCAAAAGGAATATTTGCCGGCGGCGACTGCATAAGAAAAAGCCTTCGCCAGGTCATTACCGCATGCGGAGACGGGGCAACGGCAGCATTCTCTGCACAGCTTTATGTAGAGGAGTTGAAAGGTGAATCCTATTAACTGGCAGCATCTTCCTGAACATATCAGTCCGAATATCTTTGAAATCGGTTCCTTTCAGATTCGCTATTACAGTCTCATGTATATTATTGCCTTCCTGCTGACCTATATCCTTGTTTCATACCGGATAAAACGCGAAAAATATAATTATTCAACAGAAATCATTCAGGACTTTTTTATGTGGGCCGTCATAGGGCTCATCCTTGGCGCGAGATTAGGTTATGTCCTTTTCTACAATTTTGACTATTACCTAAAATATCCCCTTGAGATTATCCTTCCGTTTGATTTTGCTCACGGCATGAGATACGTCGGTATCAGCGGCATGTCTTACCATGGCGGTGCAATAGGCGTCCTCATATCTGCAATTATATTTTGCCGTAAACACCAGATAGACTTCTGGCGTTTTGCCGATCTCTTCTGCCCCGCCATTCCTCTCGGATATACCTTTGGAAGAATCGGTAATTTCATCAATGGTGAGCTTTACGGCCGGGTGACCGACGTGCCATGGGGTATGTATTTCCCTATGGATTATACACACCAACTCCGCCATCCTTCGCAGCTTTACGAGGCCCTTTTCGAGGGAATCGTCCTTTTCATTATCCTCTGGAGTATAAGGAAAAAAGGCTCTTTTGATGGCTTTCTCTTTGCCCTGTATATCAGCGGTTACGGATTGGTTCGCTTCATTATCGAGTTTTATCGGGAGCCAGATATACAACTGGGTCTGATATTGGGAATCATCAGCATGGGACAGGTGCTCTGCATATTGATGATCCTTGCAGGCGCAGGTGTTTATATGTTTAAATGGGAGCAAAAGAAAAAGGCGATATCAAGGGTGACGTAAAAAATAGGAATATCCGGAAGAGGTGCCTGTGTTTTAAGGATTTAAGTGAAGGGTTCGAAACGTGAATTAGAGACAAAAATATTATTAACATGAGATCCGAGCTATATTAACTCGAAAATAGACCCGTGAACCTGCGAATCCTAAAATCCTCGAATCCTTTATTGCAACCAAATATGAGATGTCCTTGATATAAACGGAATCTGTACTTCACATGAAGCTGCTGAGACCACTGAAATCACAATTGAAATCATGGGTAAAACTGAGTCAGACTAAGTATCGCCGTCAGGAAGGGCTCTTTATGGCCGAAGGCCATAAGGTCGTTCAGGAGTTGTTGAAAAGTAAATGGAAAACCAGGGCAGTTCTGGTGATGGAGGGAAAAAGGCCACAGTGGGATGCTTTCCTATCCACCGTTCCGGAAGAAATTGATGTTTACTGTTTATCAGAGCGGGTGTGGGATACATTAAGCCAGGATAAAGCTCCGGAGGGGATCATGGCCGTTGCTGCCATGCCGCCACGTGCCGATACCGACGAATTGCTGTTGCACGTCAGTGGTCATGTTTTGCTGCTGTATCAAATAAATAATCCCAACAACCTTGGTGCCGTGATGCGAACGGCCCACTGGTTTGGCATAGGAACAATCGTACTCAGTTCCGGTTCGGCAGATTTTACAAACCCAAAAGTTGTACGGACCGCCATGGGAAGTCTCTTCCATATGCGAGTGATAGAGGAAGTCGACTTTGCTGAAATCGTTCCGAGGATCAAAGAACGCTATTTTCTTGTGGGTAGCAGCATACGGAAAGGCATAATTCCGCATGCATGTAAACAGGATACGGCACTTCTCTTGGGCAGTGAAAGTCATGGGTTGCCGGATGCATTGCTCCGTTTGACCGATGAGCAATGGTTCATTCCCGGTACGGGAAAGGTGGATTCCCTCAGTCTGCCTCAGGCAGCGTCAATTATGATGTATGAATGCACAAAACAGGTGTCAGGTGACAGGAGTCAAAAGTGAGAGAAATGGAATCATATGTTCAAATAGTAACAACAACAGAAAAGAAGGAAGATGCTGAAAAAATTGCCATGACACTGGTTGAGAGGAAATTGGATGCGTGTGTACAGATAGCGGGGCCCATCTTCAGCACCTACCGGTGGAAGGGGAATATCGAAACGGCCGAAGAGTGGCAATGTGTGATTAAAACCAGGGAGGATCTGTACAAAGAAATTGAAAAGAACATTAAATCGGTTCACCCTTATGAGGTGCCGGAGATAATAGTCATACCAATTTGTGCAGGCAGCGGAGACTATTTGGAATGGTTACAGGGTGAGCTTGTATGAGAAAAAGAAGATGACCCTATTGCTTGCCGGTGACATTGGTGGAACGAAGACTCACCTGGGTATTTTCTCCCGTGAGAAGGGGCTACGTCTACCTCTGGCCGAGGCAGACTTTGTGAGCACACAATTTCCGGACCTCACAACCATCGTCAGAGAATTTCTAGATGGAGTTAATGTCCCGATAGATGCAGCCTGCTTCGGCATAGCAGGACCGGTTGTAGAAGGTGCTGCCAGAGTTACTAACCTGCCGTGGCTCCTTGATGAAAAACAACTATGCCAGGAACTGAAACTTTCTTCTGTAAGACTGTTGAATGATCTGGAAGCGATTGCCTGCGCCGTGCCAATGCTTGAGTCGGCGGATCTCTGCACCTTAAACGAAGGCCGGCCGGTATCCGGAGGAAATATGGCTATAATCGCCCCGGGCACCGGTCTTGGCGAGGCATTTATTACCTGGGATGGGGTGCGTTACCGGGGACATGCCTCAGAGGGCGGTCATGCGGATTTTGCTCCAAACGATGCCCTTCAGAGGGAACTGATGAGTTACCTGCAGGAGAGACTTGGCCATGTTAGTTATGAAAGTGTCTGTTCAGGGTTAGGAATATTAAATATCTATTATTTTCTCCGCGAGAGGTGCTATAGTGAGGAACCATCCTGGCTGTCTGAAAAGTTGGCGGAGGAGGGAAAAGATCCTGTACCGGTCATCATAGGCGCAGCATTAGATCATGAGAACACTTGCGATCTCTGTGTGATTACTCTCAACCTTTTTGCTTCCATTTTGGGAGCGGAAGCAGGTAATATGGCCCTCAAAGTACTCGCCACAAACGGGGTTTATATAGGAGGGGGTATCCCTCGCCGCATATTGCCGTTTCTGGAAAACGGACAGTTTATGAGATCTTTTCGAAATAAAGGGCGCATGACCGACCTGGTTTCACGGATGCCGGTTTTCGTTATCCTTAATCTCAAAGTTGCCCTTATAGGTGCAGCATGGTATGGTTTTCAATACCGTTTAAACTTTAATAGTACATAGGGGAGGTGAACAATGTATATTAGAGCGTTATGTATCTTTACCCTGGTATTTTGTTTAACGACTTCAGGCTGCTCCACGTTGGGTTTTTTTGATAAGAGTTCAAAAGATGATGTGGAAAGGTCCAAGGCGTCGATCGCCCATCTCAATGACCAGTTGGCAGATTTAAATAAGGAACTGGATGCGCTGAAAAAAGAGGTGCAGGAGCTCAAAGAAGAGGCACAGATGGAAGAGGAAGAGGCGGGGACGGAAGAGGGTTCCCTGACGGGCCAGGCGGGTACCGTTACTGAGAAACAGATCCAAGAGGAAGTCATAGAAAGCAAAACTGAAAAAAAGAAAACAACCGAAGAACAGCCTGCTATTCAAGGAAAAGAGGTCGATCTTAAGACTCTTAAAGTGAAAGTCTTAAGCGGAAACGGCAAATTGTCTTCTGCGCGAGAAATGTCAAAGAAACTCATCAGGATGGGCTATAAGATTGAGGACATAGATTTAGCTCCTCGCAAAGATTTCACGGTAAATACAATTTATTTTGCTTCAAATTATCAAAAGGAGGCGCAGCATTTGGCAGCCAGGTTGGGGGGCAAGACGATCTCCAAGCCTATGACCTGGTCCTCAAATTTCCATATCATAGTAGTAGGTGTACAATAGTATCATAAGCATAATGTGCCTTGTAAAAGCATCAGGATGGATTAGTCTTGAGTGCTTCGGTTATTTCTGCGGGATGTCAAAGCCTTGATGGATTTGACCCATGTTTTTAAAAAGGACCTTTTATTCCGGATGCTGGAAAGCATTTCCTTTGCCGCTTTTTCACCTTCCTTTATCAGGTCAATCGCCTGGGAAAATCCCGTCCAATGTAGATTCTTCACGACGGGTCTGATAACGATGTCCGCCTCCACCAATTCGAACTTTTCCAGTTTAATGGATGTTATCTCAGCGGCTCTATAGTAGATATCTTTTACTGTTTTTAATTCTTCATCGGAGTGCATATCGCGATCCGTGGCTACGGCAATTACAATATCAGCCCCTTCTCTTCTTGTAATGTTAACGGGTATCATGCTGGCGATACCGCCATCAGATAGAAGTCTTTTCCCATCTATTACGGGTTCTATAACCCCGGGAACAGCGCAACTTGCCATCACGGCCTGCCTGAGAGATCCTTCAGAAAAAACAATTTGATCGCCTGTGACAAGGTCCGTCGCCACAGCACGAAATGGTATATGGGTGTTCTGGATCAGCACGTCCGGAATGAAATAGTCAATCATGGACTGGAAATCGTCGGTTGAAAGTATACCGGGTTTGAACAACATCTGAATGATATAGAACTGATTTTTTAAAAAACTCTGAATCTTCTGTGTCAGATCTTCCTGTTTCCCGCCATATGCATCTGACATGGTTTTAATAGCCGAAGATTTAAATTCTGCGCTGTTAACATACTCTTTTACTTTTTGCTCCAGTTCGTCAGATGATATACCACAGGCATAAGCCCCTCCCACCATAGCACCAATACTGGTTCCCGCAATAATATCGATAGGGATACCCTCCTGTTCAAATACTCTTAATACACCAATATGGCAGAGCCCGCGGGCCCCCCCGCCTCCAAGCGCAAGACCAATGCGTTTTCTCAACAATTTCATTATCTGAATTTTTATTTCGTTTTATGTGCGGGTTTAGACTGTTGCATGAGCTGTTTCGCTCTCAGTCTCAGACTCTTTTTTCTTCTGCGCCGTTTACGGTCAAGTTCTTTCATCCGTTCAATTTTCTTGTGCCCTCCCATACTTCCTCCTTGTATTAATTTTATACCTGTAAGATCGTTGTGAGGATAGGGCAAGAACGCCTGTGTGTCAAGTCCTAAGGATAACTGTCAAAGGTGTTGTCACTTCTGAGGTTTTATCTGATTTTCTTGTTGATTCCGATCAGGGTTAGGTTTCTGAGGGTGTTCTGATATTATATGTCTTTTTTTCAACGCTTCCAGCAATCTATCGCGGTAAAAATAGGCAATCGCGATGAGAAGGCAGCTGACGCCGGCGATGAACAGGAGTTCCATGTATTGACTGTTGCGGGCGCAACTCCCACTTACGGAAAGCAGGATGGTTCCAAGTAAGCGACCGATTGTTGAAATGCCCAAAAAATGCCATGTCTTCATGTGGCTTGCGCCCATGATGTAGCAGAGGTAATCCTTGGGAAACCCGGGTATGAGAAACAAAAGGAAAGAAACAAACAGCCCGCGGTGCTCCAGAAAGTAATCGTATTTCTCGATGATGGCAGGACTTACAACCCTTTCCACAAGAGGCAGACCAAAAAACCTGGCAAGCATAAAGGCCAGCCAGGAACCGATTGTGAGACCTATAGTTGAGTAAATTGTGCCCAGGACAGGACCGTAAAGATACCCGCCGATAAGGCCCGTTAATTCACCCGGTATCGGGGCTGCTACCACCTGGAGGATCTGAAGGAAGATGAAGACAATTTCATCATAGGGGTGAAAGGTATTAACGAATTCGATCACTCTTCGCCTGCTTGAAAATAGGACATACAGGTCAAAGTGGATAAAGAGATAGGTTGAGATAATGATGAGCAGGAGCAGAATTAGGATTCTAAAGGCGAGACGTCCATTCATCAAAGGGATCCGGGTGTTCCGTTCATTCTTTCTTTTCTTCGATCTTCTTTGATTCTGAGATATTTCCCGATTTCTCTTCCGGCTCTGACATGGCCTTCTTAAAGCCTTTTATAGCCCTGCCCAGAGAATTTCCCAGTTCAGGAAGTTTACCTGGTCCGAAGATAATCAGGACGATAACCAATATCACCAGAAGATGCATTGGCTGAAATAGACCTTCAAACATGGTCTTTACCTCCTCATGGAGTTTAAATAACTCTATTCAGAATTTTTTGCCGTATACGCAATAATATGTCTATTGAAGTTATATATGCTCATACTTCTTGTTGAATGTCCAGAATTATTCAAAGGCCCCCTAAATGGTAATATTTGCACTGTTAATCATTTATTATGGAGAGACCTTTTTATCTAACTTTTCTAGCTCTTCGTTTATTGCCTCTATCTCTTTGGGATCTGTTGAATGGTCTCGTAAAGTGGTCAAATATGCATATGCGGTCTCTACATTCCCGAGGTTTCGTTCTAACATTGCAGGAAGTATCCGTACAATAGGAGGGGCATATGGAGCTTTTGCCGCCTTGAGGGCGTAATGATATGCGAGATCGTTGTCCCTGAATCTGATTTTTGCCACATAAGAGGCCTGCCAGGGAAGTTTCCAGTCATCGGGAAATTTCTCCCGCGACTCGTCCAAATAACCGAAAATTAAGCGTCCATCGGAATCAGTCCTGTAGCTCATAAAATATACGGTAAAGAAAAAAGGCCCTTTATTATAAGGGTCAAGCCCCGTAATTACCCGCATGTAGGACAACAACCCTTTATAGTCCCAATCATAACAATCGACAGGAACGGCAGCCAGAAGGTAAAGAGAAAGGAGCAAGCTGACAAATCTTTCCTGATCAAGTGATACGAACTTCATCCATTCCAAATTCAGTTTGGGAACTACCCTGTAGTGATCTTTGATTTCCCTGTCCTTCCATCCCAAATTTACGAGAAAAGCATGACCTGCCAGCAGAATCAAGAGCACACATGGTAAAAGAACCTTTTTGATAATGTCCTTCTTCGCAGACATTTAAAAATCCCTTTTTCTGATATCAATTGCAAGTATGAGAAAGAGAATGGCCACGTATACGCAAGCATAACAAGCGGGGAAAAGAATATCAGACCAGTAAACAGGCCCCTGTTCCAGCACAGCCGTCTGGGCATTAAAGAAACTTAAAGAAGGAAAGAGATAATAGAAAATCTTAAGGACTGGAACCCAAGACTGAGCCATTTGCATTGCTATGTCAACCATCTTCTTTGTACTATGCCCTATAACATAAAATCCGGCCACCCCGAGAATGATAGACGGCAGGGATCGTAAACCAAGCGTAATTGTCAAGGCGGCCATAATGATTATGATCTGTTCCAAAGTGGTAAGAATATAATGGACAGCGAGGGGTTTTACAGGGCCTACTCCCATTGCTACAGCACCTGTAAAAGATATAATAATGATCCCCGCAGATATAAGTGAGAAGGCAATGAATTTACCCAGAATGTATTCATACCGTGACAGCGGCTTTGTAACCACCATGTAAATTGCCTTCGAATCAATTTCTCGATACATTGAACTTATAACGAGGAGCACAATGAATGCGGTTGCCGCTAATGTGGTAAGCGCAATGTAAGAACGGTTAAAGGCTTCTGCTCCTGCAACTATTGTAGTTTCACGCATGAAGAATGAAAGAGCGACTACGGCAAACATCAATGGTACAAATCCCCAGAATAATCTATCCCTCCTTACCTCTTGAAGCGTGTACAGCGATACAATGCCGATTCTGCTCATAAATAACCTACCACTGTTTTATGGTGCCTGATATGAATGGATCACTTGGAGGAAGGCGTCCTCAAGGGAGCGGCCACCGAATGATCTCAGTTCTTCCGGTGTTCCGTCGAAGGCCCTCTTCCCTTCATGGATAACAACCAATCTGTCGGCAACTTCCTCAAGATCCGTCAATATATGGGAAGAGAAGAACAAGGTCTTTGCCTTCTTCCGGAGAATGCCAAAAGCGTCCTTCACAATCACCCTTGCTCCGGGGTCGAGTCCGCTTAAAGGTTCATCAAGGATGACTATTTCTGTATCGGGTAACATGGCAGCCAGCAGGCCGAGCTTCTGACGCATGCCTTTTGAATAGGTTCTTATTGGTTGTGATAATACATTTTTTTGCAGCTCAAGCGTATCAGCAAAGTCATCAACCTCGTTTTTATCCAATCCTCTGCCGTAAAGGCGGAGCATATAAGAAACAAAGTCATACCCGGTAAGATAAAGAGGAGGAGAAAAATCCTCAGGAAGAAAGGATATGTGTGATTTTGCCGCCTGGTCATTGACCGCGTGATTATTTATCAAAACCTCTCCATCAAAGTTAACAATTAGTCCCACAATTGTCTTCAGCAATGTTGTTTTTCCCGCACCATTGAGACCTACAAGACCGACGGATTGACCCGTCTGGATATTCAGATCAATCTCCGACAGGGCTCTAAACTTTCCGTAGAATTTGGACAACCGTTTAATTGTAATGGACATATTTAAGTATATATAATCATTTGAGAGAAAAATATATTTCCGATATTTCGCTGAATAGGACCTGCCTGAATCAACTTTTTATGTAAAAAACATGCCCTTGTCAAGTTTTGTGACATATTTATTTTTTCTAATCTTCTTGTCTTAATATTTTTGTTGTTATATAAACTGTGGAACCTGATAATATATTACCTGCCTCGCGGGAAGAGAAATCTTGACGACCAATGGAGATGCAAAATGACCGATCAGAAAATCCTCGAAGAAAGATGCATAAATACCATACGGTTCCTGTCAGCTGATGCCGTGGAGAAAGCAAAATCAGGGCACCCCGGTATGCCCATGGGCACGGCGGCAATGGCGTATACCCTCTGGACGAGGCACCTGAAACACAATCCGGCGAATCCCCTGTGGGCCGATCGGGATCGCTTTGTTCTCTCGGCAGGCCATGGGTCGATGCTTCTGTATACCCTGCTCCATCTTAACGGTTACGAGCTGTCTCTGTCTGATCTGGAGTCATTCCGCCAGTGGGGAAGCAAGACACCCGGCCACCCGGAACGGGATTGTAACTGCGGTGTTGAGGTGACCACAGGACCACTCGGTCAGGGTCTCAGCAATGCCGTGGGTATGGCCATTGCGGAGGCTCACCTTGAAGCGCGATATAATCGGCCCGGTCACAGGGTCATCGACCACTTCACATATGTATTCGCCAGTGATGGTGACCTGATGGAAGGTGTTGCATCTGAATCATGTTCTCTCGCCGGACACCTTGGTCTCGGTAAACTCGTTGTCCTCTATGACGACAACCGCATTTCTCTTGCAGGATCAACGTCACTTTCTTTTACAGAAGACGCCGGAAAAAGGTTTGAGGCCTACAGGTGGCACGTGTTGCACGTGGAAGATGGAAATGACGTTGCCTCAATTGATCGTGCCATAAAAGATGCAAGGGCGGAGACGACCCGTCCTTCGATTATTTTTGTCCGCACTACCATCGGGTATGGAGCGCCCCATAAACAGGGAACATACGAAGTCCACGGTTCGCCCCTCGGTGCACAGGAGCTGCTGGCAGCAAAGACTTTTCTTAACTGGCCCACTGAACCCGCATTCTTAATCCCCGATGATGTACTTTCCTTTCTTCGTAAATCCATGGAACGCGGCCGTGCCTGGGAGGCCGAATGGGAGCAAACCTTCAACCGGTATCGCGACGAATTTCCTGATTTGGCTGTCGAATTCACGAGCGTCATGAACGGAAAGCTGCCCGACGGGTGGGAGCTACAGCTTCCGCTATTTCCCGACGGATCCAAGGATATGGCGACCCGCAAGGCATCAGAAACCGTCATGCAGGCCCTCGCCCC
>Ga0187878_1003870_pt1 | contig 11953 bp, 12 predicted proteins | sample June2016WEW_17_1_FD_132979 | JGI IMG/M metagenome (GOLD analysis project Ga0187878, IMG submission 132979) | Peatland microbial communities from SPRUCE experiment site at the Marcell Experimental Forest, Minnesota, USA - June2016WEW_17_150 | ecosystem: Environmental > Terrestrial > Soil >...
AAACTTCGGCAGGAGGCCGACGCGAAAGGTGTAATCCGGGGCCTTCTGCTGACCTTCCACATCCAGGCTGTCTTCTGGAATCACTTCCTGGTATTGCGGCGCGGTTCTGGCCTTGTTGTGCACATCCCAACCCAAGGCTTCAAAGAAGGGGTCAATCAGCGATTGGCGGACGTGATCTTCCTTAACACCGGGAGCGAGAAACGCCTGGTAGTTGGTCGCGAAGTACCGGCACAGGTTCGCGACCTCCTCTTTGCCCTGGTCAAACGTCTTGCTCATGCATACCTCTTTGCTCGTCTAACCCCTGTTTAGGCCGACCCGCCTAAACCGTCATGGCGGGCGGCCAGGGAAGAGTCCCGAAGGTGACCGACCGTCACGGGAGGAGTTGTTCATAACGCCAGGCCTGGACTCTCGCCAGTGAGCCGATTGTCCCACATCATAGACCACGTCTCAACCGCCGAAATCTGGCCGCTTTCTGAGCAGCGGGGCGCCACTTGGCCGTGTAACGCCCTAACCGGAAACTGACCTTGTCCCGCCTTGGCGGTAGTGGGACAGCAGGTAGCGCGGACCTGATTTGCAGGTCCGCGGTTCTTTCAGCAAAAAAGCCGCAGACCTGTAGAGCAGGTCTGCGCTACACGCTGTCGCCGGCCTGTGTTAACATTCCTCTTCGCATTCATCGTTCAGGTTAGCCATTTCTTTCGGAGGTTGAATCGATGCGGATGCTACTGGCAGGATTCATCGGCGGGATGCTGCTCGCAGGATGCACCCAGGTCCACGGGCAGCAGTCTGCCGGAGCGGTGCAGCAGCCCGAACTCACGGCCGTCACAGCGGATTTCATGCCCGGCGAAAAGACGATCTTCTATGACGACTTCACCGACATGGCCGCGGGTGACGCGCCATCTCACTTCAAGGTTCGCGGTCCGGCACCCGAACTGCGTGTCGGAGGCGGCATACGCCAACTGACCGCCGTGCAGAGCGGGTCACTCTTCCCGAACCTCACGAGCCTCCCGAAGAACTTCACTTACGAGGCGGAGGTGCAGTTCGAAAACCTCCGCAACGCACGTACGGCCTTGATCCTCTACTACCTCTCAAACCAGAAGGAGCAGAAGGAGGCTCTCATCTGGTGGATCTACGCGGCCCCGCAACCGCAACAGACACAACTCGTCGTGGCCGTGAAGAACCACACCGAGGAACTGGCGCGTAAGAATGTTCAGGTCAACTGGACTCAGCCGGCGAAGATCGCCCTGTGGGTCCAGAACGGACGGGTCCGCGCCTTCATAAACGGAGAGAAGCACGTCGACGCCAACCAAGTGGAACTGCCGGCGATCGACAAGGTCGAGATCCTGAGCTCCATCGCCGGCGCGGGTCAGGCGGTCGGTTACCGCAGCGTGCGGTTTGCCGAGTCCACTCCGGACTTCAGCCAGGTCATCTCCGCCTCCGGCCGTTACGTCTCGCACGGCATCCTTTTTGACACGGGCAGCGACCGGCTGAAGCCGGAATCGGCCGCGGTCATTCAATCCATCGCTCGCGGTCTGGAGACGAACCCGAGTCTGAAGGTGCTCATCGAGGGCCACACCGATTCGCTCGGCAGCGCCGACCAGAACCTGGACCTCTCCCGGCGCCGCGCCGAAGCCGTCCGAGCCGTTCTGATCTCTCAATTCAAGGTGGACGCCTCCCGGCTCACCACCGCCGGTCTCGGCGCGACCAAACCGCTCGACACCAACGACACGCCGCAGGGCCGAAGCCAGAACCGCCGGGTGGAGTTCGTGAAGCAATAGCACGGGTAGCGCAGACTTGTTCTTGAAGTCTGCGGCTTTTTCTCGAGTTCGGTGATTTCGAGCCGCAGAGTTACAGAACAACTCTGCGCTACCTACTCTGCGGCTCTTTTCCTAGGTTGCTCCCCCCAGTTCTGCCTCAAGCCCGGACGACAACTCTTACTTCAAGAATGCCAAACTCGAAGTGCCGCAGAGTTACAGAACAACTCTGCGCTACCTTGCTTACAGATAACGCTATATATTACCTAACCTTTATCTGACACCCAGCTTAACCGTTAACAACGCTTTGGCATCTTCAATATCATTTTTATCTTGGAAGGTAATAGTCAGCCCGCGGATTTTGCCAAATTTCTTCCCGTTCTTAAATTGCTCTTTCAATTCGTTGGAAATGGAACTGCAGTCGATGGCTTGCTCGACTTTATCGGTGAAATAGAAAGTTATCCGGAAGGCATCTTTGACTACTGAAAGCCAGAATATGGTTTTGGATTTCTTAGTGACTTTCATAAGCCAACTTTTGCCGTCGTTATAATATCTCCATTCTTTAGCAAAATCCGTATGCTCTGTGTGCAGGTATATAAAGAATGACTGCCATAGAATTTTGGCTTTCCCTATGTGAGAAAAGATTACTTTTTCTGCAGGGAATTGGTTTTTATCGCTCAGAACAGGTTGACCCATTTGAAATCTCCTGATTAAACCGGAATTTCCGTTTTGATTTCCCGGCCGACCCTCAATGTACATCTGACCGCCTCCGCCTACAACGGTCCTTCTGCGTTTCGGTGCCGGGGTGCTTCCAGTGGCCGGCGCAATGGTCGTCGTCCTCCTCGTGTTCGCGGGCTGACGCAGACCTTTCATTTGAGGTCTGCGATCCTGGGACTCAGCAGGGTAGCGCAAAGTTCAGCTTTTTCGAACTCTGCGGTCCTTCCCATTACCAAACCCGCAGAGTTTCTGAGATGCGAAACTCTTCGCTACCGGCTCTACGTTCTGTCTCTTCCGGTTGAGCCTCTCTTAATGAGGATGAGCATTGTCTGCACCTTCAGTCCGCTGGCAACCCACGGCGACCGCCTTCACCCCGACCGAAACCTGACCGGGCGATTGCATTCAGAGGCGCTCGGGCGTACGTTATCGGTCGGTCGAAAATTGAAAATGGAAGTTCCCGTTTAGACGGATCCCAATGGCGTTGGAAGCGATCAAGAGATTCTTCTTGCGCACTGCCGACCTGTGGCTTGCTGCGAGCTTGACGGCAGCGGGAGTCTATTTCTTCAGCGGATACTTCACCACCGTGCGTTTCGACCGCGAGCGGATTGAAGTCCAAGTCAACCGCGGGCGGATTCACGTCACCGGGCTCTACCATTACGCGAACGCATCGCGGCTGCCAGCGGTCCTAACGCTCAGGAACCCTTTCCCCACCGATCCCGACCACCCTCGGCCCGATTGGTTCTGGCTCTCGGAAGCCACGGAGGACGGCCGAGACTTGGCCGAGTTGCCGGTTGTGGTCCGCGGTGACGATGTGTCTTTCCGCTTGGTTTTTCGGCCCGGTGAAGCGAAATGGGTCCGCCTCGACTACGATCAACCCACGCGTGTGGCGAACGGCCGCTATTTGCTGGTCACGACGCGCGCCTGGCGGCGCCCGATTGGGCGGGGAGACTACTTCCTGCGCTTGCCTGCCGACGTCGAATTGGCTTCCTCCAATTACCCGCTCCAACGGGCTCCAGAGGCGAGCGGCCGCAGCGTCTATCATTTCGTACGCACCGATTTCTATCCCGATCAGGACTGGGTATTTGCCTGGGAGGATCCCAAATCGCAGGCAGTTTATCGCGGAGGAGGACCCCGATGAGAAGAGGAATCCGAGTGACGTCCCTCCTGCTCTGGTTCCTACTGGCCACTCCCCTGTCCGCCTATGCCAACGATGCCCCTGGGGTGGATGGGATGCTTTCGGTGTTGATGATCGTCCCCATTGCTATCCTGGGGCTTCGCCTCGCGGGGGTGAAGGTTCCACCGGGAGGGAAGATCAAGCGACTTCTCCGCGGGCTCGCCCTCGGCTTCTCGATCCTGTTCTTTACACTGTTCTTTACGGTGTTTTTAGGGAGCGGCGGTTGGGCTTTAGGTGGCCTGATGATGGGGTCTTATGGAGTGCTGCGCGGTAGGCGGGCCATTAAGCACGGTCAAGGCCGGAAGCGATTTGCCATCGGTCTCGCCGTCATAGTCTTCACCCTCATCGCCGTCGCTGATTATGTCGTCTCGTTCCGATCTTTGTATCTCGCAACACACTTCACGGAAGGCGGGGCAGCCATTGGGGTCTTGACGATCGTCATAGCAGAAACCGAGTTCCAGTCTGCCGCGAAATTAGACACCAACCAAAATGGAGTCGGGGAATTCGGTACGATCGAGCAGCTTATGAAAGCCGGTCTTTTGGGCGACATCTACATCAAAGAGAACCCCCGGCGGGGCTATCGCTACGTCCTGGTCCTGAGCGAAGACCCGGCGCGCGCTGAAAAAGAGTTCTTCGTCTATGCCACGCCGGAGGACTACGGCTCCTCGGAGTTTTACGTGCCGGGCTCCTCGTTGTGGGCAGTGGCTCGGCCTCCGAAACTGGTGGCCCGGCGCACCTTTGCCTGTGACGAGACACGGGTGTGTCGCGCCGCCGACCTCGGGACGTCGCGCGCCGTCACCCGCGCGGAAGCTCAGAAGTGGAACCCCGTGAATTAGGGACTTGGGTTTCTCGCGGGCGGGACCCGGTGCAGGGGCATGGCTGGCTCAGGCTTTTCTCGGCCCGCGCATCGCCGCAACGCGCCGCAGGCGGGGCTGGCAGCGCGGGCAGCAATCTACGAAGGAGAACATCGATGAGACGAGCAATCCAAGTGACGTCCCTCCTGCTCTGGTTCCTACTAGCCGGCCCCCTGCCCGCCTTTGCCAACGAATCCCCCGCGCCGACTGCGATGCTTTCCCTGCTGATGATCATCCCGGTTGCCATCCTCGGGCTCCGCCTTGCGGGGGCGAAGCTTCCGCCGAGAGGGAAGGCCAAACGAATTCTCCTGGGGGTCGCCCTGGCCTTCTCGATCCTGGTTTCTATGGCTGGTTCAGCGGGTGGCTTTCTTACTCTGGGGGCGTTGGTCGTTTTGCTGTGTTACGGGGTGTTGCGCGGCGGTCAGGCCATGAAGCACGGGCAAGGCGGGAAGCGATTTGCCGTGGGTCTCACGGTCATGGTTCTCACCCTCCTGGCTGTTGCTGATTATTCCGCCTCCGCGTCGTTCGAACCAGCTTATATTCATTCATCGGGGGTACTGGAAGGCCACGCGGTTAGATGGATTCGGACGATCGTCAGTAACGAAATCGACTTTCAGAAAGCTGCGACCTTAGATGCGAATAAAAACGGCGTCGGAGAGTTTGGCACGCTCGAACAGCTCGTTAAAGCCCGCCTGCTCTTTGACACCCAGGATCCATTCTATGGCTATCGCTTCGCCGTGGTGGTGAGCGATGATCCGGCGCGCGCTGAAAAAGAGTTCTTCGTTTATGCCAGGCCCGAAAATTACGGCTACTATTCGGAACCCTCCCCCCTTCTTCCCGGCTATTCACTTTGGGGCCTGGTGCGAGGCCGGAGACTGCGCGCGCGCCGCACGTTTGCCTCGGACGAAACAGGCGTGATTCGCGCCGCCGACCTCGGGACTTCGCGCGCCGTCACCCGCGAGGAAGCTCAGAAGTGGAACCCTCTCGGGGGTTAGGGTTTAATCGAGGGCGTTCCTTCCGCCAACTCGATCAGGCGTTCCTGCTTGAAGCGCATATTCCGATCAGACAAAGGGAGAAGCCATGCCAAATTCTCAAGATAAAACGGAAATCCGCCTGGAGACTTCAATCGCCGGGATGCGGCGCGAGAAGTCAGCCATCGTTAGACCGTGCCACCGCTACGCCCTCACGTTCCTCAGCGTGGTGATTTTGATGGCTCCCGCGGTCAACCCTTTGGACCCGGCATTCAGGCACGAGTTGCACGCCCAGGCGGCCCCAAGCGCGATTGTTTACAGCGCTTCCTTCAGCCCCGACGGGCAGTACCTCGCTTGGTCGTCAAATTATGGCCCTGTTAGGTTGCGCGAGGTGGCCACGGGACGCGAGGTGCGCACAATGGCGAGCGGTGGCGTGGGCCTTGTGTTCAGTGGCGACAGTCAGTTTCTCGCCTGTGGATGCACAGCCCAAAGCGTCTGTCTCTGGGAGGTGGCCACGGGGCGGCAGATCCGCAAGCTCGAGAGCCCGACAGGGGTCACGTCCCTCGCCTTTAGTCCCGATGGCCGGTTTCTCGCCATAGGCAGCCCAGGCCCCAGCGTCAGTGTCCGCGAGGTGGCCACTGGGCGCGCGGTACGCACCATGGTAGGCCATCGCGACCACACGCTGCTCCCAGCTGTTGCTTTCAGCCCTAGTAATCGCTACATCGCCTCGGGAGGTGCCTACAACACGGTAAAGCTTTGGGAAGCCGCCACCGGACGCGAGGTACGCACCTTTATGGCGAGCCACAGCCTCAATGGTTTACCAGTTGTGTTATGTATCGCGTTCAGTCCGGGCGGTCGGTACCTCGCTTCGGGGAGTCAAGAACCCACGGTGAGGCTTTGGGATGTGACCACGGGCCGCCAGGTGCACGCCCTGGCTGGGCACACGAGCATGGTTTTGTCCATTGCCTTCAGCTCGGACGGTCGATACCTCGCCACGGGGAGTCAGGACTGTACGGTGAAGATTTGGGAGGTAGCTGCCGGAAGGGAAGTCCGCACCTTTTCGGGGCATACGGCGCGCATTTTAGCTGTCTCATTTAGTCGCGATGGCAGGTTTGTCAGCGCTTGGGGCGAGGACAATACACTGAAGACCTGGGAAATCACCCGCCAGCGCGCAGGCCCTTAACGACTGTCTAGGGTGGTGTACCCATTTCCGTGGGAAAAGAACGGGCGCATTCTGCCCTGAGAATCCACCGATTTCTTCCAGGGTGTCCTACTCAAAAAGTCCACCGGGTGAGCTCCTTCCGTTAAATCTGGGGTGTGACGCCACAGATTCGGAGAATGGGCGGCAAGTCAAGACTGCGGATCTCAGGTGGGTAGCAGGTAGCGCGGACCTGATTTGTAGGCCCGCGGTTCTTTCAGCAGGTAGCCACGGCATGATCTCTATGCCGTGGGTTCGCAAGAAGGTAGCGGGTAGCGCAGAGTTATGCGCGGTAGCGCATTACTCTGCGGCTCTTTCCCTAGGTTGCTCCCCCCAGTTCTGTCTCAAGCCCGGGCGACAACTCTTACCTCAAGAATGCCAAACTCGAAGTGCCGCAGAGTTAGAAAACAACTCTGCGCTACCTTGCTACCTTGCTGACCCTGTCCTGCCTTGGCCCTTTAGTTGTTTGCGGCAGTGTCGTAGCATAGCGGCTCGGTGTTTGTCACCTGAGCAGGTAGCGCAGAGTTTTGCGTCTCAGAAACTCTGCGGCTCTCCCGATCGAAAGGACCGCAGAGTTCGCAAAAGTCGAACTCTCGGCTACCCGTTCCGACTTTATATAACCGAGGTGAGGACATGGGATTAATCACCCGACGAGACGCCTTATGCCGCGCTAGTCGCGTGGGGACGGCTCTGGCCGTGGGCTTGCCGGCGTTGAACGTGGCGGGCCAAAGCCAGCCGGATCCAAAGGAGCAGGGGGCGCGTCAACTGAAAGTCATTGTCGCCGGTGGGCACCCCGGTGATCCGGAGTACGGTTGCGGCGGAACCATTGCGCGCTATACCGACCTCGGTCACCAGGTGGTCCTCCTTTACCTGAACAACGGCGAGTGGCCTCCGGCGCAGGGCGGAGCTTCTGCCCACGTCCGCACGGAGGAAGCCCGCAAGGCGTGCGAGATTCTGAAGGCGCGCCCTGCCTATGCGGGACAAATCAACGGCAGGGGAATACTCGATTCGTCTCACTTCGACGAGTTCCGGAAGATCCTGGAGGCCGAGCGACCCGACGTGGTCTTCACCCAGTGGCCGATCGACCAGCACCGCGATCACCGGGTGATTTCGGGGCTGGCCTTCGATGCCTGGCGGCAGATGGGAAAGAAGTTCGCACTCTACTATTACGAAGTTTCCAATGGGGAAGACACGCTGCAATTCTCGCCCACCCACTACGTGGATATTACGGAGGCGGAGCCGCGCAAACGCTCCGCGTGTTACGCGCATGCCTCACAAACCCCTGACCGGTTTTATGACTTGCAGGACCAGGTCGCGAAGTTCCGGGGTATCGAGAGCGGATTCCAACGGGCAGAAGCGTATGTCCTCCAGGTACAAAGCCCCTATCAGGCGCTCCCGGCAGCGCCTTGAAAGCAGGTAGCGCGGACCTGATTTGTAGGCTCGCGGTTCTTTCGGCAGGTAGCCACGGCACGATCTCTATGCCGTGGGTTCGTGAGCGGGTAGCGCAGAGTTATGCGCGGTAGCGCATTACTCTGCGGCTCTTTCCCTAGGTTGCTCCCCCCAGTTCTGTCTCAAGCCCGGGCGACAACTCTTAACTTCAAGAATGCCAGACTCGAAGTGGGTAGCGCAGACTTGTTCTTGAAGTCTGCGGCTTTTTCTGCAGTTCGGCGATTTCGAGCCGCAGAGTTACAGAACAACTCTGCGCTACCTTGCTGTAGCGCCGGTCTGCGACCGGCGTTTTCCCAGGTCGCCGCTCATAGAGCGGCGCTACAGAGAGACAAGACCCCTCACCCGTCAGTCGGCTGACGGACATTCTCTCCCCAGGGTAGAGGGACGTAAGGGTGAGGGGGTAGTCCGGTTGCGGCATGGATAAATCCGTGCCCTTTCGCCGGGGACTGAAACCTGCATGGCGCCATTCGGCACGCAGAGCGGACGCTCTGCGCCAGCCCGCGCTACCAGGACTTCAGCGGGGCGGTGCGGGAGCGGGTAGCTCAGAGTTATGTGCGGTAGCACATTACTCTGCGGCTCTTTTCTTAGGTTTCTCCCCCCAGTTGTGCCTCATGCCCGGGCGACAACTCTTACCTCAAGAATGCCAAACTCGAAGTGCCGCAGAGTTACAGAACAACTCTGCGCTACCTTGCTCCCACGGGGCGGTGTGAGACACGCGAGCAGTTTAGTCCCCCTTGCTGATGGGCGCATACATAAAAGGCAATGTATGCGCCACCCGCGGTGGTCGAGCTAACATGAGGGCACACGCTATGCGCGCCACAGGGCCCATGATACCATCCGGTCTGATGGACGCCGAAAACGAGTTCCCGTACCCAGTGCTCGCTGTCACTGATCTTGCCAACAACTACAGTCCCGGGCATTTCCGCTTTGCGGTTGGACATTGCCGTGACGTGATTGCCAAGGTCATAGCCGAGGACAACCGTTCCGACCAGCAAATCGCGCGGGTCCGGATTCTCAAGTATCTCGACCTTCAGCTCTCACGTGCGGTTCGTTGGATTGAAGACGATGCTGATCTGATGGCGGGCGTTATGCGGAACCTCATAGAGCTGAAGTTTTGGGCTCACTTCATTTCAGAGAGCCCAGAGAAAGCGACACAGTTCCTGAACGAAGCGTCAATTGATGCGCGGGAGTTGTATGAGCAGTTGGAAAAACTTGTCCCACCTGACACCTATCAACTCGCAATGCCGCTGATTCAGGGGAAGCGGGTGACTGTTGCACAGTCAGGCCCGCCGGAATCTTTTATTTGGAAGATCTGCTCAAAGTTGATACATCCAAGTTCTTGGGTGATCAATGACCCTGAAGGCACCACGCACAACGCTTATCAGCGTCAGGTCTTGGCTACCTACATCCTCTATTATGGCTGGGGAATAATTACCATGTTTCACGACATCGTCTGGGAGTAGCGCGGGTGGCGCATACATTGTTTTTGATGTATGCGCCCCACGAACACGCGCAACATCTCTGTCACCGCGTCCTATCCATGGCCTGTCCTGGCTTCTTAACGGTCCCGCAAGGCGGGATGTCGGCGCCACCTGCATATCAGAAGAAATCCCTAATCGACCAGCCATTTTGCCAGTTCCAGACGAATGGTCTCCCCAGCCGCCTTGATTCCCTCATGGACAGGAATATAAACAATTCCATCCATGTCGCTTGGAAGCTCCAGTCGGCCTTTGTACAAGAGGAAGACTTTCGCGGAGTGCCGTCCCCATCTACCGAGGAAGTAGCCAAGTTCGAAAATCACATTCTGCCGGCAGCGCCACCGAATTTCAGTGCTTTCCTCGCCGGTGGCTAATCTGTCGTCCGGCGTCATCAAAACGAAGGCAAGATTTGCTTTCCCCGCGTAGTGCTCTAGCTTCTCGATGATAGTCCGTCCCCCGGAGGGCTCATCCTGAACGATTGTGGGTGTCCCGAGCCGCAATGTATTTTGGATAAAGTCCTTGAGTTCGTACTTCAGAGGTCCATCATGACCGTGAACGATGAAAACCTTACAGTCGCGTGGATGCCAGAAATTGTGCAAAGCCTCGAAAATATCTCGGCAAATTCGCTCAGGAGATCGATTCTTGTCGCCCAGCCCGAGAAATGCCTCTCTAGAACAGAAACCGAGATCCTCCCTGCGGTACTGTTCCCACATGTAGCGCGACTCTCCGCCAGCGAGCGGGAGGGGGAAGAAAGGCTTGTTCATGAGTCGGGCTTTCTCAATCGAATCCAGGACCCCGTTGGCTCCCCCAATGGTTACTAGAGCATCTGCAATCGATACTAGGTAGGTACGAAGTCGTGCATAGCCCCCGTGCGCGAGCAGCTCGTCCAGTTCGTAGCGTTGCCCTATCGTCGCCCTTTCATCTTCAATCCTGGTCGCAGCTGTGTACCAAGCGAGGTAATCCGTAACAGCGAGCTCTTGTTCATGAGATTCATTTTTGATCTCCTGTGCCATTAGCAGCTCTAGCTCCGTGCCGCCACCAAAGACCATGCAGCAACGCTTCAATACTGCCTGCTTTGCTAGCTGTTTGCACACGCCGAACACGAACTCCTTACTCTCCTCTTCGACCAACCTCCCTTGAAATAGTATTTTCTTGCCCCTCATACGTGCCTCCACGAGCTAACTACCGTCCTCTATGTCATACAACCTTGGAGAGATTCCACGTGACGAACACAGGCGCCTGAGATCCGCAATGAGACGGTCCAGCAATGCCCCCTTCTTACGAAGCCTAACGCGATCGTCTAGCTCCTTAATGTCTTCGAGGGTCTTGGAAAGACAAGGAACTGTAACCTTCGCACTCTCGAGCACTTTCCAGAAGGCTGGATTCGCGGGGTTATACCGCCAATATCCGTTAAGAACTAGCACTATGTCTCGGGCCGCAAGCAAGAAAGTTGACAGATCAACGCACAGCCAGCGCCGTCTTTTGCACCACCGATCATATCGCTCTCGGTGAACCGTCAATATGCGAAGGTCATAACGGATCCGATCCTCTAGGTCCGCAGGCGAGTATTTGAGCAGTAAAGCAGGACGCTGGATAGGAGCAACTTGGGCGGAGGGCTTCAACAGCTTGAAGTCCTGAAAGTTGTAGACGCGTACTTGTTCCTTAGTGCAGAAGGAAATATCGACCTGAAGTTGGTCGAACCAGAGTTTATCGACTGCCGCCACGTTCGAAGGCAGCGCGGGGGAATCGCCACGAAAGAATCCAATCATTGCCTTCTTGCAGCCAACCCGCTGGTATGCGCTTAGCCGAACCGCTTCCGCTGGGATCGACTGGGCCACCGCGACAACGTCCACATCCGACAAGGCGTCGATGTCACCTGATGCAGCAGAACCAATGATGAAGACGGCACTTATATGCGGATCGTGTTCCCAGCCGAGATCCCTAACAAGCTTTCTTGCCACCGTCTTCAGGTCAGGTGGGTATAACATGGTGCGCTTTCCTTTTCTTGCCTTCTTTAGCGTCATGGCTAACGGTCCGCACACCGCATGCACGCTCCCACTGCAACATGGGCATTGCGTCCGCCTAACGTTCAGGTTCAGCCGCCGGACCGCCGAAGTCGGGCCGGTCGACCGGAACCGGAGGTTCGACCCGATACGCTCTCGGCCACTTCGACCAGAGAATGCAGCGCTTTATTGACCGCGGCGGAGTTTGGAAAGACAGCCGCAACCTCAGGATCAAGCACTACCACGTTAGAGCTTGCCCTAATCCGCTCGTAGTATTTACCGCGCTCAAGCTTCGTGAAGTCAGAGCGTTTGTACTCCGCGCGAAGTTCATCGGATGTGGACTTAACCTTCTTCATAA
>Ga0187878_1003871_pt1 | contig 11946 bp, 11 predicted proteins | sample June2016WEW_17_1_FD_132979 | JGI IMG/M metagenome (GOLD analysis project Ga0187878, IMG submission 132979) | Peatland microbial communities from SPRUCE experiment site at the Marcell Experimental Forest, Minnesota, USA - June2016WEW_17_150 | ecosystem: Environmental > Terrestrial > Soil >...
GCAGGAAGACCAGCGCTGATTACGAAATACCTGATTTTCCCAAGGTTTCTTGGGGTAAACGAAACTTCAGCCTATCGGTAAGTCATTGCCACAATGAAAGTTGGCGGCAGCGCAATTAGCTCTTGTAGCTGTTATTACAAATCCTACACATCCAATATGCATTAGCCATATTGTAAAGCCTTGTCTTTTTATGATCATGATCCCAGCATTGTGGACAGAAAGGACCATCTTTCTTGTCACCCTCTATAGACCAATACAAGTTTTTCTCAAATACCATTTCTTCACCTTGATTTATATTGTCTTGAAGGAATTTGATAGTCTGATCTTTCTCGGAAATGATGCTCGTTATGTCTGCTATCTGGAGCTTAGCCTCAGCAATTGCAGCTATGAGTTCTGCCAACTTAACCTTCATTTCGTCCTTTGGCAACGAAAGCTCAGAATCTTTGAGAAATACGGCAATTTCTGTGGCAGCCGTCAGACTGGCCAAAACATTTCTTAGGGCAGACAATGAATCCATTTCGGTTCCTCCTTCTTCTCATAGAAAGCTCTCATCATAAGCCAATTTATGAAAGCTTATATACGAGATGAAATCAATCACATTCCACTGGGTCATTCCAATAGTGGCTATGCTACCTGTTTGTCCTTCATCACCTTGCCAGAGCGTGTAGCCTGTATCAGATCTCTGAAAAATGACATGTTCGCATACACCATTTCGCTAGCCTGCCGTTCACCTGTTCAAAGAGAGCGACGGCTTTCTCGCGGCGTTTCCGCAACCTTTCAAGCCTCTTTTTTCGCCTCTCCATGGGAGAGATTATGCCACAATCGAATTCGTTTGTCCGGAAATTTTACGAGCCTTAATAATTGATGCGTAGCGCGTCGCAGCGGGGTATTTAGAGGCGTTGCCATATTTATGTATGCCCTGTTTTCGACCTCGAGCATGCTCAGCAATAGGCATGTGGACCGAATAGATCATAGCAGGCATAATCCCGTAAGGTTACCATCTACACATCATGAAGCCACATGAGAGACTATTCAATGAGACTTTCTGCCTCCTTCAGCGAGAACGGTCATCCTTCAATTTCAGTCTGGCTCATTTTCCGACAGATTCCGATTTCGACAGTCTCTTGATCACCTCGACCGGCCCCGCGCCCTCGCCGCTCACCGTGACATGCTCAAGATGGGGAGAGAAGGTGTTCGTATCGTTTTCCGGCTTTCATGACCAGTCCCACGTTCCGGAGCGCAGTGATATCGGCGAGTGGATCCCCATGCACGGAAATGACATCAGCGAGTTTGCCGGCTTCGAGAGTCCCTATTTCGTCAGCCATGCCGAGAAGCTCCGCGCTGTTCTTCGTCACCGCCAAAAGCGCATCACGGGTGGAAACCCCGATTGCCGTGAGGTGCTTTGCCTCCCGCCATAGGTTCGCATGGGTGCTGTCCGTGGCCAGACAGATTTTGCCCCCCCGCTTCACGAGCTCAGGTATGTACTTAGCCGTCAATTCCCGAGCCTTTAAGACCTTGGCGCGCCACCAATCGAACTTCCATGTCTCGAAAGTCTCGAAACCGGTCTCATCATCGAAAAACAGCTGCAGGTTCGGATCGCTGAGAAAAGTGCCGTACTTCTCGAAATACTCCAGATCTTTCGCCTCCAGCAAGTTGGCATGCTCAACGCTGTCGATGCCAGCCTCCATGGCCCAGCGCATCCCCGGTCCGCCGATAGCGTGGGCAGCTACTTTCATTCCAAGGGTGTGGGCCTCTTGGGCGGCCGCTTCGAGCTCCGCCTTCGAGTAGGCGGCAACGCCCGTCAAGTCGCCGCGTATGTAGTCCAGAAAGGTTTCACCGTTCTGGACATTGGTGGCAAAGACCTTGACACACTGCGCGCCCATGCTGAAATTGGCCCGAATCTTGTTTTGAATCTCCACCGGACCATTCGCGGTCTCGGCGAGCCAGCTCGCCGTGCCATGACTGGGTCGGAGCGCTTTCACGGAAATCACCAGCCGTGGGCCGGGTATTTCACCCCTGGCGATGGTGTCCCTGAAGCGTATTTCGACATCGCCACGGTCTCCCAGCGCGCGCATCGTAGTGACGCCAGAGGCCAGATCCTCGCGAAGGCTCATCGTGCCGCGTATGATCGCGGTCGAAAGATCGATCGTGTAATGCTCTTCGAGGGAGACTCGGAACTTGTTATTGGCGGTTATGTGTGTATGCGTGTCGATCATTCCGGGCATGACGGTATCCGCCGTGCAATCAATCGACTCGCTGTCGGGAGGGATCGTCACCGATCCCATCTTCCCCACCTCCAGGATCCGCTCACCCTCCACGATGACAACGCCGTTGGAGATGGGTGGCTTGCGGGCATCGGTGATGAGCTGCTTGCTCTTTATAACGGTCTTCATTGGTTTGTCTCCTTGTCGAGAGAGATTTCTACGACAGTGGTAGCTTTCATCCCTGCAACATTCAATCCTGCGTCTGATCGCGAATGTGCATCGCGCGCCAGCAGCGTACCTGATGGCTAGGGAGAACCATTTCCAGCTCCTGCGGATCCCGTCGGCACCTGTCCAGCTCGAACGGACACCGGCGAGTCAGTTTGCATCCCTTGTAGTCCGCCGGAAGCTGCAATACCTCCCCCCGCACGCGAACCTTTCGCCTCTGTTCGAGGTTCAAACGCCCCACGAGGGTTGCGGCAAGCAACCCCCGAGTATAGGGATGGAGCGGATGCATCAGCACATCGGCCACAGACCCCTCCTCCACCACCTGCCCCAGGTACATCACGAGCACGTAGTGGGCCATGGCGCGTATGACGCGCAAATCATGCGATACCAGGATATAGGCTAATCCGTATTCCACCTGCAGATCCAGCAGCAGATTGATGATCTGACCTTGAATGGACATGTCGAGAGCCGAGGTGGGCTCGTCCAGGAAGACTACTCGCGGATCGGGAGCCAGGGCGCGTGCAACGCCCACTCGCTGTAGCTGCCCGCCGCTCATTTCGGAAGGATAGCGCTTCGCGAAGTCCTTCTCAAGGCCCACTCGCTCGAGCAGCCGAATCGCCTCCCTTCTGCGGGCGTCGCGATCCAGATCGCCGCGAAGTCGCATCGAATCCAGCAGAGATGCGTTGATACTCAGCATGGGATCGAAGGAAGCCAGAGGATTCTGAAAGACCATCTGAACGGCGCGTCGGTACTCCGCGGGCGCCTGCGAAGTCCAATGGGCTAGCGGCCTCCCCCGGAAGCTTATCACCCCTCCGTCCTGCTTCATCAGACCGAGCAACAGTTTCCCCACCGTCGTCTTTCCACAGCCGCTTTCGCCGACGAGGGCAATTGTGCGCCCTGGCTCCACGCGGAAGGTGAGCCCATCCACCGCGGTAACGACGACGCGCCTCGTCCAGGACTGACGAACCAGGAAATGCTTAGTGAGGTTCTGTGCTTCCAGCAGCGCGGCGTTGTTCCCCGCGGATTCCACGGCACCCATTGATTCCCTTCCTACGCGAAGTGACACGCTACCCAGTGCTTCGGCCTGATTTCGCGAAGCGTCGGGTGTTCTTGACGGCAGACATCCTGGACCGGCTCACAGCGGGACGCGAAGGGGCAGCCGACCAGTTCGCTCCGCAAGTCCGGCACCTGGCCGGCGATGGAAGAAAGGCGCTCGTCCGATTTGACCCCAAAACACTCGAGAAGCGCTTTTGTATAGGGGCTAGACGGCTTGCCGAGCACGTCTTCGAGAGATCCGGCCTCCAGAACCTCCCCTGCGTACATGACCGCCATATCCGTACAACTCTCTGCCACGACTGCGATATCATGGGAGATGAGGAGGAGCGAGGCCTCTGAACGCTGGATGTGTTCCTTTATGAGATCGAGCACCTGAGCCTGGATCGTCAGATCGAGCCCCGTCGTCGGCTCATCCGCGATCAGGAGCTGAGGGGAACAAACGAGAGCCATCGCGATCATGGCCCTCTGCGCCATTCCGCCGCTGTACTGGTGGGGGTAGGCGCGAGCGCGACGCGCTGGATCCGGAATGCCCATGGCATCCAGCATGGCAATCGCTTTTTCCCGGGCCTCCTCTCTACTGGCCCCCTCATGGTAACGATAGACATCGGCAATCTGCTGGCCCACGGGAAACAGAGGGTTTAAAGAAGAGACGGCGTTCTGGAAGACCATGCTGATCTCCTTGCCCCTCACCCTTTGCATCTCCTCCTCGCTCAACTGCAAAAGGTTCCGCCCCCCATAGAGGACCTCGCCCCCCGTTGCCATCCCCGTGGCAGGCAGGAGGCGTAGGGTCGCAAGAGCCATCATTGTTTTCCCCGACCCGCTCTCTCCAATGACGCCGAGCCGCGATCCGCGTCCCACCATCAGGGACGCGCCGCGCACTGCGCGCACCCGGCGATCCGATCGCCCTATCTCCACTCGAAGGTCGTTGACTTGCAGCAGGAGGCTCTGATTCATGTCTCGCGCAGAACTATCCGGCGCAGGCGGTGACCCAGCGCGTTGAGAGAATAGGCCGTGAGAAAGACGGCCAACCCGGGGAAAACCGCCGGCCACCATTTGCCAAAGATGATGAAGCTCGCTCCCAGACTGATCATGGAGCCCCACTCGGGTTGCGGGACCCGGACGCCCAGACCGATGAAGCTGAGTCCCGCAACCATTTGGACGGCGTAGGCGCAGCTGAGGGAGAACTGCGAAAATACCGGCACAAGAGTATTAGGAATGATGTGACGGCCGACCAGCGAAAGGGTGGAATGCCCGCCGCACCGGGCTGCCAAGATGAAATCGCTTTCCTGCAGCGGCAGAGTCACGCTGCGCACCATCTTCAGGTATACCGGCACATTGAGGAACGCGAGAATCAGGGTGAGGTTGACCAGGTTGTTGCCCGCAGCGGCAATGACTGCCATTGCGAACAGAATCGGGGGGAAGGCCTGCATGATTTCAGTGATCCGCATCATGACTTCGTCGAACCGGCCCCGCACGAAACCAGAGAAAGCGCCCAGGGGCATGCCCACTAGGATCCCAAGCAGCACCGAGGTGATTGCCACCGAGAGATCAATTCGCGCGGCGTACAAGACGCGAGAAAAAATATCCATGCCGTAGGGATCAGTGCCAAACCAATGCTCGCGTGAAGGGGGGAGGAGCTTCTCCGCAGGGACAGGGGTGGTCGGATCGTGAGGAGCCAGCAGCGGCGCGAAAATGGCGCAGAGAACCAGAACACTGAGGATGAGCACGGGCGGCGATAACAGCCACTGTCGCAAGTGTGCCCGGCGAACCCGTCCGGCTCCGCTTTTTTCAACCGGCAGTGGCACTGCTCCATCAATCATCATGCTTCTCCCGATGGAATGGCTTACTGGGCCCGAATCCGCGGATCCACCGCGAAGGTGATGAGGTCAGCGACCAGATAGGCCAACGCGTAGAATAGCGCGCTCAAGAAGACCACGCCCAGGATGGGCTCGTAATCCAGTTGGTACATGGAGTTCACTGCATAGAGTCCAACGCCAGGCCAGGCAAAGACCGTCTCAACCAGGACCGTGCTGCTCATAAGGAAGCCGAAGGTCATCGCCAGCATCGTGACGACGGGAACGATGTCGTTCCTTACGGCGTAGCGGAAGTAGATGGTCCGCGAGGGCATGCCATAGGCGCGCGCCGTGCGGATATAGTCACTGGACAGAATCTGCATCAGCGTATTCCGAGTGATCTGGATCGTGGAGGGGACGGCGACCAGAGCCAAGGTGATCGCCGGAAGCACCAAGTGCCCCAAGGCTGAGAGCAGCGCCGCCCAGTTGCCAGCCAGGAGGCTGTCCACGACGAGCAGCCCCGTCACCTGAGACGGTGAATGAATGCCAGGCGACAATCGACCCAGAGGCACGGGAGCCCACTTCAGCAGAAAGAAAAAAACATAGATCAGGATCAATCCGATCCAGAAGTCGGGAATACTGACCCCCAGCCGTGTGATGAACTGGCTGAGCCGATCGACCGCTCCCCCCGGCCGCATCGCGGAGAAAACCCCGAGGGATATCCCTCCTACCAAGATTAGAAGCATGGCAGCCGTAACCAGCTCCAAAGTCGCAGGAAGGCGAAGCTTTATTTCGACCAGAACAGGGCGTTGCGTCACCCGGGAAATCCCCAAATCGCCCCGCGCGACTGCCATCAAGTAGCGAAGGTACTGCTCGGGGAGCGGGCGATCGAGACCCATCTGGTGGACCATGTTATCGATGATTTCCTTGTCGACCTGCTGTCCCACCAGAAGGTACACCGGGTTGCCAAGGAGGCGTGTGACGGCGAAGGTGATGGTCGCGACTCCCAGGAGGACGAGCAGTATCGCCAAAAGCCTTTTCCCTATATAGATTGCAGACGCAATGAGCCAACTTGCCATCCGTCGGTACTCCTGTCGAGCCGCATTCCCCCCTTCAGGAGGTGAATGTCACGTGCGCGTACGCATCACTATAGGAGAAGTTGGACGCTTTTTGAAGATGCACAGTTCGATAAATCAAGGCGAACGCAGCTGAGGCTTCGCGCCCGAAGAGTGTCAGCTCAATCGGCTGGCGCCCGCAAAAGCTACGGCGCACAAGCCGCGCTGCGTTCCTCCCCGATCCGAAACGGAGAACTACTCCTTACGTTGCAGCGTGTAGAACCACAGCAAGCTGTCGGGGAGATGCACGTAGCCTGCGATGTCATCGCGCATCGCCAGGTCCAAGTTGATCTCGCCGAGCATCAGCGTGGGGGCGTCTTCGATGATTATCTGCTGCATGGTCTTTGTCAGCTCGTTTTTCTTGGCCAGATCTTCGGGCTTCCAGATCGCCGCCGCCTTGTAGATCGCATCGTCAGCCTTCGGGTTTGCGTAATTCATCCAGTTGATCGCGTTGTCGGACGTGTAGAACGCAAATCCCGTATAAGCGGCGTCGTCCACGTACCAGAGCAATTCCCGCATCCAGGCCTGGTGGTTCTTCTTGTCCAGACGCTCTGCGAAGATTGCGGCGGTCTGTTTGTCAATTGTCACGTTGACCCCGATCTGCTTGAAGGTGCTCTGGAGCAGGATCGCCAACTCCTCGACCACCGGATCTCCCGTGGGAATATCCAGCGTGAAGTTGAAGCCTTTCGCCATGCCTGCCTGGGCCAGCAGCTGTTTGGCTTTGTCTAGGTTGTACTGATATGGCCACAGGCCGGGAACGAAACCGTTCCCTTTCACCGCGACCGGACTCTGCGACTTAAGGGCGCGTCCGCGGAACACATCCTTGACGATCGTGTCATAGGGCACGGCATAGGACAGCGCCTGCCGGACCAGTTTGTTGTCGAAGGGCGCTATCTTGTTGTTCATGCCCATATGATACTGGTCGCGCGTAGGGACGGAAAGGACTTTCAGACCAGGCGCACTACGTAGCTGGGCAATTTCGTCCGGGCTGAGGTCTCGCGCAATATCTACCGCGCCCTGCTTCAAAAGCAGCACACGGTCGGCGGAAGAGGGTACCACTTTCAACACGACCGTGTCGAAGTAAGGCGCGCCCATCCAGTAAGTCTTGTTCGCCTTGAGCACCATCTCCACGCCGGGACTCCATGAGTCGACATAATACGCACCGCTGGCGGCTTCGTTCCTCGATTTCCACTTCGTGGACCATGGATCGTCGGAAGCGGCGTGTTTTTTCATCTCAACCGAATCAACGGGCGCCTGAGATTGATCACGGAACAAGTAGAAGAAGAACGGGCTGGGCTTGGAGAAAAAGACCTTGAGCTGGTAGAGTCCCGTCTTTTCCCACCTCTCGATGTTCGCGTTCTTAATGTTCCACAAGTAGCCTGACTTGGTCTTGATGCCGCGATCGAAGTAGTAGATAAAGTCATCCGCTGTCACCGGGTTGCCGGTATGGTTGAACTTAATCCCCTTGCGTACGTTCAGGGTGACGCTCTTGCCATCGGGCGCGAGTGTCCAGGACTCTATAGAGCCCCCTTTGATCACCTTGGGATCATACATCGAGTATCCTTCAGGCAGGGAGTTCCATCCGTAGAAGAAGAATTTGTCCTGCGTGCTGTAGTTCACCTCGTTGGAACGCGTGAAGTGCGAGAAGTCAGAATCCAGCGTCTCGACGTCGCCCGACATTGCGATGGTGAGGATCCGCTCCTTGGACGCCGCGTCAACGCTCTGCGCTGCCGGCATCAGCAAAAAGAAAGTTATTGCTAGCAAACCTAATGAACTGAGAAGGCTCTTTGTCATTACGGTTTCTCCTTTCAAATTTTCCTTAATTATACATCACCTGTCAAGATTTTTATAATGCGCATCACGCTTCCTGGAGAGCGTTGGTGATTGAGGTGGTGGGTGGCTGTATATTGGATTCCCTGATGACCCGGGACCGAAAGTTCTTGTCAGAAAATAACTGACCTGACGCAATCTGCGAACGCATCGTGCACATCGCCCATCGGCTGAAGGGTGAGTCGGTGCCAAAGCTTTGTGCTCACCGCAGCGAGACCAAGTCGAAGCTGGCTTGGAGCGCAAAAGTGCCGAAGAACATCCGCAGAGCGAAGGAGGCAATAAAAGGTGCTCGGGGGTGGGCCGTAGATGCGTGCTGGAAATGCTTGCCGTATCCGGACACCTACCCACGAAGTGCATCGGAGCGCCGCAGCCGTCCAGGAGCGAATATCTCTGGGTGTCAGAGGCCGGGGGAGGCCCAAGGATCAAGGGGTAGAGGTCGTTGATTGAAAAAAGCCATCATGATATGGTCAAGACGAGCAGATTGGCAGAGCGAGAAAGTGGCATTTTATTTCGGAACACCTGGCTCTTTTCAGCGAAATACGCAGGAATTACTTGCGCGAGTCTACGGCACGTGATCAGGCAGGAAGGGACCTATGAGGATCGACGTAATCGAGGTGTACCTCGCGAGGATGTCTCTGACCTCCCCCTGGCGGGCGGGTCACGGGGATGAAGCAGCCATCGAATCGGTGTTCGTGAAGATTGTTTCGGGAAAGCTTGCCGGCTGGGGTGAATCTACCCCGTTCGCCACCCCCACGTACAGCCCTGAGTGGGCACAGGGGGTGTTTCTTATGGTAAGCCGTTACCTTGCCCCCCTCCTCCTGGGAGATGACATCCATTCAGGAAAGGATCTGCAGGCGCTCCTTTCCCCTGTGAAGGGCAACTATTTCGCAAAAGCGTCCCTGGACCAGGCGTGGTGGGACCTGTACGCGCGGCTTCGGTCCGAGCCGTTGTGGAAGACGCTCGGAGGCAAGACAAGCACCGTGCGGGTCGGCGCCGATTTCGGTGTCAAGGACACCATTGCGGAACTGCTTGCCGCGGTTGAAGGCGCGATGCGCGCAGGGTATCTCCGGGTGAAGCTGAAGTACAGGCCGGGCTGGGCCCTCGAAATAGTCGAGGCGGTCCGTTCCGCCTTCCCCGAAGGGGTCTTCCACATCGACTGCAACAGCACCTATACCCTCTCGGACCTGGCGATGTTCAAGGCCCTCGATGGGCAGCGGCTCGCAATGATCGAGCAACCGCTCATGTACGACGATCTGCTCGATCATGCAGCGCTGCAAAGGGAGCTCAATACCCCGATCTGCCTGGACGAGAGCGTCACGTCGGCCGCGAAGGCGCGCAAGGCTATCGCGCTCAAGTCGTGCGGGTGGATCAATATCAAGCCGGGCAGGGTGGGTGGCCTCACGAACGCGCTCGAGATCCACGACCTGTGCCTGGAGGCGGGAATGCCCTGCTGGGTCGGCGGAATGCTGGAGTCGTCGTTGGGCGCGCACCAGTGCCTCGCCCTCGCGACACTGCCGAACTTCACCTATCCCAACGACATCTCTCCGAGCGAAAAGTATTACAAAAGCGACCTCAGCGATCCCCCAATCATCCTTTCCGGTATTTCGGAGATCACGGCACCGGATACGCCCGGTTGCGGCGCTGAGCCGAACCCCAGGAGGCTGCGGGAGGCATGCATTGCGCAAGAGATAATCGCGAGATGAGAGACCGTGTATTTTAAATCTTATTTCCTCTCGGCGTCCGAAGGAGTAAGGGGTGCTCTTCTGATCGCCTGGAGAAGAGCGGAAATCTCGAATACTTCAGCGGACGGGCGCCGGTGCTTGCCTTCATCATATCCGTAGCAAGGCTGTAGCAAAAGGGCTTGCCAGTACCATTTTTGCGGGAAGAATGGTACTGGCGTGAGCGATGGCAAGCGAAGCCAAGCCGAGGAGATCATGACCCGCATGCGTGAGCTGCGAAAGAGTAGCAAGGTCCGCATGGGTCCGCGCCCTCACCCTTCGTCATGAGCGGATAGGGCTTGACAGATATGATAGCATTTAATCTAGCATGGCAAGGTAAGGTAGGGTAAGGCGCGGAAAGAATCATTTCCAAAAGCTGATTTCAATATATCTAAAAGTAGATCAACTTGATGCCGCCTGCCTCTCCATGCTGGTTCATTTCCACTCTAAGGGCAGGGAGGAAGTGGACCAGGCTAAGCGAGGGGAAGATTGCCATGCCAAGGGCGGGCAGTGTTACTGTCCGCCCTTCTGTTTTCCATCCCCCGTCCTCCCCCGTCAGTGTTGCCCGCACTGTTTCAGGGGCGGGGATTTTCTTTTTTTCCGAATCTCCCAAAACGATGCGCGTGGCGGGGCAAGGCGCGACTTTCGGGAGGGCTGCGCTAACCCTGGACCACCCCGGGAACCTCGACCTTCGCATGTTGACTTTCTCCACTGGTGAGGTAGTCTGGGCCAACAGGAGGAAAGCAATGCGATGGCACTAAGCGAGAATGTTCAAGTATTGCAGACGCGGTTAGCGGATGAAATCATGAAGAACCAAAACTTGCAGAGACAAATCGATGGGCAGAAGGAGGAACTTCGCAACCTCCTAATGAGCGTGTTTCAAGCGAAGAAGAGCATAGACCAGGTGGCGGATTTTATCGGCAAACTGACCGGGCGGCCGTACAACCGTGCCGAAAAATATTCTTACGACCCTTAAGCACCCACAGTTTTTCACGCTGTTGGTCATTCCGGAGGACCATATTTAGGACCAATTGCCCTAAAAAGCCTGCCGAGCGCGAGCGAGGGCAAGCGAAGCCTGCGACAGCAATTCCTTTCGGCACGAGAACATGAGCGCGAGCAGGCGAAAGTGAGCGAGGGCGGGCCAGACGCGGACATCGCCTTCTAAGCTGGAGCAGTGGGTTCGATTCCCATCGGGCGCTCAAAAACCCCGAATTTGCAAGGTTATCGGGGAATAACCCATTTATCAACAACTTCCACCGGTTCCCAAAACCGTGGACGCTCACGCTATCCTCGCGGGATGGAGGCCTCCGTCTGGTTCTTGAAGAACAAGACGTGGGGGTAGCGGATCTTTGTCGCTACCGCTACCGAGCCACAAACAAGTTTTCCCCTGTTTTGCTAGCATTTTCGTGTGGGTAGCGGGGTAGCGGCAAAATCAGCGGAATGGAGACACCCTTGATTCCACCTTAACACTCCTCGACTCGCGGTAGCTCCTGGTCTTGATCAATTAGTAGGCAGCGAGTACTATTGACTCATGGGAAAAGCAAGAACTCCCCCGGGTATCTATGCTTCGACTTTCCAAATCAACAACGGCAAGCTTGCTCAATCTATGCGAATGAGCCTCCCCGCCGCCTTGGTGCGCTCTCTCGGACTGATCAAAGGAATGACTGCCTATATCAAGGTACGTGCTGACGGAACCTTCACTGTCTACCCGAACAAGCCCCCTGATGCTCGAAGGTAACGCTATGAGTGATCCAAGATTGCTCGGCTTAGCAAAACGCAACGTCTGGTGGCTCGCCCCAGAAGAAGCTCTGGAATTCCCGCAGCGGGTCATCGCTAGAATCATGGACATGGGCACATTTGAAGACATCCATGAGCTGATAGGGATTGTGGGCGAAGAAGCCCTGCGACAGGCGCTGCAAAACGCTGAGGCTGGGCAATTTCGACCACGTTCCTGGTCGTACTGGCAATACCTTCTCAATCGGCTTGCCGATGATAGGTTGCCGCC
>Ga0187878_1003873_pt1 | contig 11944 bp, 10 predicted proteins | sample June2016WEW_17_1_FD_132979 | JGI IMG/M metagenome (GOLD analysis project Ga0187878, IMG submission 132979) | Peatland microbial communities from SPRUCE experiment site at the Marcell Experimental Forest, Minnesota, USA - June2016WEW_17_150 | ecosystem: Environmental > Terrestrial > Soil >...
CGCCAGCAAGCCGCTGCGGAAAATCTCAAACTTCTTCATGCCCTCGGGCAGGTGCGCCACAAACGAGCCCTGCTGTTTCTTCAGCCACGGCACGTGCGCATAGCTGAACATGGCGATGCGGTCCGGCGAAAGCCCCACGATCTGTCCCACCGTGTGCGCAAAACTTTCCGCGGTCTGATAAGGCAAACCGTAAATGAGGTCCACGTTGATGCTGTCGAATCCCAGTGCGCGCGCGTTGGCGATTAGGTCGCGCGTCTGCTCGTACGGTTGTATCCGGTGCACCGCTTTCTGCACCTCGGGCTTGAAGTCCTGAATCCCCATGCTCAGCCGGTTGAAGCCCATCTTGCGCACCGTCTCCAGGTGCGCGCGCGTGGTTACACGCGGATCCACTTCGATCCCGATTTCGGCGTCCGGCGCAAACGTGAAGCGCTCCCGTGTGTAGGTGAACAGGTCCTCGATCTGCTCGGGGGAAAGATAGGTCGGCGTTCCGCCGCCCCAATGAAACTGCACCACCTGGCGCTCGCGCGAAACGCTATGGCTGATGCGGTCGGTCTCTTTTTTCAAAATGTCCAGATACGGTGGCGCAACTCGTTTGTCTTTCTGGATGACGACGTTGCACGCGCAGAACAGGCACAGGCTTTCGCAGAAGGGAAGATGCATGTACAGCGAAACCGGGCTGCGCTTTTCCTCGGCCGCGGCCAGCGCTTCCTCGAAATCTTTCGGCCCGAACGAGTCGGTCCACACGGGCGCCGTGGGATAGCTGGTGTAGCGCGGCCCCGGCTTGTTGTACCGGTTCACGAACTCTTCGCCCACGGAGAGTGCATCGCGCATTTCCCGCAAGCTTGGATTCATCACTGCCACGGCGCCTCCCTCCCGCGCGGTTACGAGCGCGACTTCCCGGCCGGCAGTGCCTCTGCAAATGCCGCTTGCTGCCCGGTGTGGATGAACAGTTGTGCGTGCTCGACTGGCGTGCGCGGCAAAATGCCATGCCCCAAATTCAGAATGTGGCCGCACCCGCCAAGTTCGGCGGCAATTTTCTGCGTGGCCTCCCGGATTTTCTCTGGCGGCGCAAATAGCACCGCGGGATCGAGATTGCCCTGCACCGCCACGCGCGGCCCCGCCAGTTCGCGGACTTTTGCCAGCGGAATCCGCCAATCCACGCTCAAAACATTCGCGCCCACTCGCACAATCGCCGGCAGCAGGTGGTGGGACGCCTTGGTGTAGTAAATCACCGGCACGGCGCTATCCAACCCGGCAATAATCTCCTGCACCGCGGGCAGCACAAATTCCGTGTAGTCGCGCAAATCCAATTCGCCGCACCAGGTGTCGAACAACTGCACGGCGGAAACCCCCGCGGCAATCTGCGCCTTCAAATAGAGGATCGTCGCCCGCGCGATCTTGTGCAGCAACTCCCGAAAAACCTTTGGCTCGCGGTAAAGAAACTCCTTCACCGTCGCGAAGCCTTCTTTCGTGCGACCTTCCACCATGTAGCACGCCAGCGTCCAGGGCGAAGCCGCGAAGCCTAGCACGGGCACGTCCGGCCCGGCCTGCTTCACCGTGCGCCGCAGCGCCTCCATCAAGAACCCAGTTTCCACTTCCGGATCGAGCAGGTGCAGTTTCCTGACGTCCGCCTCCGAGCGCACCGGCTCCGGCAGATTCGGCCCAGCGTCACCCAACTCCAGGGGCAAGCCCATCGCTTCCGCGGGAATCAGAATATCCGAAAAAATGATGATGGCGTCCACACCCAGCCGCCGGAAGGGTTGCAGCGACACCTCCGCAGCTAACTCCGGCGTCTTGCAGACCTCCAGAAACGAATGTTTCGCCCGAATTTCGCGGTATTCCGGCAGGTATCGCCCTGCCTGCCTCATCATCCACACCGGAAGGCGCGGCACAGGTTCGCAACGCGCAGCTCGCAGGAACAGTTCTTTGCGGGTGAATGCCGGGGCCTGAGTAGTCATAGCGATATCCAACAAGAATAACAAATCCCCGTAGAACTTGCCTTCCAAGCAAGTAGAAGGTCAATTCCAGGTTACGTGACTAAGACTAACCAGGAATTGCCCCCACCAGATAGACTCGCAAGCTGGAATCCAACCCATAACCTCCTAGCACCCCCACAATGCGGGGCAAGGGGGACTGCGCTATACTCGAAATATCTCGTGAAACACGCCATGCAAGGAACTTCGCGCTCCCGAATAGTTCCCGATTGGCGTGGACAAGGCCGATGAATCATACGTTTGTTATCCTAACTGTGCTGGCGTACCTGCTCAGCTTGGGCTTGTACGTCCAATTCCTCTATACCGGCAAGGAATTCACCGGGCGCCTGGCTACCTTGCTGATGTTCCTGGGCTTAGGCACACATTACCTGGCCCTGCTGGTGAGCGCCCGCGCCTCGCATACCGTTCCTTACCATGACCTCCAGGGGGCTATGTCGCTCTTCGGCTGGCTGCTCGCCGTCACCTATCTGTGCGTGGAAATCTACCACCGCCAACGCACCGTCGGCGCCTTCGTCATGCCCGTCATCCTGGTTTTCTTCTTTGTCGCCAACCTTATGCCTGCCCGGCCGCACGCTACAGCACCCGTCCATGGCGTCGTCTTTGCCCTCCACGTCACGCTGAGCATTCTCGCTTACGCCGCCTTCGCTCTATCCTGCGTTCTCAGCCTGATCTATCTGGGCGAGGAACGCCTCCTGCGCATCCGGCGTCTCGGTGAGGTGGTCTGGCGCTTGCCGCCCCTGGAACTGCTGGAGCGCATGAGCCACACCAGCGTTATGGTCGGCCTTATCACCATCCTGGTCGGCACGTCGCTCGGTTTCATCGCCGTGGATCGCAACATCGCGGAGCATTACTCCTATTTCGACCCGAAATACATCTTCACGTTGTTCGTGCTTTTGCTGTACATCGTCTATTTTCGCCTGGCGCGCACCGCAGCCTGGCGCGGCGCTCGGGCCTCCAAATTGTGCGTCTTCAACTTTGTTCTGGTGGTTGTGAACTTCTGGGTGGTGAATCTCTTCTTTTCCCAGCACCACCGCTATTTCTAGGAGCGCGCGGAACACCGCATGGAGATTGTTCTCGTCGGCCTGAACTTCCGTACGGCGCCTGTGGAGGTGCGGGAGAAGGTGTCTTTCTCCACCGAACAGGCGCAGCGCGCCGCCGAAGAGCTGCGTGCGCAGGGCATCCTGGAAGAAACGCTGGTCCTTTCCACGTGCAACCGCAGCGAAGTGTATGGCGTTCACCCCACCGCGAAACGGGCCTCGGCCGCCGCGCTTTGCAACTTTATCAGTAACTTTCACTCCGTCCAGCCCGAGCTGTTGAATCCCTCTCTGTATCACCACTACGACCACGACGCCGTCCGCCATCTGTTCCGCGTTTCTGCCGGTCTGGAATCGATGCTGCTTGGCGAAGCTGAAATTCTCGGGCAGGTCCGCGAAGCCTATCTGCATGCCCACGCCGCGCACGTCACCGGCCCCGTCCTGAACCGCTTGTTTCAAGCCGCGCTCGAGGTTGGCAAACGCGTGCGCGCGGAAACAGAGCTCGGCTCGCGCCCCATGGGCGTAGCTTCCGCGGGCATGAAGCTCGCCGAGCGCATTTTCGGCAAGCTCAACGATCGCACCGCGCTCGTACTCGGCGCCGGCACCATCAGCGAACAGGTCGTCTCGCAACTTCACGACCGCAGCATCGGCCGGCTCTACCTTTCCAATCGCTCCCGCGAAAAAGCCGAGGAGTTCGCCAAGCGATACAAAGGGGAAGTGCTCGATTGGGGCAACTGGGACAGCACTCTCAAGCTGCCCGACGTCATCGTTTCCGCCGTTGGCATCCAGGAAGCTCTCCTCACCAAACCGCTCATCGAGCGCGCCATGGCCGCTCGCGGCAACCGCGCTCTTTTCCTCATGGATCTGGGCATGCCCCGCAATATCGATCCTGCCGCCAGCGAACTCTATAACTGCTACCTTTACACCATGGAGAACCTCAGCGAAATCGTGCAGCAGAACCGCAGCGCGCGAGAGAATGAAGTTCCCAAGGCCGAAGCCCTGGTGGAAGAGCATGTCGCCAAGTTCATCTCCTGGCAGGCCAGCGTCGAGCTGATCGGCGTGCTCGATACCTTGCGTGACAGCTTGAAAGAACGCCGCGCCGCCTTCCTTCATGAGAAACTTGCCGGCATGAATCACTTCAGCAACGAAGACCGCGAGCACATCGGTGCGCTCATGGACGAGCTGGTCGAAAAGCTGCTGATCGCCCCGGCCGAACGCCTGCGCGCCGAAAAAGAGCTGCGCAAAAAGATTCAGAACGTCGAAGCCATTCGTGAACTCTATCTATCCGACCGGGAGAAACCGTGAGGCCCCTCCGAATCGGCAGCAGAGGCAGCATCCTGGCGCGTTGGCAGGCGGAGTTCGTCCGCAAACAGCTATTTCAAGTCGCGGGCGTCGAAGCCGAAATTATCATCATCAAAACCTCCGGGGATAAAATGCAGCAGGCGCCGCTGACGCAAATCGGGGGGAAGGGTATTTTCATTAAGGAGCTTGAAGAAGCGCTGCTCGAGGAAACCGTGGACCTCGCCGTTCACAGCGTGAAAGACATTCCCACCGAGACGCCCGGGCGCCTTTTTTTCCCCGCGGTCTGCCGCCGCGATGATGTGCGCGATTGCCTCGTTTCCCATAAAGGCGCTACGCTCGCCAATCTCAAGCAGGGCGCGCGCGTCGGCACCAGCAGCCTCCGCCGCCAGGCGCAATTGCGCCATCACCGCGCTGATCTGGATATTCGCGAACTCCGTGGCAACGTGGACACGCGCCTCCGCAAAGTCGAAAGCGGCGAATACGACGCTATCGTTCTCTCCAAGGCAGGTCTCGATCGCCTCGGCTGGAGCCAGAAGATCACCGAAGCCCTTTCTCCCGATATATCCTTGCCTGCTGTGGGGCAGGGCGCCATCGCCATCGAATCCCGCGTGAAAGATACGGAAGCCGCGGACCTTCTCGGCAAGCTCGATGACCCCGAAACGCGCACCGCGGTCATCGCCGAACGCGCGCTGCTTTCCGCGCTGCAGGGAGGTTGCCAGTTGCCCCTTGGCGCCTGGGCGCGCATCGAACGTGGCGAGCTTGTGATGGATGCGGTGGTCTGCTCCGTGGATGGCGTTCAGTATGTTCGCCAGCGGGCTACGGCTCCGCCGGATCAGGCCGCGCAACTCGGTGAGCACATGGCCAAGCTCCTGGTCGAAGGCGGCGCTCGCGGCATTCTCGAAGAGGTACAACGCTCCCGTGGCTGAACGCTTCGCCAACGCTCTTTCAGGCAAGCGCGTCGCGATCACGCGCGCCGCGGAGCAGAGCCAACCGCTGCTCGCCGCCTTGCGCGAACAGGGCGCTCAGCCGATTCTGCTGCCGATGGTCGCGTTCGGTTTGCCTGACGATTTGCAGGCGCTGGACGACTCTCTCCGCCGGTTGCGTGAATATCACTGGGTTTTCTTCACCAGCCAAAATGCCGTGCGCGCGCTCCAAGAGCGCTCCGAGCAACTTAAGGTTTCTCTGCACGATGCCATCGGGACCGCACAAATCGCCGCCGTCGGTCCCGCTACCGCGGAAGCAGCGAGGGCCGCGGGCCTCGCTATCGCCTACGTCGCCAAGGAACACAACGGCGTCGCCCTCGCGCAGGAATTGCAGGCCGAAGTTCGCGGCAAGCGTGTGCTTCTTCCGCGCAGCGATCGTGCCAATCACGACCTGGTCGAGACTTTGCAACGCCTCGGTGCGCACGTCACGGAAATCATCGCCTACAAAACCCTCCGCCCCGCTTCCGACGACACGCACAATCTGGAAAACATCCTCCAGGATGTTCCCGACGCCGTCTTGTTCTTCAGCCCCTCCGCCGTGCACCACCTTCGGGAACTCCTCGGCCCTCAACAATTTCACAATTTGGCAGTGAAGAGCGCCTTCGCCGCGATCGGCCCTGTCACGGAGCGCGCCCTCCGCGAAGCGGGCGTGCAGCGCCTCGTCGTTGCTTCCGATGCGTCCGCCACCGCCATCCTCGAATCCCTGGCAACTTTTTTCGTGAATTCTGGGCGCAGTTTGCCCGTAGGAGTGAAACACCGATGAGCTTCCCCACACATCGCCCGCGGCGACTCCGCCGCACCGAAGCCCTGCGCGGCCTGGTGCGCGAAACTCGCCTCACCAGCGCCGGCTTCATCTACCCCATGTTCGTTTGCCCCGGCACGAAAGTGCGCCGGGAAGTCAGCTCCATGCCGGGCGTTCATCAGCAATCGGTCGATCAGATCGTCGAAGAATGCCGCGAGGTCGAATCGCTCGGCATCCCGGCTGTCATCCTATTCGGCCTGCCGGAATCGAAGGATGCGCGCGGCGCCATTTCGTATTCCCCTGAGGGCGTCGTACAAAAGGCCATCGAAGCCATCCGCAAGGCTGGTTTGCAACTCCTGGTCATCACGGACGTCTGCCTTTGCGAATACACGGATCATGGCCACTGCGGCGTGATCGAACGCGGCGAAATCGCCAATGATCCGACGCTCGACATCCTCGCGCAGCAAGCACTATCTCACGCGCGCGCCGGCGCGGACATCGTCGCCCCCTCGGACATGATGGACGGCCGCGTCGCCGCCATCCGCAAAAGACTCGACCAGCACAACTTTGAAAATACCTCCATCCTGGCGTACGCCGCGAAATACTGCTCCGGCTTCTACGGCCCTTTCCGCGAAGCCGCGCAATCCGCCCCGCAACATGGCGACCGCCGCAGCTATCAGATGGACCCCGCCAACGGACGCGAAGCTCTGAAAGAGGTCGCGCTGGATATCGAGGAAGGCGCGGACATGGTCATGGTCAAGCCGGCGCTCGCTTATCTCGACATCATCCGCATGGTGCGGGATCGCTTTGACGTGCCCGTGGGTGCATACAACGTCAGCGGCGAATACGCGATGGTGAAAGCCGCGGCGCGCAACGGCTGGATTGACGAAAAGCGCGTCGTCCTGGAAATCCTTACGGGCATTCAGCGGGCTGGTGCGGACATCATCCTTACCTACCACGCCAAGGATGTAGCGCGCTGGTTGAAATCCTGAACGCCAAGGTGCGCCCATGAGTGCAACACATAGCCGCTCCATACCCGACCGCCACCGCTCGCGGGAAATCTTTGAGAAGGCCGAAAAGGTCCTCGTTGGTGGGGTCAACAGCCCCGTCCGCGCCTTCCGTTCGGTTGGAGGCGAGCCGCTCATCATCGAAAAGGGAAGCGGCCAGTTCCTTTACGACGCCGACGGCAACGCTCTGCTCGATTACGTCTGCTCCTGGGGCGCCATCCTCCTTGGCCACGCGCATCCGGCCGTCACCGCGGCGATTACTGATCAGGCGCAACGTGGCACCAGCTTTGGCGTAACCACCGAACTGGAGCTCGAGCTCGCCACCCTCATCACCAAAGCCATTCCATTCCTCGAAAAAATCCGCTTTGTTTCCAGCGGCACCGAAGCCACCATGAGCGCTGTGCGCCTGGCCCGCGGCGTTACCAAGCGTGATTTCATTGTCAAATTCGAGGGCTGCTATCACGGCCACCCCGATAGCTTCCTCTCCCAGGCCGGCTCGGGCTTGGCCACGCTCGGCATTGCCGAATGTCCGGGGGTTCCCCAAGCCCTGGCCGCTCTCACTCTCAACGTTCCCTACAACGACCTCAACGCCGTGGAACACGCCTTTGCCCAGCACAAAGATAAAATCGCCGCCGTCATCGTCGAACCCATTGCCGCCAACATGGGTGTCGTCCTTCCCAAGGACGGCTTCCTAAAAGGACTCCGCGAGATCACGCGCAAGCATGGTGCGCTCCTGATCATCGACGAAGTCATCACTGGCTTCCGCCTCCACTACGGCTCCGCCCAGCAACTGTTCGGAGTCCGTGGCGACCTCACCACCATGGGCAAGATTATCGGCGGTGGCGTTCCGGTAGCAGCCTACGCGGGTAGCGCGGAACTCATGGATCACGTCGCCCCGCTCGGCCCGGTCTACCAGGCCGGGACGCTGGCTGGCAATCCTCTGGCCATGCGCGCAGGCATCGCCACTCTCAAAGAGTTGAGCAGGCCCGGCCTATACGAAAGCCTCAACGCCCTTGCCAAAAACCTCTCCGCCGGTCTGCAAAAGGCCGTGAAGGACGCAAGCATCGCCGCGCAAGTGAACAGCATTGGTTCACTTTCCACGATCTTTTTTGCAGCGCAACCCGTGACCGATTACACCGGTGCCAAGCGCTCCGACACTAAATTCTACGCGCACTTCTTCCGTGATATGCTGCAGCGCGGTATTTTCCTGGCGCCTTCGCAATTTGAAGCCGCTTTTGTTTCGGCTGCGCACACGTCCGCCGACATTGACCGCACCATTTCCGCTGTGGCGGATGCGTTGCGAGCGATTGCCGCGCAGCCGCCTGCATAAATCCAGCAAAAGGAGAAGGAAGCAATGCATGAAGTTCTGGAAGCTAACGAAGAACACGGTGGCCACGAGGACAGCCCATTCACCATCCCGGTCTCGGTCACTCTCTCGATCCTGGCCGTCCTGGTCGCGATCGCCACTCTCTACGGCCATCGCGCCGCAAAGGAAGAGCTTCTTTTGCAAACGCAGGAAACCGATCAGTGGGCTTTCTACCAGGCCAAGAATAGCGGCCTGCACTTCATGCAGCTCCGTTTGGACATGCTCGACACCTTCACCATCGTTGACAAAGACAAGGCCGAGCAAAAGCGCGAGAAGGCTCTGAAGGAAGCGGAGCGCTACAACAAAGACAAGGAAGAGGCCAAGGAAAAAGCGGAGGACCTCCAAAAAGAGAGAGCAGTGATTGCGCGGAAAGGTGACCGTTACGAAGGCGCCGAGGTGCTTCTCGAGATCGCGCTCATTCTCACCTCATTCACTTTGATCACAAAGAAGAAGTTTTTCTGGTTTGCCGGCTCGCTTCTCGGCCTCGTCGGCATCGCCGTGGTCCTCAGCGGCTTCCTGCTGCACTGAAACCGAACTCGGCAACCACTCCAACCCGCCGTCATCCCGAACGGAGCCCGCGGAGTGAAGAATCTCTCTGCTTTTTTCATCGCGAAGCCGCAGCGTCTTTTCGTGCGCGCGGCGCGACTCGCCCTCTCTGCGTACTCTTTGCGCGGCCAATCCCCTCATGCCGTTGCCGGCGGCCGCGTGCTTCGCAGAAGTGTAATCTCCTCGTTCAAATGATCAATCCGTTGCAAAAGCTCGTGGTGGCGCCGATCTTCGACATCGGGTTTCTTCCCGATGAACGACAGTGTTCCTCCGGGTTCCAGAATGCATTGATCCACTTCCGCCAGCGACGAAAAGCCCTGCTTACGCGCCGCCGCCTCGAGTTGGGCCATGGTAATCAATTCGCTCTTCAGATGCTGCGTGCGCACGCGCCCACCTTCCATCAACACGTCCGCCTTGCCTTCCACCAGTTGATCGAGTTTCCTGTGTTTGTACAGAAACCCCACCACCAGGTAGTTCATCGCCAGCAGGGAAGTCGCACCCAACAGCCCGCCCGACACAGAATTGTCGTCGCCAATGATAGCGTTCTGCACCGTGTTTGATAGCGTCAGCAATACAACCAAATCGAACGGGTTCAGTTGTACCAGTTCGCGCTTCCCGGACAGCCGCAGCATCACCACCAGAAAAACGTATACGATCACCGGGCGGAGAATCTTCTCCAGGATCGGGAGCGAGATCACAAACATGTCCTTCCACATATCGTGCATGGCGCCGCAACCTCCTCGGGTAAAGTTCGAGCGCTTCTTCGCCCTTCCGATGCGCCCCGAATGCCCTGCAGCGTAACACGCGCCCCTCCCAGTCCGCAGCCTGTATCGCGCTTCGCCTGTCCTTCCGTACAGTCATGCTTTCGCAACCTACTTCGTTATGAATGTTTACGGCTGAATGAGTTTTGCTTAATCTCGTAGGAAGGCAGCTTGTCTTTCTTGCGGATCATCGCTCGTCGCAGTTTAATTCACGGAGGCTTCTGGAACTCCTGCCGGGAGGGGATGGCTCGCTCCAACCGGCTTGTGAAGCGGCTACTTCATGTCACAGAAAATGGTTACGGAGCCGGGTACCCGGCTTGGCGCGCACCAACTGGCCTCGCTGCTCGATTCCACCCAGGAACTCATCGCTATTCTTGGTTCAGACGGCACGGTTCTATTCGCCAATGAAGCCTTTCGCCATTCCCTGGGCTACAACCCCGAAGAGCTGCTAGGCCGCAGCATCCATGCGATCGTTCACGCGGCTGACGTCGCACACATCCGCGAGCGCCTCCAGGAAGTTGCCGCCCTGCCGGGTTCCAGCGACCGTGAGCGTTGCCGCTTGCGCACTCGGGATTGTTCCTGGCGCTGGTTCGAACTGGTCTGCCACAATCGCCTCGACGATTCTGGCATCGAAGGAATCCTGCTCAACGCCCAGGACGTCACCGCACTCCAGCGCATGGAGTCCGAGCGCCAGGTTATCTCCGACGTTGTTCACGCCCTCAATCAGACGTCCAACCTTGACCAATTGCTCACCGGGATCCACGACGCCCTGAAGCGCGTCGTCTCCGCGCAAAACTGTTTTGTGGCCCTCCACGATCCCGAGCACGACACCTTTGAGTTTCCGTTCTTCGCGGACGAGTACGACACGGCTCCGCCGCCCCAGAGAGTGGGCCGGAGCTGCACGGCCTACGTTTTCCGAACCGGCCGCGCCATGCTCATCCCGCAATGCGATTTTGACCGCCTCGCCGCGCTTGGCGAGGTCGAACTAGTTGGCTCGCCCTCGCCCGCATGGCTCGGCGTCCCGCTTAAAACGCCCACCGCCACCATTGGCGTCCTCGTCGTTCAGCACTACCAGAACGAAAACGCCTACGATATCCGCGACCTCGAATTCCTCGATTCCGTCGGCGGCCACATCGCCCTGGCCATTGAACGCCGCCGCGCCGAGGAAGAACTTCGCAAGAACGAATCCATCTTGCGCCTTCTCTTCGAGCACAACCCCATGCCGACCTGGCTCTACGAGGTCGAGTCGCTCAGGTTCCTCCGCGTCAATCACGCCGCCGTCCAGCTCTACGGCTATTCCTACGAAGAATTTGAGAAGATATCCATCCTTGCCATTCGCCCTGACTCCGAGCGCGACAAAGCTGTGGCCTATGTCCGCGAGATGGAGGACGGCACTCAAGAGCACGGCTTTTGGCTGCACCAGGCCAAGGACGGCAAAACATTCGAGGTCGAAATCATCTCCCACGCTTTGGTCTACGCCGGCAAACGCGTCCGCCTTGTTGTTGCCCAGGACATCAGCGAGCGCCGCAACCTCGAACTGCAGCTTCGCCAGGCCTTGAAGATGGAAGCTATTGGCCGCCTGGCCGGCGGTGTCGCCCACGATTTCAACAACCTGCTCATGGTCATCAAGGGGCACACCGAGCTTTTGTTGAATGTGTTGCCGCCTTCGGATCATGTCGCGCGCAAGATCGAGCAAATCGACCGCTCTGCGGACCGTGCCGCTGCTCTAACCCGTCAGTTGCTGGCCTTCAGCCGCATGCAGGTCCTGCAGCCTCAAGTGATCAATCTGAACTCCATCGTCGAGGAGATGGGCAAGCTCCTTCCGCGCCTGATTGGCGAAGACATCGAACTGGTGGTTCGCCCCGCCGAAGAATTGGGCGCCATCCGCGCGGACGCCAGCCAGATGGAACAGATCATCATGAATCTCGCGGTCAACTCGCGCGACGCCATGCCCAACGGCGGCAAACTCTTCATCGAAACGCGAAACGCCGACCTCGACCAGACCTACACCGCCAGCCATCCCTTAATGAAGCCCGGCGCTTACATCCAGCTCACTGTCAGCGACACTGGCTGTGGTATGGATGAGGAAACGCAGTCGCACATCTTCGAACCCTTCTTCACCACCAAGGAAAAAGGGAAGGGCACTGGCCTCGGCCTCGCTACCGTCTACGGCATCGTCAAGCAGAGTGGCGGCTTCATCTGGGTCTAC
>Ga0187878_1003877_pt1 | contig 11936 bp, 12 predicted proteins | sample June2016WEW_17_1_FD_132979 | JGI IMG/M metagenome (GOLD analysis project Ga0187878, IMG submission 132979) | Peatland microbial communities from SPRUCE experiment site at the Marcell Experimental Forest, Minnesota, USA - June2016WEW_17_150 | ecosystem: Environmental > Terrestrial > Soil >...
AAAAAAGGAACTTCCCGAAAGAAGTTCCTTTTTTTGTAAGTAATAGGAACGTCTGCGGGTCAGGTTTGACATTTAAACATTCACTCGGTCCAAATCTTCAAATGTCAAACCCAAAGGCTCCCCCTATTGCTTTCCCCCCATCTAATCGAACATCTTTGATTCAGGGGGTACTTTGGGGTCAGGCTATCCTTTCTGCTATTTCGCCTGTAAATGGGAAATCGCGGCCAGGTTCAATTGTACTATCGCCGCGTGTCAAGCGGCTTCGGCGATTTCCTGAATTCTTTCCATCAAGAGCGGTATCCTTTGCTGGCTCGCAGAGTCCGGCAAAAGATGTCCCGGCAGTGCATCAAGGAAATCCCTGTCCTGCAGGAACTCCCTGAAAGTTCGAGAGAGGAAATCTCTTACTTCCTCTGGTGATATCCTGACTTCTTCGCTTAATTCAGGTCGGCCATCGAGAAGGGTGACAATGTCTTCCATATCGTGACTTGCAATGAAATCACCCTTGCCACGGCTGTAAAACGCTTCGATTTTTGTGGCAAGAAAGAAAGGCCCGGTTACCACACGGATCGCCATCTTTTCCGAAATTTCCTCAGTGGTGGCTAATCGTAAAGCCTGGGGGTACCACTGGTTGCTGAAGCCGAGTATATCTGCATTGGTTGGCATGACGTCCACGGCTATTCCGTCAATTCGCCACCGGCAAACCGGTGCATCCTCACCGGTATCTTCCGTAAAGCCCAGACCGCGCAGCAATTCTGAGAGACGGTAATAATCCGTCCGCGAGGCGATTTCCACGATGACATCAACGTCAGTCGTAACCCGAACGTTGGGCGTTGCCTTGTCTGTAATGAGGAGAACAGTTGCCGCTCCACCGAGGAAAACCACCCGGTCCCGCAGGTCTCCCAGTCGTCTGGCCACATGTCTGATCATTTCCAGATTCGTTTCGACTGCCCTTACCATTCCTTCTCCAGTCGCTCCGTGAGCAGCTTAACGGCAAGTTCGCGCTCACGTGCCCGTCCGTCGCGGATCGCATCTACAAGAGCGAGAAGTTCATAGAGCGCATTGTCCAGTGCCACCGCCTTAGGCACCGTCCGGTAGAGGGGAGAATATTCATAGCCGCGCACTTTGCCTTCCGGGTCCGGCCATACCGGTGGTGGTTCGTCTGGTTGGACGATGAGGATGTTCAGCGGTGGGGCGGCATAGCTGGTGGGAACGCCGCGTGTGAGGTGTCCACGATCAGGAGGGTAGGCATACTTTACCCCATGCACCAGGAATTCTTGCAGTGCCCGCAGCATGGGGACGTTCCGTTGGGGGTCGAACAGCCGTGCCGCCGCGGCCCGCTTGATGCCGCTATGGACCTCCGAAGGGCTCATGGCAAGTTCGTGCGCGAGGGTACTGTATGACCAAGTACGGTTGCCAAGGGTGACGAGCTTGAGGAGGATGACGATGTCCTGAGGTTTGAGAATCATGAATCATATTCTATTCGCGAATCGCGAATAGCGCAAGGAGAAATTTACGAAAAGTGCCGGATGATTGTGCGGATAAGACAAAAAAAGGAACTTCCCGAAAGAAGTTCCTTTTTTTGTAAGTCATTAACCGATCCGGCAACCTCGTAGATGAGGAGGCGCGTAGCAACCCGGGATTATTATCCCAGAGTATTAACCAGCCTGGTCAGGCGTGAAATATTGCGTGATGCATTGGAGCGGTGAATGACACCCTTGGATGCTGCTGAATCGATAACCGGAATTGCCGCTGTCAGGGATTCTTTTGCCAGGGTGTTGTCTTTCGCTGCAACGGCCTCACGAACACGCTTTATAAAAGTACGCAGGGTAGAGCGGACGTGTTTGTTGCGGTCAGCCTTCTTTGCGTTTTGTTTAATTCTTTTCAGTGCCGATTTGTGATGTGCCAAGCTGTGCCTCCAGGAATCTTTTTGTATAGTTAGTTTGTATAGTTGTCTGGTAGTTGGAAAGCTATTCTTTTACCATTGTCGGGGCGGGGTGTCAAGGAAAAATATTGCTTTGTCCTGAGGTTTGTCTAATAGGGGTCTGAGTCCATTTGCGATGTCCGTTCGGTAAATTCTCTCAGCGGAGTCTTATCCTTCACGGCAAACACCTCGATTCCCGATTTCCCCTCAAGGGGACAGACATTTTCACATATTCCACAGCCGTTGCACAATTCATCCACCACGTAAGGCATTTTAACCTTTATCTGCCGCCCGTTGAAGTCGTGCAGCTTCACGACCTCGGAACGGATCGCCTTTTGGGGTATCGGACAATGCTCTTCACAGACAATACAGTCCATGCGCTTTGCAAAAGGAATACAATGGTTTTTATCAAATACAGCCTTGCCGATCACTTCTCTTTTTTTCAGTTCCTTCGGAAGGTTGGGGATGGCTGCGGTGGGACAGACCTGCCCGCACAGTGTGCAGTTGTATTCACAGTAGCCGAGGCGGGGCATGAGTATCGGGGTGAAAACTCCTTCAATACCGGCCTGCAGTACAGCCGGATACAGGGCGCTTTTTAGGCAGACTTTCATGCATTCGCCACATCTGACGCACTTCTCCAGGAATTCGCCCTCGTTGCGTACACCGGGCGGCCTCAGTAGCCGGGACTGGGCTTCGGGAGCTTTGAAGCGAAAGAAACGGGCGAGAAAGAAACCCGACAGGATACCGCCCAGCAGGATACGCCGTTCCGGGAGATAAGGTCTGTCGTGCTTCAATTTCGCAAAACTGAATCCGGCCCGTTTCAAGCTGCACTTGCGGACGCATTCCATGCAGCGGATGCACGCATCCTCCTGCATGATCTCCTGGTCGAAGACGGACGGGCAGGTTGTGCGGCAGGCCTGGCAGTCGTCACATAGTCGTGCCGGGAGGCGCCTGAACAGCGCAAACCGGCCTGCAAGGCCGAGCAGGGTGCCCAGGGGACACAGGTTGCGACACCAGTTGCGTTTTTCGTATCGTTCCAGGAAAATTATGAACAGCAAAAATAGGGCTGAAATGAATGCCAGCGGATAGAATGTCTCCCTGAAGGGGAGGAGGTAATCGCGCAGCAGGCTGTAACCGGGTGCCAGGTAGTCACGGCTGTCTCCCAGAAGATGGTAGAGACCGACCCAACCTCGGCGCACGCTGTCGCCGAACAGAGGGTAGAGAAAAAGGGTCAGTGCCCGGATCAGGATGGCGATGGGGTCAAGCAGACCTGCCAGGTTTATGTTGAATATTGCGGCAGATAATAAGGGGAACAGCAGCCAGTATTTAAGGTTGCCCCGGATAAAACGTATGGGGGCGGTTTTCCTGATACGGGTTGTCAGCAGATCGAGCAGCGTGCCGAGCGGACAGATCCAGCCGCAGAAAAAACGGCCGAGCAGCGCCGTGAAAACCAGCATGAGCAGGGCAGGGAGAAGCAGCCAGGTGAACGTTTTGGCAGCGAGAAGATAACTTGCCAGAACCAGAGGGTTGCTGCGGAAAAAGCTGTTCACCGCGACGGAAATCTGGTCGCTCCCCCGGTATTCGGTGTTGACGAACAGCAGCAGGAACAGCAACAGAAACAGTATCTGGCTAAGTCGGGCTGTCGATATTTTCTTCATGGATTCACAATTAGTATTTTATCCAACAAAACTCAAACCCTCACAATCCGCACCTTTTCCAGGTTCATCTCTCCCAGCCCCCTTCGGTAAGCGGCAACGGTGGTCGCAATTTCCGCCGGTCTGAGACCGAACAGGGTAGTGGCATAAGCGTCGGCGGCAACAATATCCGTGGAGGCGATGACCTTGTTGAGTATCTTGACGTCCGCGATATTACCCCCTTGTGGTCCGTGAGCGGTCAGAATCCGGGTTGCGTCGATAACAACCAGGTGGCTTTTGAGGACGCTGTTGATGTCAGCCAGTGCCGGAGCAATATTCTTGTGGATGCTGCCGCGATTGCCGCCCATTACTCCCATCATGTTTTTCAGCCCGAGGGTCAACCTGGTAAGGCCATGGTGTTTTGCCACTGGAACATTGATGAGCACATCGGCTGCCAGGGCCTCTCCGTACAAGTCCCATTCCTTGAGTACGGCGCCGTTAATGACGACTTTTTTGAAACGCTCGTTTTCGACGTATTTTACTTCGACGTTTGCCAGCCCTTTCAGGGCAGCGGCAATGCCGCTGTTCACGTAACAGCGCCGCTCGTCGTTACAGGTGCGGTCGAAGATCTTTACCTTTTTTGCCCCGGCGCGCAGACATTCTTCGACAACCGAGCGGACCACCTGGGGGTGGGTGTTGGCGCCCTGTTCGGAGCTTCTGTCCCAGCCCATGTTAGGCTTGACCACCACGATATTGCCCTTGCGGACAAACCGTTTCATACCCCCGAGGGCTTCGATGGCGTTTCTGGTTATGCGCGGATAATCCTTTCCCTCGGCAACAGCCACGACAGACTGCTCCGCTGCCCAGGCTTCATGTAACAGGCGTGGATAAAATACTGAAGTCAGACCCAATAACTTGAGAAAAGCTCTCCTGTCCATAGTTGTTACCTCCTCTGATAATTTACACCTTAACCTGGACCGGAGTAACCGGCTTGACCAGGATAATGAGCAGCAGGGCGGCAATTACTGCGAAAGAGGCTCCCATTCCAAAGGCGATCTGCGACCCGAGTTTTTGCCATATTAAACCGAATAACAGGCTGGCCGGGAGCGCACCGGCGCCGATGGCGAAATTGTACCAGCCGAAGGCCCCGCCCCGTTCGGCAGGGTCGGCAATGTCGACCAGCAGGGCTTTTTCCACTCCCTCGGTCAATCCGTAAAACAGCCCGTAGAAGGCGAACAGGAGCCAGATGTGCAGTTCGGTGGAAGCATAGGCGAAGCCGATGTAGGCCAGGGCGTACACGCTCCAGCCGGCGATGATGATGCTGCGCCTGCCGATCCGGTCGGACAGTGCGCCGAAAGGCATGGAAGAGACCATCTTGACGACATGGAAAAAGGCCCAGAGGAGTGGGATGCGAATCTCTGAAACTCCCAGTTTACCGGCTTTAAGCAGCAGGAAGGCATCGGAGGAATTGCCGAGAGTGAAGATGAACAGGACGACCAGGTAGGTCCTGAGCCGTCCCTTGGGGAATATGCGTAACAGGTTGCCGTCGCTGGTGATTTTTCTTCGCTTTACTTCCCTGACCTTGAACATGATTAACAGTACTGTCAGTACGCCCGGAACGGCAGCCAGCCAGAAAATGGTGCGCAAGTCACTGGTGAAGTAGGCGAGCAGGAAGGTGGCAGTCAGGGGCCTGACAATGGCGCCGGCGTGGTCCATGGAGCGGTGGAAACCAAAAGCCTTGCCGCGGATGGCGGGATCAACGGAATCGGCAATCAGGGCATCACGGGGAGAGGTCCTAACGCCTTTGCCGATACGGTCGGCAAAGCGGATGAAAAGCACCGCCAGTGGACCGGTGGCAGCGGCGATCAGCGGCCGGGCAAACGAGGAAAGTCCGTAGCCGGACAGTATCAGTTTTTTCCGGTCCTTGACCCGGTCGGAAACGATTCCGGAAACAAGTTTCAACAGGGAGGCTGTCGATTCGGCTACCCCCTCGATTATTCCCAGGAAAGCAGGCCCGGCTCCGAGCACGGTGGTGAGGAAGAGCGGCAGGAGCGGGTAGATCATTTCACTGGAAAAATCGGTCAGGAAGCTGACCAGACCGAGGATCAGGACATTACCGGTTATGCCTTTGAAAAACACAGAACCCTCCTGGAGAAATATTTTAGGCAACGCCCCGCCGGAGTGATTCTCACCTCTAGTTTATATGAGGATTGCGATAAGTACGGAAGAATTGTACTCGCGCCGTGAGAGCCGTGTCAAGGTTGATGTGCGAGCCTTTAGATTTATGCGAACCCCTTATCCCTGATCTTTTGTTTTTCCCATCGTCTCAGAATCTCCGCGCGAGTTACTGATGTTTCAGGTTTAACGGTTTTTCCCTGAATGAATATCCCACCAGCAGCGCGCCGATCGCCAGGAACAGGTAGTAATCGACGGGCAGACTCAGGAACCAGTGGTGATGCCAGGGAACGGTCCGGGGGGTGAGCTTCTCAAGACCGAAGGCCGGGTTGAGTACGAACCAGAGGAAATCCTCGATAATCCAGAACAGCATCAGACTTCCGATGCATCGGGCTGCAAGGCGGATGGAAAACTGCCAGCATGAAAACATGGGAAAAAGGAACCCGAGAAGCATGAAGGAAAAAACCCAGGCATGGTAACCGGTCATAGGCCGGCCGCCCCAGAACAGGTCCAGAAGCCAGTGCTTTTCGATGCGCCAGGTGGGAAGACCGGTCGCCCAGCCACGAGCCCCTTCGATCTGGATCTCCACCTGGGCAAAGAAGAACGCGAGCAGGAGCACCCAAGTGAGGAAAATAAAAATGTGCAGGATCTTTTTATCTTTTATGGAGGCCATAATTAAATCTCGAATTCCGCGGGGCATATCAAAAACTTCTCTAAGGCCGACAGACTCCTAGATTTTGCCGAGAACAATGTCGAGCACAGCTCGCGCGGCCTCCGGTTTTCCAAGCCGCAGGGCGTTGTCCCGAAGTGACTGCAGAAGTTCTGGTTCATGGAGCAGTCTGCCCACCCGGTAGGTGAGGGCGGCCGCTCCGCAGGCCTTGAGAGCGGCGCCGTTTTCCAGGAGGAAGTCGGCGTTGCGTTCCTCCTGACCCGGTATGGGGGAGATCACGATCATCGGCAGGCCTACGGCCAGGCATTCGGAAGTGGTGAGTCCGCCCGGTTTGGAAATTGCCAGGTCGCTGGCCGCCATTACCCGCTCGATGGTCCGGGTAAAACCGAGTGGAAAGAGCCTTCCCGGATAGCGGTCGGCAATATTCTGCAGGTTGTTCAGGAGCCGCTCATTACGTCCCGCCAGTGCAACCAGCTGGAAGTCGTAGTTGAGCCGGACCAGGTGCTCCGCCAGGGTCTCAATACCGCCAATGCCGGCGCCACCCGACATCATCAGGAGCGTTTTCCTGTCCGGATCAAGTCCGAGTTCCCAGGCACATTCGATCCGGGACCGGCTGTCACTGAAAACCGGCATGATCGGTATCCCGGTGATATGGATGTTGTTGCGGGGGATGCCACGGTTGGCCATGCGCCATGCAACCTCGTCGTTTGCCGCGAAATAGCCGGTCATATTTTCATGGACCCACAGGGCATGCAGGTCGAAATCCGTTACCTGTACCCAGACAGGCCTTGTAAATGCCCCCTTCACGATCTTGCGCGACAGCAGCTGGGCCGGCAGGAAGTGGGTGCAGATAACGTGGTCGGGGTCGATTTCCCTTAGCACCTTGATCAGTTTTTGTGTATTGAGCCGTTCGATGGCGATGCGCAACCGGTTGAGGGTGGAATCTGCTTTTTCCTGGTCTGCTCTGTCGTATAGATATCCCCATATGGCGGGGTGACTCTCGACGATCTTGATGTAGGAATCGGCATATACCTTGCGGAAGAGCTTAGGCACCAGGTCCATGAGGTCGACATGCACCGTTTCGACTCCCGGATACCAGCGCTCCGCAGCTGCCTGCAGGGCGTGAGCAGCGCGGATGTGACCTGCACCGGCGGAAACGCTGAAGATGGCTATTTTTTGAGGTTTTCCGACCTTGGCTGTCATTGGTTTTCCTCCGGCAATTTCTGGGTCAGGACGTGCCATTTGGGGCGTTGCCAGCTGCGCCGGAATTCGGCGACATCGGTTTCCCGGGCACTGGCGGTCTTTTCATAGCCATCAAGGAACAGGATGAAATCGGTCTGTTGGGCCGCCGTGCCGAATTGTTCGCTGAACTGGCGCGCCATGTCGTTGGGAAGGGAAACCTTTCTCCCCAGTACTTCCGTCAGTGGGAAGCGCAGTCCCCGCATGCCCGGAGCAGGTTCGTATACCTTGTACACCAGTTCGGAGCAGACCAGGGCGGAATCGGTCTGGAAATCGAAGTTGAAGTCGTAGGGCCGGCCACTGTAGTGAAAGGCCTTCAGGGTGGCCTCGGCTTTTTCCCGTTTGGACAAGCGCGGCCGAAGGATGGCCATGGAATCACCGACCGCGGAATGCTCCAGGGAGGTGAAGGATACCCCTTCCGAAATTGCTTCCAGTATACGGGGGAGGTGGCCATGCTCCCGGGTGGACCTGCTGCTGTCATAGGCAACCGGGTAGCGGCTGTGGAGCAGTGCCTCCAGAGCGCCGCTCTGTTCCCCCAGACCGCGTACCCAGTCTTTTACGGCGTGGTCGTTGAAAAAAGCCTGCCGTTCTTCGGCCGTCCCGACGTAGAGCGCCGCGTGGGTCCAGAAACCGGGCAGCCCCAGGTTGGACAGATACCACTCGTGCCTCTCCAGCAGGATGTCGCCCGGCTGCAGGCGGCGATGCAATGCCCTGATCTGCTCCTGGGAGATGAAAGAGGCGCCATTATGACGCACCTTGACATCTCCCATCCACTCCGAGACCCCCTTCTGCAACGGGAACCATGCGGCAAAACCAGCCTTGCCCACAATGGCGAGGCCATTGACAAAGGTCATGGCCGGCCCCTTTCCCTTGCCCATCCGCCAGATGGCAGTTTCGTCTTCTTCCATCGTTTTGCGCAAGCCTGTTTTATCCTGTCCGCCAATCCCCTTGTCCACGGCCTTAAGTGCGGTAAACTCGGTGGCGCGGGCGACGTTGAGAAAACGGAACTTGAATCTGGCGTAGTTTCCGCCCATCAGACCGAATTCGGGGACCGGCTCGTCCAGGATGGTGTCCATGGCGGGGTTTTGTCCGGCCAGGGCGATGAATTCCATGGCGAAGCGGTATTCCGCCAGGAACGAGCCGTAGCGTATGGTGAAGGATGAGCGTTTCTGCGAACTGCTGCCTGACCGGTAGAAATCGCCGTGCCTCTCTCCCAAAGCGTCCAGTGCCGCCACATAATCGAGCATGGCGCTCCAGGCGCCCCATACGGACATTTTCTCCTGCCTGCCCAACAGCCGCTTCTGTCCTTCCTTGCCGGGGCGGAACAGATCGGGCCGGGATTCTGCGAAAGCCACTATTTTTGCCAGCCCCTCGCGACATACGGTCAGGGTTTGCAGATCTGCCTTGATTTCATTCTGCGAGGGGGTGGTGTTATTTGCTCCAAGGACGCAGATTGGCGCAGCAAGGAGCAAGAGAGTGAAGAAACAGCCGGAAATGATCTTGATACGCATGGCGGTCCTTTCAAAACAGGGATCGGTTGGAGCTGTTTTTTTCGACATTTTGTCATATCATTCATGACAATACCTCACAAGAAATAAAAATACTCTTTCAGGTATTGTTTCTGCCCTCCTCAGCTGTCGTTCTTGCAACAATCATCAAGAAACTGCTGCAGTATCTTCTCTTCGACACCTGCAATAGAAGCAATGCGGGAAAGCTTTGCAAATGCCCATTTACTCTCGGCTTCCGCCAGCAGCGTGCCGTCGGCGGCATGAATCGAGGAGCGGATGACGGCATTATGTGTATCATGTCTGAGAATGCGCCCTTCCACAACGATGTCCGTATTTGTCGGTACCGGCTTGAAGTAACGGGTTGTCATTTCCCGGGTAAGCCCGAGCCGGCCGAGATGGGCAATGAGGGCCCAGGCCGCCGCCTCGTCCAGCAGGGTGGCGATGATCCCGCCGTGAACGAGACCGTCAAAGCCGCATAGTTTGTCGGGAATGGCGCATCTGGTGGCGCAGCCCTGCTCAACGCGACGAAACCGCAGTTGCAGACCATGAGGATTTGTCGGTGAACATCCGAAACAGCTGCCGGGCCAACGGCCCTGTATTTCGGGAATATTCACCTCTCCACCAGTAGTTGTCGTCATGATACTCTCCTTGTTTCCCGGTTCATCTTCGCGGAGATAATACGGATATTATGAGACTATTTCAATGGATAAAATGTCGGGAATGGATTTGGTACGCTTACAAGCTGCGAATCCGCAGCACGGGCTTGATGGTGTTGCCGTGTCTGGCATCGGCGATGGCCCGGTTGATGTCGCTGAAGTCGTAAAACCTGACGAGTCGGTCAAAGGGAAACTTGCCGGCCAGGTACAACCCGATCAATTTGGGGATAAAGATCTGCGGCACGGCGTCGCCCTGGATTATGCCGATGGTTTTACGGCCTTCCGGCAGAGCGTCCGTGCCGCTCTCTCCGGTTAGAAGCGCAGCACGCCCATGGGGGTTCAACACCTCAATGGCGAGCCTGTGCATTTCGGGACTGCCGGTCGTTTCAACCACGTAATCGACACCGCTGCCGGTGATACGGGCAATGCTGGCAGCCGTGTCAGCATGGCGGCTGTCGATCGTATGCGTGGCGCCCAGTTCCAGCGCGAGTTCGAGCCGCGCTGGTATGATGTCCACGCCGATGATCGGAGAGGCGCCGCCGACGTGTGCCGCCATGACCGCCGCCAAGCCGACCGCTCCCGTACCGAAGACGGCGATACTTGCCCCTACCGGGACCGCCAGCGAGTTCAGCACGGTGCCGGCACCGGTCTGCAGGCCGCAGCCCAGCGGAGCCAGAAGTTCCAGGGGCAGGTTTCCGGCAACCTTGACGATGTTGCGTTCGGTTGCCAGGGTATGGGTGGCGAACGAAGACTGGCCGAAGAAGTGTCCGCGTACACCGCTGCGCTGCAGGGCATTGCTGCCGTCCAGGCGTTCGCAGCCGAAGTTGGCCTCGTAAAAGTGCTCGCAAGCCGTCGGGTGTCCGCTGAGGCAATGACGGCAATGGCCGCAGGACTGATAGGAGAGCACGACATGGTCCCCGCGCCTGACCCCCTTCACGCTTTTGCCCGTACGCTCTACCACGCCCGCGCCCTCATGACCCAGTACCACGGCATTGTCGGCCTCCACCCAGCCGTCGCAAAAATCTATATCGGTATGGCAGATGCCCGAGGCGACGAGGCGCACCAGGACTTCATCCTCCCGCGGGCCTTCCAGCTCGAGGGATTCGATCATCAAGGGGCCACCTTTCTTGCGCAGGACGGCCGCCTGAATCTTGTACACTTTCATGTCGGAAAGATCATTCACCCTTTAGCTCCTCTGTTGCCGAGTTCCAGCATAAACCTGGCAGTCAGGGTTAAATTGTACATTTTTCATAATGCAGACTTCAACGGGTAATATTCACCGTTCTGGATTATTCTCCAATGAAAGATCCGTGGGCGAAATGATTCCGTCAAAGGTGATCGACCGGCCGGTATTCTTGTGATATCATCTGCGCGTGCTTTGCACTTACGGCCATCCAAAATTCCCGGGAGGCGAAAATGGACAACAAAAGGAACCTGGCCGCCCCATGTGGTTTGTACTGCGGTGTCTGTGCCGTTTATATTGCCCATCGGGATAATAACATCAAATTCAAGGAGAGGCTGCCCAAGGTTTACGGAGTAGGCTTAGAAGATATACACTGCGAAGGCTGCCTTTCCGATGATTTATTCAAGTACTGTCAGTCCTGCGCCATCCGGTCCTGTGTCAAGCAGAAGGGCGTTGAAGGTTGCCACCAGTGTGACGATTTCCCATGCCAGTTTATCGAGGATTTCCCCATCCCCGTGGGTAAGAAAGTCATCTTCCGTTCCATTCCAGCCTGGAGAGAGCTGGGAACCGAGAAATGGATGGAAGAGGAGGAAAAACGGTACCATTGTCCCCATTGTGATTATAAATTATTCAGGGGCGCCAAAAGGTGCCGCAACTGCCAACAACCCGTCGACGTGGATATCGACTAATCTCGCGTCTGAAGGTCCTTGCCCACCCCCAGTTTTCTCCTCGCTAGGACTGCCCGGCGGGGAGAACGATGGATGAGGAATCCCGGCGGGAAAGAATTCTCCCCGGGGGGATCGAGTGTGTTTCCGCACGGGAGGGCGGGATCGCAGGGTTGCCGCAAAATCTCGGCTGAAGCCCGCCTGCCCTAGAGAAGAACCACTGCCTCAGAGTCCGAAGGAATCGCTCTCCCCGCCGGGCCCAGTGCTTCACACAAAACTGGGGGG
>Ga0187878_1003879_pt1 | contig 11915 bp, 10 predicted proteins | sample June2016WEW_17_1_FD_132979 | JGI IMG/M metagenome (GOLD analysis project Ga0187878, IMG submission 132979) | Peatland microbial communities from SPRUCE experiment site at the Marcell Experimental Forest, Minnesota, USA - June2016WEW_17_150 | ecosystem: Environmental > Terrestrial > Soil >...
CAAGCGAATACCTGGAGGGCCAACTGGACGTGGTCCGCCGGGTCCAGGTGGAGGAGCATCTGAAGGATTGCGGCCCCTGCCGCGAACTCATCAGCGACCTCCAGCACGCGATGGAGCTCTGCCACTCCGCCGAGAATCTGGAACCTGCCCCCTGGCTCATCTCGAAGATCATGCACGCGACGGTGGGCGAGAGGAAGCCGAGCTTCCGCGAGCAGGTGACCGCGTTCTTGCGGCCCGCCAAGCAGCCACGGTTGGCTTATGCGGTGGCGATGGCGATCTTCTCGTTTTCCATCATCATCAACGCGGCGGGGCTTAATCTGCGGAAGCTCACGCTGGCGGACTTGAACCCGCGCACCTGGGTTTATCAAGCCAATCGCACTGGCCATCTGCTCTACGCGCGCGTGGAGAAGTTCTACTACGACCTCCGGGTGGTTTACGAAATCGAGTCGCGCTTCCGGCGGTTGCGCTCTGAGCCCACTCAGCAGGAGCAACAAGCGCCGAAACCGGAAGCCCCTCCGGGAGGCTCGACCGATCGCACCATGCCCGGCCCAACACAGCTTGCTTCCGTGCAGGGCCTGATGACCGCCGCAGCCGGCTCGGTCGGCGTGGTTTCCAGAGTAGCCGGCAAAGGAAGGAGCCCATCCCGATGACATGCGCTAACCACCCTTCAGTTGATTCCGTGGCCTTCTGCGGCCAATGCGGTCGCCCGCTGTGTGGGGAATGCAAGCACGAAGTGCGCGGCATGGCCTACTGCGAGAACTGCCTGGCCGCGCGCCTGCAGGGGCCGAGCTTCCCGCCCCTCTACGGCCCCAGCGGAGGCCCGAACCCCGGCGTCGCACTGGCCCTGGGTTTTATTCCGGGCGTGGGCGCGATCTACAACGGCCAGATCGTGAAGGCCATCGTTCAGGTTCTGATCTTCGCCTCGCTCATCGCCATAGGCGACCGCACGGAGAGCATGGGACCGCTTTTTGGTATTGGCGCGGCGGCGTTCTACTTCTACATGGTGATTGACTCCTACCAGACGGCCAAACGCAAGCAGCTCGGACAGCCGGCGGAAGAATGGTTTGGCCTGGGCGATCTGAAGATGAACGTTCCCATCGGCGCGGCGCTGCTCATCGGGTTGGGTGCGCTGATCCTGCTCGACAACCTGGGCATTCCGGTGTTTCGTCACGTGGGGAAGTTCTGGCCCGCCCTGTTGATAGTGGTGGGCCTGCTTATGCTGCAAAGGCGGATGGGTAAGGGTAATGCGGCGCCGCCCTCCGGCCCCGAACCGCCCGCACCACCTAAGGAAGGATCGAGCAACTATCCAGGCTCGCTGGGCCTGTAAAGGACTGTCACAACGTTCAGGAGGCAGGCATGGGAGTGGTACTGAATCCCTTCATGATTCCGCTGGGAGCATTCGTGATGGTGGTCATCATTGTGGCCATCGCCAATTTCAGCAAGATGCGCGAGAAGGAGCTCCAGGCCCACCAGGAACTGCGGCTGCGTGAGATGGAGCACGAGCGCGAGATGAAAAAAATGGAGATTGAGAAGGCCAAGCTGGAACTGGAAAAGGCACGGGGCAAGTAAAGAGGTCTAGAGCTCTGTTCGAACTCCCCTCGCATGCCGCGACGGGAACTGGAGGTTGGAGATGGAATTCATGCCGATCAGTCCGTTCATGATCCCTATCGCGGGAATGGTGATGGTCCTCCTCATCGTTGGCATCGTCTTTTGGCACAAGGGCCGCGAGAAGGAGTTGCAGGTCCACCAAGAGATGCGGATCCGGGAAATGGAACACCAGCGGAAGATGAAGGAGTTGGAGCTGGAGGTTGAAAAGCTCAAGGCCCGGCAGGCTTAGCGTCGGGCTGCCTGGCTTGGCCGGGCGCGCGGAGGAGATGGGGACATGGAATCGCCGTTCATTATTCCACTGGCCGTCTTCGCCATGGTGGTTCTGATCGTCGCCATCGTCAAGCTGGCGAAAACCCGCGACCGGGAGATAGAAGTCCAGCAGAGACTGCACCTGGAGCAACTGGAGCATCAGCGCAAGATGCAGGAACTGGAGCGTGAACTGGAGCGGGTCAAGAAAGGTGGGTAGCCGCCGGCCGCGCCGAGGCGCCACCCGGATCGGTCGGGAGAAGTGAGGAACAAGTGCCATGAATGATTTAACCGTGCCATCACGTGCTTGCCGGCCCAGCTTGATGGGGCCAGTGATCTTGATCGCCCTGGGGGTGCTGTTCTTGCTGCACGAATTCGCCCCGGGCTGGGGACTGGGGAAGACCTGGCCGGTGATCTTGGTGCTGATCGGCGTCTTGAGGCTGGTGGATATGTCGCGGCCACCCCGCCCGCCGGAGGGACCGAGAGTCTGACCAGGACTTGACACGCGCCAGGGGAGGTTTCAATGAGCGCCTATGGATATCGCCGGGGATCAATCTTCTGGGCCTTAACGCTCATCGCGGTGGGCGGGATCTTTCTCTATGCCAATTTCAATCCCGTCATTCAGCCCTGGCAGATGATCGCGAAGTTCTGGCCCATCCTGATTATTTTCTGGGGCCTCTCCAAGCTCATGGATTACCTCCATGCGCACGCCCACCCGGAAACGGCTCCCCCTTCCTTGTTCACCGCCAGCGAAGTGATTCTGCTGGTGTTGATACTGGCGTTCGGCACGCTGGTTTCGAAGATCGTGTTGCACCCCTGGCAGCACTGGCCGGAAGCGGTCGGCGTGGAGATGGACGACGATTTTGCCAACGTTTTCCTGAACTCCTACACCTACACCCAGACTTTGTCGCACCCTGCCAAGCCACAATCGGGTTTGCTGGTGGTCGTCCGCCGGGGCGATGTGGAGGTGCGCGGTTCCGATCAAAACACGATTGAAGCGGTGGTGAAGAAGACCATCCGCGCCGCCAATGAGGAGGAGGCCAAGAAAGTCGCCAACGACCTGCAAATCTCCTTTGTGGAGAAGGCCGGACGGTATCTGCTCGAAACCAACGTCGACTCGTTAGCCAACAGCGGGCGGAACGTGCGGCTGGACGTCACGCTGCGCGTGCCCAAAGCACTCGCCGCCGAGATCACCACGGAGCACGGCGACGTTGTCCTGGATGGTCTAAAAGGCGAACAGACGCTGAACGCCAAGGGCGACGTGAAGCTGGCGAACATCGAGGGACTGGTGCGCATTCACGCCTCGGGCGGATCGGCGGAGATCCGCGACGTCAAAGGCAACGTGGATGTGGACGGACGGGGCCGCGACGTCGACGCCTCCGGCATCACCGGCGCGCTGACCGTGACCGGCGATTTCACGGGCTCAATGCAATTCAAGAACGTTACGCAGACGCTGCGTTACAGCTCTTCCCGCACCGATCTGACGGTGCAGAAGCTCAGCGGTCGATTGAGCATGGAACGCGATTCACTCGACGCCACGGGAGTGGACGGCCCGTTCGAGGTGGCCACGAAACATAAGGACATCACCTTGGGGGACTTCAAGCACAGCGTCAAGATCTCGACCACCAACGGCGAGGTCCGTCTCGAGACCTCCGTCCCGCCCACCCAGCCCATTGAAGTGGACGTGAACAAGGGCGGAATCGAGTTGACCTTGCCCGCCCGATCCAGCTTCCAGGTTGACGCCCGGTCGCAGAACGGCGATGTGGAATGCGACTTCCCTGGCCTCAACGTGAAAAAAGAAGGTCAGACGCCCGCCATCACTGGCACCTTTGGGAAGGGCGGGCCGCTCCTCCGTCTCTCCTCGTCTTATGGAACCGTGCACCTGATGCAGCAGGGGCCACGCGCGCCCGCACTCCCACAACCCCCCGCGCCCCCGAAAACTCCGGCCACCGCAACCGCCGACAAAGGGGATGAGGACATCGCTTGGGCGCACCCCGGGCCGCAGCCCCCGGTGGCAGCTCTCGTTTGTGAGCGTGGCGCTGTTTGGCCGCGCCGGGTCGTCTCTCTGCTCCGGTCGGTGGACACCCTGCTCACCAACGTGGGCCGGCCAGCACGCGCCTGGATGCAAAGTGCCAAGTGCTGCCTAGGCCGCGCCTAGGGGCAGATGGGCACGGCTGCTTTCCGAACCCCTTCAAGCACCGCAGAGATACCCCCGCGCATTCCCCAACCGCGATAGCCTCGCCTTACTGTGTCGCTTGTTCCAGCGTTTTGAAGAAATTCGGGAAGGAAATATCTACGCAGGCGCTGTCGCGGATGAGCGTGGCCCCCTCGGCGACGAGGCCCGCCACAGCGAAGGCCATGGCGATGCGATGGTCGCCGTAGGTTTCGATTTCCGCGCCGCGCAATCGCTGGCGGCCCGCCACGCGCAGGCCGTCGGGGTACTCCTCGACCTCGGCGCCCATGTGGCGCAGATTCTCGGCCACCACGGCAATGCGGTCGCTCTCCTTGACGCGCAGTTCCGCGGCGCCATGGAAGGAAAGCCCCTGCTCGGTCTGCGTCCCCAAAACAGCGAGCACCGGCAGCTCGTCGATGAGGCCCGGAACCATCTCGGGTCGAATCTCGCCGCCTTGCAAGGGGCTCGATTCCACGTGCAGGTCGCCCAGGAGTTCGCCGTTCACCATCTCGACGTTCAGGACTTTCACCCGCCCGCCCATCGGCACCAGGAGGTCGAGTATCGCCGTGCGCGTGGGATTCAGGCCCACGTTCTGAATCACGAGGTTCGACTCAGGAACGAGCAACGCCGCAACGATGAAGAACGCGGCGGAAGATATGTCTCCGGGGACCTGCAGCTTCCGGCCCTCGAGCCGCGCCCGCCCGCGGACGGCAATGCTGCGCCCGTGCCGACCGACCTCAGCGCCCATGTGCTCGAGAGCAATCTCGGTGTGGTCGCGGGTGGGACTGGGCTCGATGACCTCCGTCTCCCCCTCGGCGAACAACCCCGCCAGCAGTATCGCCGACTTCACCTGCGCGCTCGCCACAGGCAACTCATAGCGAATGGGCACGAGCGCTCCGCCCTCGATCTGGAGCGGCGGCAGCCCGCCTTCCGCGGATTGGATGCGTGCTCCCATGCGCGTAAGCGGGTCAATCACGCGCTTCATCGGCCGGCGCGAAAGCGACGCATCGCCCGTGAGGACGGAACGAAATGGCTGGCCAGCTAGAATCCCGGCCAGCATTCGCATGGTCGAACCGGAGTTGCCCGCGTCGAGCGCCTCCTGGGGCGGCTTGAGCCCCGCCAGCCCCGCGCCCTGGATGGATACCGCGTCGCCCTGCCGGTCAATCTTGACGCCAAGTCTCTTCAGACAGTCGAGCGTGCTCTGGCAATCAGCACTGGAAGCGAAACCGTGGATTTCGCTCGGCCCTTCAGCGATCCCCGCGAGCAGGGCGTAGCGGTGCGAAATGGACTTGTCGCCCGGCATCCGCACCGAACCCGTCACGCGCTTCGCTGGCGAGACTTTCTTGGTCTTTGTAGAGCTGAAGGAGCTCATGTGCCTGGAGGACAGGAGTCAGAAGCTAGAAGACGCGATTCACTGGCTAAGCCTGCCAAAAGAGAGTCCCCCGCTCTTTACTGTCCGCTACTGTGAACTGTCAACTCTCGACTGGTTTTCGAGCGCGAGCAAGCCTATAAGCCGAATTCTGTATCCCGCCGAAGGCGGGGCAGCGATCATTCATCTAGTCCCGCTATTGCTAGCGGGATCAAGCGACCTACCCGAGAGTTGCCTCCCGCCGTGCGGGATTGCGGGGCGGGCAGCCCCTCCTCTCCTATTTGGTCTTGCTCCGTGTGGGGTTTTCCCTGCCCCCGATATCGCTATCGGGGCGGTGCGCTCTTACCGCACCATTTCACCCTTACCTGATTCTCTACCCCGACGAATCGGAGGAGAACCGGGCGGTATATTTTCTGTGGCACTATCCGTATCGGCGGCGTACGCCCCGACCTGTCGGGAATCCCCCGCCAACCCTCGCCGTTAGCGAGCACACTGCCCTGCGGAGTTCGGACTTTCCTCTCCCCCGTCCCTGCCGGCCAGCGACGCAGCCCTTGCGGGCCCGCCACTGGCGCGAAGACGGGGCAGCGATCGCCCGGCTTGCTCGCGCAACTTTTATGATAGTCTCGCACGGGCTGGCGGTCAAACCCTTGCTGCCCTGTCGCGCCGACGAAGCATGAAAGCGATGAGACGAGTTTCGAGGTTCTATTTTCGAGTTTCGCGCTTGGCCCTCCTGGCCTTCCTCGGCTCCTCTGTCTTCGTCGCCGGCGTCTTGACCGCTCAAGCGCCTGCCCCACCAGCGTCATCGCTGCTCGCTACGGCGGACGACCTCTTCCGCGAGATGAGCCGCACCACCGGCCTGCCCATTCGCGCGCCGCTTCAGAAGCAGATCCTTTCCCGCGCCGAAATCCGCAAGTACCTGGAGCAAAGCCTGCACGAGGAATACACGCCGCAAGAAATCCACATCCAGGAATCCGTCTTCAAGGCCTTCGGCCTGGTCTCGCGCGAGTTCGACCTGGCGAACTTCCTCCTCGCCTTTTACACCGAGCAGGCCGCCGGCGCCTACGACCCGCGACGGAAGATCATGTTCATCGCCGACTGGCCCACGGAAGAAATGCAGAAGATGGTGCTCGCGCACGAACTGACGCACGCCCTCCAGGACCAGAATTTTGATTTGCAGAAGTTCCTCCGCGCTACGCGGGCGAACGACGATGCCACGAACGCGCGCCAAGCGGTCGTGGAGGGGTATGCGATGGCCGCCATGATGCAGCACCTTGTCGAACCGGTCGAACTGGCCAGCCTGCCCTCGCTCGAACCCATGATGGCCGGCATCATCCATCAGCGGCTGGAGGAATTTCCTGCCTTCTCGAACGCGCCGTTTTTCTTCCGTATGCAGGCTCTTTTCCCGTATGTGCAGGGCATGGGCTTTATGCAGCGCGGCCTGCAGCGCGATGGCTGGAGGAAACTGAACTCGCTCTTCGCCAATCCGCCGACCACGACCAAGGCAATCTTTGAACCTTCGTTGTATTTCGATCCACGGCCTCTGCCCACCGTTTCCCTGCCGCGCCCTGCCGCGCTGGGTAAGGTCGATGGACTGCACGTGCTCACAGAAAACATCATGGGCGAGCTCGGCTACTACGCGCTGCTCGGGCAGTTCATTTCGGAAGATGAAGCGAAGACGGTGGCCACCGGTTGGCTTGCCGACCGCTACATCCTTTACGAAGGGCCGGGCGCCAACCAGTTCGCGCTCGTCGCGAGGACTCGCTGGACAAACTCTGAGACGGCGTTGGCCTTCTTCCGCGACTATCACACCATCCTCGCCCGCAAGTATCCCGAACTCACGCCGGATGAGCGCTCCGGCAGTGATATCTTTGTTGGCTCAACAGCGTCAGGCCGGGTCATCCTGCTCCGCAAAGCCGACGAGTGCCTCTGGGCCGAGGGCGTGCCGGCCGCGCAAACCGAGGCAATGCTGAGCTTCTTCCGCACTCTCTAGATGCCTACAGCGGGTCAGCCTGGTGTACACTTCCTTCCACGAGAAGGTAACGACCGACGGAAAGGCAGAGTGAAGCCATGGGCATGAGTCCTCTTCGCGATGCGGCGCGCGAAATCAAGTGTGTGGCCACGGCCCCGCTTGGTGGGCCGTGCGCTTGGTCATCAGGGAAGACCCCGCAGCGAGGCAAGCTGCTCGCGGCGGCTACGGCTCTGTTGGTTCTGGCTCTCGGCGTTTCAGCTTGGGCCGCCGACAAGAAGATCGAAGATACGCTCAAGATGGTTGACCAAGTGGCTGCTCAAGGTCCCTTCCGCGCCTCCTGGGAATCACTCGAGACCTACAGGGTCCCGGAGTGGTACCAGGACGCGAAGTTCGGCATCTTCATCCACTGGGGCGTCTATTCGGTTCCAGCCTTCGACAACGAGTGGTATCCGCGCAACATGTATCTGAAGGACAACCCGGTCTTCAAACACCATGTCGAGACTTACGGCCCGCAGTCACAGTTTGGCTACAAGGACTTCATCCCCCGGTTCAAGGCGGAGAAGTTCGACGCCAATCATTGGGCCGAGCTCTTCCGCAAGGCCGGGGCGAAGTACGTGGTGCCGGTGGCGGAGCACCACGACGGCTTTCCGATGTACGACTGTAGCTTTACCGAGTGGAGCGCCGCCAAGATGGGGCCGAAGCGCGATGTGATTGGCGAGCTCGCGGTGGCCGTGCGCAAGCAAGGGCTGCACTTCGGCGCTTCGTCCCATCGCGCCGAGCATTGGTGGTTTCTCAACGGCGGCATGACGTTCGATTCCGATGTCAAAGACCCGCGTTACGCCGGCTTCTACGGCCCCGCGCAGCCGGATAAGACGCAGCCCGATAAGGCGTATCTGGACAACTGGCTGGCGCGCACCGCCGAAATCGTAGAGAAGTATCAGCCGGAAGTCCTGTGGTTCGATTGGTGGATCGAGCAGCCGGTCTTCCAGCCTTACTTGCAGCGCTTCGCCGCCTACTACTACAACCGGGGCGCACAGTGGAAGCGTGGGGTCGCCATCAACTACAAACTGAAAACTTTCCCCGAGCGCGCGGCGGTGCTCGACGTCGAGCGCGGGCAACTGGACCTCCTGCGGCCGCTCTTCTGGCAGACCGATACCTCCGTCAGCGAGAAGTCTTGGGGATACATCGCGAGCGATAAGTTTCGCACGCCGGATTCGCTGGTGGATGAACTGGTGGACATCGTCAGCAAGAACGGCTGCCTGCTGTTGAACGTGGGACCCAAGCCAGACGGCACGATTCCCGCAGAGGCTGAGAAAGTTCTGCTCGAAATCGGCCGATGGCTGGCCACGAACGGCGAGGCCATCTACGGCACGCGGCCCTGGAAGGTGTATGGCGAGGGCCCGACACAGGTGGTGGGCGGCTCGTTCAAAGATGCGGAAGGCAAGCCCTTCACGAGCGAAGACATGCGTTTCACCACGAAAGGCGACACCCTCTATGCCATCGCGCTGGCTTGGCCGGAAAGCAGCAAGCTGAACATCAAGTCGTTGGCCACGGGCTCAGCACTCACCCAGCGCGAGATCAAAACCGTTGAGCTACTCGGCTCGAAGGCCAAGCTGAAATGGGTTCGCAACGCCGACGGCCTGAGCATCGAACTGCCGACGCAGAAACCGTGTGACTTCGCGTTCGTGGTCAAGATTTCGCCAGTGGAGCGCGCGCCCGCGCGCGGGCAATAGGCGCGCGTCCCCTGCGTACCACGGACTGTTGTCCCCTGTCAGTCGATGAAACCGTGGATTGAAAAACATGGCGCGGCTACGGAGCTGAGCCCGCCGCCTGCCCGCTCACTTCGCTCAGGGCCTGGCGCGTAGCAGTCAGCAGCGCTTCCGGGCCGACGGGCTTGCCTGTGGCCTTCATCATCCAGAGGTCCGGAGCGATCCCTCCTAATGTGGCCATGCGCTCGAATTCTGATCCAATGTTGCCCGCCTTGTCCATCTGCTCGCCGATCTGGAAGGCAATCAGGTGCCCAATCGGATAATCGGGAAGGTAAAGAGGCGCCTCGATCATGTGCGAATAGACGGCTAGCAGGACGACGTCACGCTTCTTGAACACTGGCGCGTAATACTGATTCCAGACTTCCTTGGCGATGCGGAGCGTGGCATCTTTCAACTGTGCCGGCGTGGCCGCGGGATGATCGTACATCCAGTGCCAAACCTGCATATCCACCAACGCCGTTCCTGAGATTTCGTAGGTCATCCAGAAATCGAAAAGAATCTTCAGCGCCCGGTTCTTCGGGTCCGGCCGGGCAAGTCCCAGCAACTCAAGATCGCGTTCCTGGAACACGAAGGCGAGGGCTTCCGTGAAGGCGTTGTTGGGCACACCCTCGAGCAGGGTGTGATCCACCAAGTTGAGCGAGAAGGTTTGCTCGACGTTGTGGCCCATTTCGTGGACGGCAATGTTGAACCCCTTGTAGTTCATCCCGTCCTTTTCAACCCGGGTCCGGAGATGCGCCTTCTCCGACCGCATCTCCGCTCCCATGGCGTGACCGGAGCCGCGCGCCGGATCCACAATGATGTTGCTTGCCAGATACTCCGCCCGCTCGCGGGAGAATCCCAAATGCATCAGGAGGTTGGGGATGTCCTGCTTGTATGCTTCTGCCGTGGGGTATTTCTGGGCCACGAGGGCATTCAGTTGCGCCTCAGTGTAGTCGCCGCGCGGGCGAAAGCCGTCGTAGTAGAGGTCAAAGGGCTCCAGCGGCCGGCCCAGGCGCGCCTCGATCAGCTTCGCTACTTCCGGCACCAGCGGCGAGGAGACGACTTGCTCGAGCATGGCCTTCACGCGCGCCTCGGGAATCTCGCGGTCTTCATCAAATCGCCGCGCGATGAGGGTGGGCGCCGTCGGTGAATAGGGGTCGAGTTTCTTCGAGGCGCGGAACACGTTCAGCAATTGCGCATACCGGACATCGGGTTCCGGAGCATTGAGGGCAGCGCTGCTTGGCGTCTTTCTGATTGCCGCACCGCCTTCCGCATCTTTCACCGCCGCCGGCTTCACCTCGTTCGTGTACGGGTTCCAGTCGAAATTGGGGCTGTCAATGACCGCCGCCGGAATCGTCTGCGTGACAATGCGTTCCATCACCCGCTGGATCATGCGTTGTTTGGCGAGGCCCTGCTCGGCGTCGCGGTAATCGGCTTTAATCTCGTCCCGCAGGTTCCAGTGGGAAAGCAACCGGAGCTTGGGCGGGAACAGCCGCGTGCCGTCCGCCTCCACCAAGTCATGCATCCAGATGTTGTACTGGGCGATGTAGCGGCCGGCCTCCGCTTCCGCCCGGGCGATGGCCAGGTTCACCTCAGCAGGAACGCGCTTGGCATACCGCTGGGCCAGCCGCGCCTCGGCCCACTGGCGACGTGACCACTTCTCACCTTGGGTAAGCCGCTCCTCAAGTGTGGTCAGCGGGAAATTGAGCAGCACCGTGAAGGCGAGTTTGTTCTGGAAAAAGTCGTCGCCGATGTGTGCCCCAGGGCCGTATCCGGCAAACGCCTCATCAAAAGGCAGGATGGGACCGAGATCGAGATCAGTCTGATTGCTGAACTCGCGTTCGATCTCGTGCAGGTGGCCGTCGAGTTGTTCCATGTGGTGCTCAAAGCGATTGAACAGGGTATCGAGCGTCGCCGGGTCACCGGCAAAGTTACTCCGCACGAAACCCTCAAAGACGCCGGCATTGCCGTCTGCAGGGCGCCAGAACTTCGCCACCTGCTGCAAGCCGCGCGCGAGCCGGGCCCGTTGCGCTTCGCCATACTTCTGGACAAGTTCGGTTTCCAGCTTCCCCATCGAGGCTTTCATCCAGGGGAGCTGCGGTGGCGATTGTTCCTTGACCTGCTGCGGCGCCGCCGGTCGCGCGTGCGGTCCAGACAGCAACAAAGCGGAAACTGCCGCCAGAATCAGAACCTGCGTTTTCAGAATGCCCTTGAGTTGATTTGTCATTTTGAACCGCCTCCTGCGTCCCGCGATGCGGGATGGAGCTACCGACAGAACCCAGCCTCTACTTCAGCAACTTCAGCAATTCAGCCTCATCTACAGTTGTCACGCCGAGCGAGCGGGCTTTGTCGAGTTTGGAGCCGGGGTCGGCGCCGGCGACGACATAGTCAGTCTTCTTGCTGACCGAACCGACGACGCGCCCGCCGGCTTCTTCGATCAGGCGAGTGGCTTCTTCGCGCGAGTACGTGGGCAGCGTGCCGGTGAGGACGAACTGCTTGCCAGCGAGTTTGCCTTCTGCCTTGCGGACTTTCTTCTGCTCGAACTGCAAGCCAGCCTTACGGAGTTTCTCGAGCACGGCGAGGTTCTGCTTCTCGCGGAAGAATTGCCGGATGCTTTCCGCCACGCGAGGTCCGACTTCTTCGACCTCGTAAAGCTCTTCCTCAGTGGCTTTGGCCAGTTTATCGAGCGAGCCAAAGTGCTCGGCCAGGAACTGCCCGGTGCGTTCGCCGACAAAGCGGATTCCGATAGCAAAGATGACGCGCGCGAGTTCCACCTTCTTGCTGTTCTCGATTTCTTCGAGC
>Ga0187878_1003895_pt1 | contig 11870 bp, 10 predicted proteins | sample June2016WEW_17_1_FD_132979 | JGI IMG/M metagenome (GOLD analysis project Ga0187878, IMG submission 132979) | Peatland microbial communities from SPRUCE experiment site at the Marcell Experimental Forest, Minnesota, USA - June2016WEW_17_150 | ecosystem: Environmental > Terrestrial > Soil >...
ATTTTGTGCTCGCGCGCGTTTACTACCACGGGATCGGTGCCGCTGGCTTCAATCTGCGCAAGGAGCAGCCAGTGGCCGTCGGGCGAGAATTCGAAAAGGTTGGGGCGGCGCGTGAGCTCCGAAATCGGAACTCGGCCGCCGTGGCCGGTTAACGGATGCCACAAATCAAAATTCGTTTCCTTGTAGAGTCCCAGGTAGCCGATCATGGGGAAAAAGCGCGGCGGAGCAAAACCGCCTTTGGCTCCGACCTCATTGACTTTGCCTACCAACGCGTCCTGGTCCGGGTCCCAGAGGAAAGCCAGCGTGGGGGTGGGCGCCGTCGGGCCTTTGCTCTTAGTCTGGAACAAGCCGTTTCCCAGCAGAAAGATGCGGGAGGGGGAGACATAGTTGGCGGAGTGAAACGACAGGTCATTCACACCTTCCACACGCGGGCGAAGGGTCTTGCGGAGATTACTTGATCCCAGGTCCAGGATCGCCACTCTCTCTTCGCTGACAATCGCCAGGGTCGTGCTATCGGGCGAGAACGCTCCGGCCGGCGAATAGTTCAGCGCCAGGTGGCCCTCCATGCGCCCGTGGCTTACCCAGGTATATTGCGGCGGTGCGGTGGTTTCGACGCTCTCAATCTGCGCGCCAAACGCATTGGCCACAGAGAGAGAGAGGCACAGAGACAAGAGAACGATGAAGGATGAATGATGAACGATGAACAGCCCAACCCCGGCTTGCGGAGGTTCGTTCATTATTCCGCGTTCATAATTCATCGTTGCTCCATCCCTGCGTCTCTGTGCCTCGGTGGGTTGCCTAAATAACCTCACCTCGCGCCAGGCGCGTGACCAGATCGCGGTCGGCTTCCAAGAAGTCGTATCCCGGAAGCTGCCGTCGCGACGCCCATTCCACCGATTCAAATACCTGGTTTGAGATTGCCCCTTTGAAGGAGGGCACGGAAAAGAAAACCACTTCGACGTAACGGTTGGGATAGCGGTGACGGAAGCGGAAAACTTCCTCCCCAATCTCGGCGTCGATCGTCAGTTCCTCGGCGAGTTCGCGACGCAGGCAATCCCTCAAACTCTCGCCGTCAAGGACTTTACCCCCCGGAAATTCCCATTGCAGGCCGTAGGTGTCGGAGCGATGGCGCTGGCAGATGAGGACCCTGTCGCCTGCGTGGATGATTCCGGCGGTCACGAGGATGGGCTGCGTGTCGCTCAAACTTCCATTGTAGCAAGGAACGCCACTACGCGGGGCGGGCGTCACCGTTGCCACCGGCCTTGCGGCGGACCCCTTCGACGAGGGTGACGTGGGCAAGGAGTTTTTCGATGAGGCGCGTGACGCGGGCCAGTCGCTCGCCTTCGTGGCGCAGAGCGAGGATTTCCTGCTTAAAGTCGAGGTCCAGAGGCAGCGCGCCCGCGATACGAAACGAGAGGTGCCTGTAAGGCGGCGGAATGTGAATGGGAATTTCCGGAGATTTGCGCAGACGCTGCATGGTGTCGCGGAAGAGGATGATGGCGCGCTCGGCCTCGGCGTCGGAGGGCGCATCGCTGCCGGGGTCGTCATCAAAGAATTGGACGCCGCCGCGCAGGTAAGCTCTCTCCTGGTTGGTGTAGAGAACTTCGAAGCGGCGGCTGCCCACAGTGAGCAGATCCATTCGTCCGTCCGCGTACTTGCGCGTCACATTGACGATGCGCGCCGTACAGCCGGCGGTCTGCAATTCCTCTCCCTTGAGCTGGATGACACCAAACTCGTCGCGCCCGGTGGCCGCGATTTTGGCTTGCAGGCACTGGCCGATCATTTGTTTGTAGCGCTCTTCAAATATGTGCAAAGGCAGGAGTTCCTCCGGCAGCAGGACGACATTGAGTGGAAAGAGAGGGAGCAAAAGGTCATCCATCATCCCAACCTCAGTGGGCCGGATTATAGTACTCCGGATTCGGCGAATTGGGCATAGTCCTGCGGGGGCGGCGACGTGCTTTACGCCGGTCATCGACCGGCGCTTTCGCAGGGTCAGACGTGCGCCTCGAGGTCTTCGTCGGCGTTCACGAAAATCCAAAGGAAAGGCGCGGCGAGAGTAATGAGCGCCGCGAAATCGAGCGCCTGCGTCCAGCCCCAGCGGGTGGCGATATAGGCCGTGAGGATGGGCGAAATCCAGCCGCCGATGTTGCCCCAGGTGTTCATCATGGCGGAGAGGGAACCGGAGAAGTTGCGCGTGAGGTCGATGCAGGTGGCCCACCAGGTGACGGTGGCGAAGATGTTGAATCCCATGGCGCCGGAGAGGAGCAGGATCGCCAGCTTGGTATTGGCCGCGTGCGCTCCGGAGGCGAGCAGCAGCGCGGAGGCCGTCATGCCGACCCAGATCATCGTGCGCCGGCCGCGGCGCCTCCCCCAGCGTGAGACGGCACGGTCGGAGAGCCATCCGCCCAGCGGAGCAAGCAGGACAACCGCGAGGAAGGGCCCAGCACCCCAGAAGCCGCCTTGCTGCACGCTCAACCCGCGCACCCGGACGAGATAGAGAAAGAACCAAGTGTAGTAAATGTAGTTGGGGTAACCTTCACAAAAGTAACTGAGCATCAGCATCCACACCGACCGGTTGGAAAGAATCCTGCGCCAGGGCGGATTGGACGACTGCGTGCGGCCTGCCGATCCTGAACTGGCACCTGTGTCGAGCCGGGCGGACTGGATGATCTGCAATTCCGCTGCATTGACGCGCGGATGCTCCTCGGGGCGATTGGTGGCGTAAAGATGCCAAGCGATGGCGAGCGCCAGTCCGAGGAATCCGCAGACGATAAACGAGACGCGCCAGCCGTAATGTTCGGCGAGATAGGCAATGAGCGCGGGGCTCACTGTCCCGCCCAGCCCGACGCCCATCAGGAAAATGCTGTTGCCGAGCCCGCGCCGCGTCTGGCCCATCCAGGAGGCGATCACCTTGTTGGAATTGGGGAGCGCGGCGGCTTCGCCCACGCCAATCAGGAAGCGCGCGACGAAGAACGTCGCCGGCAGGCTCATCCAGGCGGGTGCTGGAAGCTGTGGCACGAACGCCGTCACCGCCGTGAAAATCGACCACCAGACCATCGCAAAGGTCAGCAATCGTCGCGGGCCGAAGCGGTCGCCCGCCCAGCCGCCGGGAACCTGGAAGATCGCGTAACCCAGGACGAAGCCGCTCAGAATCCATCCCATCGTCTGCGTGCTGAAATGGAATTCGTCCTGAATGTGCTTGCCGGCGATGCTGAGATTGAGGCGGTCGATGTAGGTGAGCGAGGTGATGAGCGTCAGCAGCGCGGCGATTCGCCAGCGGATGTGCGTCGGTGCAGGGTCTTGGGTGGCGTGGCGGGAGGGCGCAGCGGTTTGCCCCCCGCCGGCGCTGCCCATCGAATTGGATGACGAGCCCGTGTTCACGTTGAGGCAGGGAACAGTCTTCCGCCGCGGTGCCGAGCGGGCTGGCGAAGGCCGTCCGCTCCTGCGCACGGCCCTCCGCCGCTAACGCCGCTGGTCAGGCCGCGATGAGCTTCTCCAGATATTCCTTGGCCTTGCGCACGTCCTCGGTCTGCTGCGGGCCCTCGATTTCGCGCTCGATGGTAACTGGGCCGCGGTAATTGAGCTCCTTGAGCCGCGCGAACAGGCGGGGGAAATCGACCTTGCCCTGGCCGATGGGAACTTCTTCGCCGAGTTTGTGTGGGTCGGTCGGATAGAGCCCGTCTTTGGCGTGCATCCCGCGCACCAGCGGCCCGATCACTTCGAGGGCATCCACCGGATTGGCTTTGCCGTAGAGAATCAGGTTGGCCACATCGAGGTTGATGCCCTGGTTGTCGAGCCCCACGTCCCGGATCGCCCGCAGCAGGGTGATGGGCGTTTCCTGGCCGGTTTCGAAAAGAAACAGCTGGCCATTGCCCTTGCAGTGGCTCACGACCTCTCGAATCGCCTTGACGGTCTCCTCGTAAACCGGGTCGTTGGGATTCTCGGGGATGAAGCCGCAATGAGTGTGCAGCGCCGGGACGGCGCACCTCTTGGCAAAGTCGGAAGCGCGTTTCAGGTGTTCGACGCGCTGGGCGCGGTATTCACGCGGCACCAGGCCGATAGTGAGTGGGCCCTTGTAGAAATCCCAAACCGCCGGCCCCGGCCCGGCCGTGTTGATTGCGGTTACCTCGATGCCGTAACGCTCGATCCCGGCCTTGAGTTTCTTTTCCATCTCCGCATCGTATTCACTGATTCCGGCTTGGCAGGTCGGAATACCGAGGTTGTGAACCTTCGCTAGGGCACCCTCCGGGTCGCGGCCCATGTGAATGATCAAGCCCAGCCGCATTCCTTTATCTGAGGCGCTGGCGGGAACTGGCGGGGCCAGTGCCACGGCCCCGGTCGCTAAAGCCAACTGCATTACCTCGCGTCGAGTAAATGTGGACATCAAATTAATCCTCCTTTGGGTGTTGATAATGGTTCCTGCGCGGGCGCACCGCCGCTCACTGCAAGGGCGCAAACTTCGTTCCATCCCACGCGCAGGTCTTTTCGATGGCGACGCTCTCGGCCGGCTCCTCGCGCCCCAAGGCATAGAACTCGACTTTCCCTTTCCACACCATGTCGGTGAGCCTACCGCGGGTGCGGAACTCGAGTTCGCCCTTGGTGACCGTCCCCGGCATCCCGATATTCGCTTCGGGGGGCTGGAGCATGCGGTGCGTCGCCGGGTAGGAAGCGAGGTTGCGCGCTTCCAGAGGGGCCTTCCACAGGATTTTCAGCTCGCCCTGTTCCAGGCGGCGGATTACCGTGTGAACGCCCGCGTTCTGCGGCCCCACGGCAAACGGCTCACGAGTGATGATGCATTCATTCCCATCGCCGAGCAAGTCGCGGATTTCAATGCGCGTGACGGCTGATGGGACGTCCGCGAAAGGAAATTCAAGGTAAGGGCCGGCGACCCACTGGCCTTGCGAACGGGTGAGGATTTGCAGCCGCGTCTGGCCGATCATGTCCCCGCCGAGATAACAGACAAGCGCGGGCTCCTTCTCGCCCTGGCGCAGACGATACCGCGCGACGGCGGTGTTGCGGGCCGTGGTATCGTCCAGCCAGGTGCCGCCCAACAGTTTCAGGATCGTCTCGTCGCGCGGGATTTCATCGAGTGGCAGCGCGTCGACGCGCGTCGAATCGATCCAGCCCATTTGCGGTGCGGGCTTGGCCGGATCAACGGCCTGGACGCGGACCCACTGCCGGCCGCCGGCCGGTTTGGCCTCGAACGCGGGGACGATCGCCCCGGCGCCCAATTCCACGAGAGGCGCCTTTCGATTCGCGGCCTTCGCCGTCACTTCCAGCGATCCTCGGCTGGCCAGGCGCCATCCCGTGATCTGCGGTGGCTTTCGGTCCGCCGCGTACGCGCCGAGGATGAGGCAGCAACCCGCCGTGAGCAGCCCAAGCCAATTTCCGCCCAACTTTTTCACGATGGCTATTGTTCACGCTCGCCGCCGCTTTGACAAACGAAATTTCACGGCCTAGACTCAAATCTCTGAGGAACGGCTCAGGTCACTCCGCCGGTGCGGAGCGTAAAAGGGAAGGCCGTGAAATTCGGCCACGGTCCCGCCACTGTGAGCGGCAAGCCCCCGAGCGATCAGCGCGGGGGACCTCGCGAGGGATTTCGGCGGCACATCCGCTGAAATCAGCCACTGTTCCGGCGCGCCGGAATGGGAAGGCAGCGCGAAGTCCGGTTCAAAGCCGCAAGTCAGGAGACCTGCCTGAGCCTGAAAGGCTGCACCGCGCGAGCGCAGCAGCCGTGCCGCGCACTCTTCGCGAGAAGGAGTGGGTGGAAGCCGCCCCGCTCACCGTTCCGTGCGCGGGGCTTTTTTTCGCGAGGTGAATGATTGGCGAATTCGTGCATGACGCCTCACCAGCGAGATTCGGTTCGGGCACTTTCCTTGCTGGGAATTGCGTTGTTTGCCTGTCCCGCGCGCGCTGGCCGCATCGTCACGGACCAGACGGGCCGCCGCCTCAACGTGCCGGACCATCCAGCTCGGCTGGTTTCGCTTGCCCCCAGCGTGACCGAGACGCTGTTCGTTCTCGGGCTCGGCGATCAGGTCGTTGGTGACACAGATTATTGCGAGTATCCTCCGGCGGCAAAATTGAAGCCGCACGTCGGGTCGATTCTCAATCCCAGCCTGGAAACGATCGTGGCCCTCAAGCCGGACCTCGTGCTGGGGAGTCCGGAGGCCAATCGCCGCGAAATCGCCGACCGTCTGGCGCGGTTTGGAATTCCGCTCTACGGAGTGACGGCGCGCACCGTGGATGAGACGCTTGCTTCGATTGTGAACCTGGGTAATCTGCTCGGGCACGAAGCAGAGGCGACGCGCGTGGTGAGTGGCTTGCGAGCGCGAATCGGCGCGGTGTCCAAACGGGTTGCCGGCAGCAAAGCGCCACGCGTGCTCTTCGTGGTTTGGTACCGGCCGCTGACCACGGCGGGCGCGGGAACCTTTATAGGCGATGTAATCCGGCGCGCGGGCGGTGAGCCGGTGAGCGGGGGATTGGAGGGCGAGTGGCCCAAGCTGAGCCTGGAGGAGGCGCTGCGGCTCGATCCCGATGTCATCCTCTTTCCTCGCTCGGAATCGTTTTCGCCCGACCTGGAAGAATTTCAGAAGCTGCCTGGCTGGCGGGATATGCGCGCCGTGAAAACGCGGCGAATGTACATCATCTCCGACGCGATCATCCGCCCCAGCCCCCGATTGGTGGACTCGCTGGAGGAAGTTGCGCGGATTCTCCATTCTGAGGGCAGGGCAGCCGAGGGAGGCCCGCGATGATTGTCGCGGCCACGCGGCGCAACGCACTGTTGGTGAGCGGGGCTCTCGCCGCCGTCCTGCTGCTCGTGAGTTTGGGCGCGCTCTGCTTTGGGAGTGTCCACGTGGCGTTGCGGGACGTCTGGGCCGGGTTGACCGGCTCGGCCTCGACGGGTGATTGGGCGATTATCGTCCGCGATATTCGCCTCCCGCGCGTCCTGTTGGCGATCCTCGTGGGCGCGGCGCTGGCCACCTCCGGCACGGCGCTGCAGGCGCTCTTGAGAAATCCCCTCGCCGAGCCTTACGTGCTCGGTATTTCGAGCGGCGCGGCGCTGGGTGCGATCGTCGCCCTCTGGGTCGGCGGGCGCGTGGCCGCCGCTTCCCCGCTTGCGGCCTTCCTGGGTGCGCTCGCCACGACCGCGTGGGTCTACCTTCTCGGCCACCGCGCCGGGCGCCTGGCCAGTTACACGCTGGTGCTGGCCGGAGTCGTCACCGCGTCATTTCTTTCGGCGGCTATTCTCTTTGTGCTGACGCTGCTCTCGACCCGCGACGTGCGTGGCATGGCCTTCTGGCTAATGGGAGATCTGAGCGTGGTCACGGACACGCAGCTTCGGATCCTTGGCCCCATCGTGGTGCTCGGCTTCCTGGTGCTTTACGCGTTTGCCAAAGACTTGAACGTCCTGCTGCTCGGGGAAGAGGAAGCAGCGCACCTGGGCGTGAATGTGACGCGAGTGCAGACGGTGGTCTATCTGCTGGCTTCGGTGCTGACCGGCGTGGCGGTGGCGCTGAGCGGGGCGATTGGCTACCTGGGATTGCTCGTGCCGCACCTGGCGCGGATGCTGGTGGGCAGCGACCACCGGACGCTCCTGCCGGCGGCGGCGCTGGGGGGCGCGATTGTGCTGGTGCTCTCGGACACGCTGGCGCGGACGGTCGTCGCGCCCAGTGAGCTTCCTGTCGGGGCGGTGACCGCGGTGGCCGGCGCGCCGGTGTTTATTTACTTGCTGCGGCGCACGGCAGGGTGAGGCCTGGTTCGAGATTCCAACACGTTGAATCAGGTAGGAGCAGCCCGAACGGAAAATCTTGTAGTCAGGCCGAAAAGGACGGAGGAGGAAGGACGAAGTACGAAGGACAAATTACAACTGACGGCGGTTCGTTGATCGCTGAGACCTAATGGCTGCCGGCTAATCGCTGACATCGGACAACCACTTTCAATGGCCACTCCGGAAGTTGCGACAGATAAGAATAGTGAGAATCGGCGACGGAATGATGTGCGCTTACAGGTGAAAAGTGTAGCATTTGGCTACACTCACTTCGAGCTTGCGGCCACGAGTTTTGAGGCTCGTTCCGGTCAGTTGGTGGCCATCGTCGGCCCGAACGGTTCGGGCAAATCGACCCTGCTCGAAATTATCAGCGGGCACCTCCGGCCGCGGGCCGGCAATATATTCCTGAACGAAATCGACCTGCAGCGGCTCTCGCCGCGCGAGCGCGCCCAGCGCGTCGGCCTGGCGCGGCAGGAAAGCATTCTGCTGTTTTCATTCACGGTCCGCGAATTCGTCCGCCAGGGCCGACATCCCCATCTCGGCCGCCAGCTTTTCGAATCCCCCGAGGACGAGCAGTGGGTCGATTGGGCTCTGGAGAAGACCGATCTCGCGAAGTTCGCCGCGCGGGAGATTCTGGGAATCAGCAGCGGCGAGTTCCAGCGCGCCGTGCTGGCGCGCACGCTGGCGCAGCGGCCGCAACTGGTTCTGCTTGACGAGCCGACCGCCAATCTCGACATTGGCTATCAGATCGAAATGTTCCGCCTGCTGCGCGAGGTGGCCGCGTCGGAGCGCTGCATCGCCGTGGTTGTCACTCACGAATTAAACCTGGCGGCGGAACTCGCCGATTACGTTTTGCTGCTCGATTCCGGCCGCTGCCTGCGGCAAGGAACCCCCGAGGAAGTCTTCGAGGCGGAGCTCCTCAGTCGCGTGTTCCGCGCCCGCGTGCTGGTGGATCAAAACCCCACGAGCGGCCGCCCCCGCGTCACCTGGAGCGGGTGCTGACGGTCGGGCGCGCGATGTGAGGAAGCGGTTCGAATCGCCTTGCAGCCCGCCTGCTGTTTTGATACCTTGCCACCGCAGTTTCAGACCCTTAATTAACCTTCGCCCGAAGGAGCGTGTGATGATCACTCCCAAACACAATTCTCAGGATGGAAAGGCAAAGCGGAACGTCAATCGCCGCGAATTCATCGCCGGCGCCGGAGCGGCGCTCTCATTCACGATTATGAAACCGGATTTGGTTCGCGGATCAGCCGCCAATTCCAAAATCGCGCTGGGCTTGGTGGGTTGCGGAGGCCGGGGATCGTGGATTGCCGACTTGTTCATGAAGCACGGTGGTTACCAGGTGGTGGCCGGCGCGGACTATTTCCAGGATCGCGTGGATGAGTTCGGCTCCAAATTCAACGTACCCGCCGAGCGGCGTCACACGGGCCTGGCTTGTTACAAAAAACTGCTCGAGGGCAAAGTGGACGCCATGGCGATCGAAAGCCCGCCCTACTTCCATCCCGCGCAGGCTGCGACGGCAGTGGACGCGGGCGTGCATGTCTATCTGGCCAAGCCCGTCGCCGTGGACATGCCCGGATGCAGGAGCATCGAAGAGAGTGGACGGAAGGCCACTGAGAAGAAACTTTGTTACTTGGTGGATTTCCAGACGCGCACCGATCCGTTTTATCAGGAGGCCGTGAAGCGCGTGCAGGGGGGCCAGATTGGCCGCATCGTCTGTGGAGAGGCCACCTACATCGCCGGTGATCCTTTCACGCGGCATGCTGCGCAGTTGCTGGCCGACCCTGAGAATGCGGAGCGGCAACTGCGCGCCTGGGGCCTGAGCCGCGCTCTTTCCGGCGACATTATCACCGAGCAGAATATTCACTCGCTTGACGTAATGAGCTGGATTCTGGATCAGGCGCCGCTGCGCGCTTACGGAACGGGCGGACGGAAGGCGCGCAATGCCGGCGATTGCTGGGATCACTTCTCGGTGATCTTTACTTTCGCGAATGATCTGATCGTCACCTTCTGCTCGAAGCAGTTCGGTGCGGGCTGGGACGACATCCTCTGCCGCATGTACGGCACCGAGGGCACGGTGGATACTCACTACTCGGGTGACGTCTCCATTCTCGGCAAGAATCCCTATGCGGGCGGCAAGGCGGAGAACATGTATGCCAACGGCGCGATTCGCAACATCGCCACATTCTACGAGAGCGTGACCAAGGGTGACTATTCCAACTCCACGGTGGCGCCCAGCGTACGCAGCAATATGACCACTATCCTCGGCCGTACGGCTGCCTACCGGCACGAGCAGGTGACCTGGGAGGAAGTGGCGAAGTCCACGGAACGCCTGGAAGCAAACCTGAAGGGCCTGAAGGCGTAGCGGGAGGTACCTGTCAGGCTGAGGAGTCCGCCAGCCGAAGGATGACGAAGACTCCGCATTTCCCCCAAATGCAGATCATTCGCTCTGCCGTGCACGCTGTGGTGCAGGCGCACCCAAAATGATTAAGATTCTGTGCTTGTTCAACCGACAGAAGGAGTCGCACACATGAAACATCGAGAGATTACGCGAAGAGAAATGCTTTTTGGGCTGGCTGTGGCCGGCTTGGCCATCAAGGTGAGGGCGCTCAAAGCCGCCGCGCCGGAAGTGAAGATAGGCGCGTGCGACTGGACGATTGGAAAGCGAACCGATCCCGCGTCGCTGGAGCTCGCCAAGCAGATCGGGCTGGACGGAGTGATGGTGGACGTGGGCAACTGGCGCGACGACTTGCCGCTGCGCAAGCCCGAACTGCAGAAGAAGTATTTGGAGATGTCGAAGCAGACCGGCATACCGGTGGCTTCGCTCGCCCTCGGCACACTCAATGAGATTCCGCTCAAGAGTGATCCGCGCGCCGAGCAGTGGCTCGCCGACAGCATCGATGTCTGCACGGCTCTCGGACAGACCGTGGTGCTTGTGCCCTTCTTCGGCAACGGCGACCTGCGCAACGACAAGCCAGGCACGGACGCCGTTGTCGCCGCCCTCAAGCGCGTCGCGCCCAAGGCGGAGAAGGCGGGCGTCATCCTGGGCCTGGAAAGCTGGCTGAGCGCCGAGCAGCACGTGGACATCATCGACCGCGTGGGCTCGTCTGCCGTGCAGGTTTACTACGACGTGGGCAATTCGCAAAAGGCCGGGTACGACATTTTCAAGGAAATCCGCTGGCTGGGGAAGCGCATCTGCGAGTTTCACGCCAAAGACAACGATAATCTCTACGGCAAAGGCTCGATGAATTTTCCGGAGGTCCGCAAGGCGATGGCCGACATCGGCTATCGCGGCTGGATGCACATCGAAGGCACCACCAAACCCCTCGGCCCCGTCGAGAGCACTCGCTATGACGTGAATTATCTGCGCAGCGTCTTCAAGCCGGCCTGACTGCGCGGCCCTCGCACTTCCGCTCTCGGAAATCGTTACGGCTTCGGTACGGCCGCCGAGGCCTGAAGCGGCGGAGCCTTTGGCGGTTCCATCCGTCCCCTCCGCGCCTGCACCCCGGCGCGCATCTTTGCGCCCTGTTGCGGAAAGAACCCGAACCGACCGGCGCTGGCGGAGAGAAGATCTCTTTCTGTCCACTGCGCGCGCATGATGCCGTTGGGGGAGTGGCTGTTGGTGCCGAGCAGCAGGTGGCCGATCTCATGCGCCAGCGCGTAACCCAAAATCACGGCGCGCGCGCAGCTCAGCTCCACGGCCAGCCTCTCGACGCGGTGATAGAACACGCTCGCCACGAAGCCCGGCATGACGGCGTCACCGTTCTGGGCAAAGCCCAACGAAGCCTTGTCGCGCGCCATGCGCTCCGCCATCGCCTGCGGCAGGATGCGCAGCACCAGCGCCGGGCGGGCCGCCGTGCCGCGGCAATCGTCCGCCGAGGTCGATTGTTGCCCCGGCACCGGACAGTCGAGCCAGACCGCCTCAATCCCAATCCGTTCGAGAACCGTCGAAGCTTCATTCTGGGCGCGTGCCAATTCACCCGCTTCGACTTGAGCGTAGTCATAAACGTGCAGAGCAACGGTCAGCTTGGTTCCCGGGTCTGCGCCTGCGTCGTCCCTGGCGAGGCCGCTTGGGCTGGCTGCCGCCGCGAGAATGAGCACC
>Ga0187878_1003897_pt1 | contig 11869 bp, 11 predicted proteins | sample June2016WEW_17_1_FD_132979 | JGI IMG/M metagenome (GOLD analysis project Ga0187878, IMG submission 132979) | Peatland microbial communities from SPRUCE experiment site at the Marcell Experimental Forest, Minnesota, USA - June2016WEW_17_150 | ecosystem: Environmental > Terrestrial > Soil >...
CGAAAGGAGTACCTTTGCGAATTCCGCTCACAAACTATACGCGAGGAAGAGGCAGGGAGTACCGCACGATGGACATGCTTCGCAAACTCGGCTACTACCCAATACGAGCTGCCGGCAGTCACGGCCTGTTCGATGTGGTAGCAATCGGTCCCGAACACGTGCGGCTGATCCAGGTGAAGTTCAACTGCAAACCGACCGCAGAAGAAAGGAGGGCGCTGGAGTCGTTTGCGACTCCGGAAAACGTGGTCAAAGAGTTGTGGGTGTTCAAATGCCGGATGCAGCCGGAGATTTACACGTTATGACAATCGGGGAGCCGTATGTTGATACATATCCTCCCCTGCGACCGGATCCTGAGCCGAGATGTCATCGCGTTTGCAACCGCAATTATGGCTCTCAAGAGACAAGGTTTCAGGGGACAAGTTACGGGTCATTTCGATGATTCCGGATTCAAGAAGATGGATGCGCATGCTTCGTGCAGTGCGGTTGAGATTGATTGTGAATTGAAAGGAGATGAACCCAGATGACCAAACACTGGGCCGATGGCCCGATGGCAGCACTCGATTTCGAAACGACCGGGACGGATCCGGAAACCGCCAGGATCGTCCAGGCGGCCCTCGTGGTCGACAATCGCAAGGAGTACGGGGGTATGGTGACTGTGGTGGATTGCCTGGTAGATTCCGACGTGGAGATCCCCAAGGAGGCCACTGAGATCCACGGCTTCACCACGGAGATTGTGAAGAAGATGGGATTCCCGGCCAAAGCGACAATTGAATTTCTGATCGAGGCCTTGACGGAGTTCGATGATTACCCGCTGGTGATCTGCAACGTGCCCTACGATTGGCCGCTGCTTGTGGCTGAGGCGAAGCGCCACGAAATCGAGATTGTGGCGAGGCCAAGCTTCCTGGACCCGCTCTTGATCGACCGGCATGTCGATCGTTACCGCAAGGGATCCCGGAAGCTCGTGGACATGGCTGCGCTGTATGAGGTTCCGTTCGATGGCAAGGCGCACAGTGCGACCGCAGATGCCTTTACCGCCATCGGAGTCATGCGGGAGATCGTCAACCGTTACCCCGACCTGAGGAAGTACTCGCTTGTCGAACTGCAAGCGGTCCAGAACCAGTGGTACGAAGCCTGGAAGCAGGGCGTCAACGCCTACTGGGAGAAAAATAACAAACCTCAGCGGGTGACCAATTCATGGCCGAAGATCGAGAGGAAGGTGGCTGTTTGAGAGAAGAGCTGACATTGGAGGCGAGAAAAACTGTGAACGGATTGACTAACTACCTGTCCTCCCCTGATCTGACCGGCAGCATCCCAAAGCACGAGATCCCGGAGACTCTGGCATCCCTGGAAGCTCTCAAGGCGAAATTACTATACCGCCTGGTAGAACCCGGAGACACTGCCGCCAAGTCTGAGATCCCGGACAAGCTTCTGAGCGTTGACGAGGCGGCTGGGCGGCTGTCGTTCAAACGTCAGTATCTCTACGATTTAATACGAAGGCGGCAGTTCCCCGCAGTTTCCCATGGTCGATACGTTCGCGTGCGGGAAGCCGATATCAGCGCATGGATTGAAGCCCACCATAATAAGGTTGTTGATGGGCAGACATACGCTACCCCCACCAATCGCCGTTGCAGGGTGAGAGCTTCAGCAGATCCGAAAGAAGATGGGGCGTACGTAAGCAGAATTCGTGGCCCTCGTCGGCGTAGCGTCAAACTCGATTGCGCGCCAAGCTCAGAGCGAGATCAGGATATGGGAGCCACTCGCCCGATTGATGCGGCTTCTGGCTCAGCGGCTCTGCTCTAAATCGGAATCCAAGTAGTTGGAGGATCCATGGCAACTGTAGTGATGGGAACAATGCGAGAGCGAAAAGATCGCCCCGGAACGCACGAGGCCGTTTACTGGGTCAATGGCAGGAGGCGCAGGATATCGGCCCGCTCGCGGGAGGAACTCGTTCAGGAACTTAACAGGCGCATTGAGGATGCGAAAAAAGAGCCTGATGGTCCATCCCTTTGGGATCCCAGCGTCACCCTGGCAGCCTATACAAAGAGTTGTCTTGATTCGATGAGTCAGGATGTCGAATCAAAGACTCTCGAGAATTACCGGCAATTGATGGAGGCGCACGTACTGCCCTTCAAGATCACCAACGATCACACTTTGGGACAAATAAAGGTCAGGGACATCAAGGTCCGCCACATCAAAGCCCTCGTGATCAGCAAGCGGAAAGATGAGTATGCCAAGAATACCGTGCGGCTCATGCGCTCCGCGCTCTCTTCAATTTTGACGGAGGCTGTTGATGATGAGATTATCCCGCTCAACCCCGCCCTCCTGCTTTCCACCCGAAAAAAGCGAAAGGCCGATCGGCAGAACAAGGCCGAGTTTGAAGATTCGATCCAACCGATGGACTCTCAGCAACTGGGAGCCTTTGTCGAGACCGCCCAGCCTGAGAAAGAATTCGGAGTATTCTTCATCACACTTGGGAAAACCGGGTTACGACCCAGTGAGGCGATTGCCTTGACGCCCAGTGATGTCGACTTCGGCACGGGCGTCCTCCGAGTCAGCAAGGCATATATCTCCGGCCGAGTCCGCCCATATACCAAGACGGGGAGATCCAGAAACGTGGACCTGTCAAAAGACCTGGCCGGCATTCTCCACGCTCATATTGCGAAGCTGAGAGAGGCAGCGTTCAAAAAAGGTCAGCCCATGCCCGAGCAACTCTTTCCCAATCGCGCAGGCAATTACATCGACTGGAACAATGCCGTTGATGCGTTCCACCGGATCTGCAAGAAAGCAAAGATTACGCGTTTTCGCCCATACGACCTCCGGCATACCTTTGCGTCTCTTCTCCTTCAATCGGGCGCTCCGATCACCTACGTTTCGGCGCAACTTGGACATGAGAAACCAACCACGACATTGCGGTTTTACGCGAGGTGGCTGCCGAGCGATAGCCGCCGCTATGTGGACGCCCTGGATCGCTCAACGCCAGAAACCGAGGAGGAGGAGGAGAAGTAGCCGAAAGACAGGCAAAGAAAGGGCAGGAGCACCCCGTGCCACCAAACCGTGCCACCAAGCTCTTTTTGAGGGATCTACCGGAACCGTAAGTCCTTTAGAATCTATGGAGCCAGCGCCCGGACTTGAACCGGGGACCTACTGATTACGAATCAGTTGCTCTACCAACTGAGCTACGCTGGCTCATCGCGCAAAAGCTTGTATCATGTTTGCGGCGACCGGTCAAGGAAGCTACGGCACAAATACGGGTTGCGGTTCGCGCAGGCGCATACCGAGTCAGCAGCCTCTAGGCTGATTCCTCGGCAGCAGCGGCGCGGGCTTCCGTCTTGTCATGCAGGATCCTCGCCATGGCCTCTTCTTCATTCTGATAGAGATCGAGAATCGTGTCGAGCCGCGTCAGCTTCAAGACTGCAAGCACTCGCTGGGACAGGTTACACAGGCGCACCCGCCCACCCGCATGGCGTACCGCCTGGTGCGCGCGAATAATGCGCCCTATGTCGCTTGAGTCGACATAGGGAACCTGCTTCAGATCGACGACAATCTGCAGACGCCCCTCTTGCACCAGATCTTCGATGCGATCCTTTAAAAGCGATTCGAGCGGCCCCTTCAACCCCTGCTCCACAGTCAGGATGGTGACGCCGTTGATGTCTCTTTCCTGGTAGCTCATAGTTGTCATAAACCTAATTCGTGCAAATATCAGCCCTACAACATCAGACATCCAAGGCTTCCGAAGGCCCGGCCCTGCCGGCGACCGGACATCAGCGCTCGGAGGTCTGTATTTCTTGGCCGCGGCGCGCAAGCCCGCGCAGGCGGCCCACTACTCCCGAGAGGATTTCAACGGTGCCGTCGATCTCCTCGATGGTGTTGTGATAGCAGAGGCTGAAACGCAGCGACCCCTGCACGATTTCCGGACGCAGTCCCATCCCCATCAGGACATGAGACGGTTCCAGCGATCCCGAGGAACAGGCCGATCCGGTTGACACGGCCACTCCCGCCAGATCGAGAGCGATCACCGCGGCTTCTCCTTCGAGCCCCTCAAATGACAGATTTGCCAGGTTTGGCAGGCGATGCTCGACATCACCGTTGATCCGAACGCCCGCGATGCTGCTCCTGATCCGGCTCTCCAGCCGGTCACGCAAGGATGCAACCCGGGCTTGCATTTCCGGCAGGCGCTGCAGTGCAAGGTGCGCCGCCTCACCGAGGCCTACGATCCCCGGCACATTTTCGGTGCCTGCCCGGCGCTTCCGCTCATGTGAACCGCCGGTCAGGAAGGGTACAAGTTTGGTGCCACCACGGATCCAGAGCGCTCCCACCCCTTTCGGCGCATGGATCTTGTGGCCGGATAGCGAGAGCAGATCGACACCCATGCGCTGGGGCTGCAACGGGATCTTGCCCACGGATTGGACGGCATCGGTGTGGAGGAGGATGCCGCGCGCGCGTGCGATGGCGCTGATTTCTTCGACGGGCTGGATCACGCCCGTCTCGTTGTTGGCATGCATGATCGAGATCAGGATGGTGCGTTCATGAATGGCCGCGGCCACCCGGTGCGGATCAATGCGTCCTGAAGAGTCGGCAGGCAGGTAGGTTACTTCGGCTCCTTCCGATTCGAGCACCTTGCAGGTCGCAAGCACCGCCGGGTGCTCAATTTTCGAGGTGATAATGTGGTTGCCGTCGCGATAGCCACTGCGCCAAACACCCCAAACTGCGGCGTTGTCCGCCTCGGTGCCCCCGGAGGTGAAAACGATTTCGCGCGTGTCCGCCCGCAGAAACTCGGCTACGGCCCGGCGCGCATCCTCAACCGCGGCCCTCGCTTCCTGGCCCCAGGTGTGAATCGAGCTGGCGTTGCCGAATCGCTCCCGCAAATACGGCAACATTGCGTCCAGCACACGGTCGTCGATACGGGTCGTCGCGCTGTTATCCAGGTAAATTCTCGACTTCAAACTCGAACCCCACAAGTATCAAAACATAGCGGAGGGGAACAGACGAGTCAAGGCACCCGAGGCGTACGCTGTGATTGAGACACTACAAAACAAAAAGCAGCCACGAATAACACGAGGCAGAATAGCCGCAACCAAAAGCAAAAGCTTAACGCAGAGGCCACAGAGATCCATGCGGAGGCCGCAGAGATCGGACAGAAAAATATCTCTAAACAAGGATTTTCTCTGCGGCCTCTGCATCAGCCTCTGTGGTCTCTGCGTTAAGCTTTTGACTTTTGTGCTCTAATAGCAAGGATTTAACAGTAAGTAGTACGAATGGAGTAGAGGCAGATGCCCTGCCTGCGCTCTCGCCCCCTTCGCAGTGGCAGACTCGGGCCAATATTCTTGCGCGATTCAGGACAATCCACGAATTCCCTTGCCTGGCTGTATCCGAGATCCTATTCTCCAGATTGATGAGCCTCGAAATTGGCGTTGTTTTGGGAATCCTCGCGATTGCGGTCATCCTCTTTGTCACCAACCGATTTAGTCCGGATGTTGTGGCGCTTTTGACGGTGATGGCCCTGCTGCTCAGCCGGACCCTTGACACCGCCGATGCGCTGGCGGGATTCAGCAATCCCGCCGTCATCACGATAGCGGCTATCTTCCTCGTCACAGCTGGCTTGACGAACACGGGCGTTGCCGCCTGGATCGGCAGATGTCTTCTGCGTATTGCGGGGAAAAGCGAGGGGCACCTGGTCGCTGTGACTATGGCTGCTTCTGCCGTGCTTTCGCTGGTTATGAACAACATTGCCTCCGCCTCGGTGCTTCTTCCCGGTCTGACCAGCATCGCCCGGCAAACGCGAATCAGCGCTTCAAAGCTGTTGATCCCACTCTCCTTCGGCACTCTTCTGGGCGGCATGGCGACGCTGTTTACAACGGTCAATCTGATCGTCAACAACGCGCTGCGCCAGAAGGGGATCGCCCCCTTCAGCCTTTGGGATTTTTTTCGCATCGGCAGTATTCTGACCGTTGCCGGAATCGTATTCATGGCGATCCTGGGCCGCAAGCTCCTGCCGAACTACCAACCAAAGGATATTTCTCCTGGCGGGCGCTCTCCAGAGGATCTTGCGAAACTGTATCGGCTGCCGGAGCAGGTGGTTGAAGCGCGTATCCTCGCGGGATCGCCTCTGGACGGCCACACCCTTGAGGAGAGTCAGTTAGGCCAGGCTTACAACCTCAACCTCCTCGGTATTCTCCGGGGCACCCGGATCAAGCTGGTCCCGAGTCGCACCGAGGTCTTGCGCGCCGGGGACCGGTTGATGATCGAAGGCGATGTCGAGTTTCTCCAGCAGACCCGGGAGGGCCTTGGATTGGTTATCCAGCCGGCAGGTGCGGCAACGCGTATGGATCTGGCCGACCGCGACATCGGCGTAGCCGAAATCGTGATCTCTCCACACGCCGACATAGTGGGCCGCTCTATACGCGACATCCATTTTCGGGAAAAGTTTGGGCTTGCAGTGCTCTCCCTCTTGCGCGAAGGCAAACCGGTTGAGCGAGGCGTGAAGGACCTGCCCCTGCGCTTCGGCGATGCGCTGCTCGTGCAGGGTTCGCGCCCGCGTCTGAAGCTGTTGCGGGCCGAGCGGAATTTCATCGTGGTGGAAGAACCAGGGTACGCCAGCGAGATCGCCAGGCCCGACAAGGCGCCCTGGGCTCTGACGGGAATGTTTCTCATGATCGTATTGGCGGGGTTCGGCATATTGCATATCGCCGCGGCCGCATTGGCGGGGGCATTGGTGATGGTCTTGTCGGGCGCTTTGAAGGTGGAGGAAGGTTATCAGGCCGTCGAATGGAAGGCCGTTGTAATGATCGGCGGGATGCTGTCGATGGGAACTGCTCTGGATAAAAGTGGAGCCGCTGCCCTGATCTCCCACAACCTCCTGTACGCGATTGCCCCGCTGGGACACTTAGCCGTGCTGGCCGGCTTCTTTCTCATCAGCATGTTGCTCGCCCAGGTTCTGTCCGGAGTCACGACCGCTGTCTTTATTACCCCGATAGCCTTGAGTGCCGCGAATCAGCTGCATGTGAGCGCTTACCCGCTGGTCATGACTGTAATACTGGCGGTCTCGTGTGCATTTCTCACACCCGTCAGCCATCCGGCAAATGTACTTGTCATGGGTCCGGGAGGTTACAAGTTCGGCGACTACGCGCGTGTCGGCGGCTATCTCACCCTGATCATATTCCTGCTTGTGATGCTGCTTACGCCCTGCTTCTGGCCGTTTTAATCCGGATTCATCATGAAACCACCAGGTAGCGGGATGACTAGAAAGCAAAAGCTTAACGCAGAGAGCGCGGTGAAAAAGTCGAGGTCGCAGAGCAACAACGTCACCCTCTGCGTGCTCCGGATTTTCTCCGCGCCCTCTGCGTTAAGGTTTTGCACTTAAGGATAGCAATTTCACACGACGATCTTCCGCACCGTATGATTTGCCGACCCATGCCCATTTCCTTCGAACTCTCTTCACCTCTGAGATTTAAAGGTTTTTTCGTTCGTGAATGTTCCAGGTTAAGCCTCTGCGATGTTGTGCCAGCCTTCTTCTTCGGGCTCGAGACGGTTCACCTTTCGTGCGTTTTCGTCGTATAGCCGGGCGTTCTCCAGGGCAAGCGCGCCCAAGCTGGCGATTGCCTGCATGAACGCAATCTCGTCCTCATTGAATCGATGGGGCTGGGCAGAGTACATCCGCAGCACTCCGATAACCTTGCGGTTGGAGGTTACCCGGTCGGGTACAATCAACGGGACAGCGTGCACCGATCGAATGCCTTCCTTTAGTAAATCCTTCGGGTACTGCCAGCCTGCCTCCGCGGCCACGTCGAAAACAGTGACTGTCTCTCCCCGAAGAACGGCCTGATCCACGGAACTCCAAAGTTGGCTATTTGCCTCGCCAGTGGTAAGGTTAGGGGCGTTAGTCCAGAGCAATTATTCCATTTGAGGAAGGGAGCGATTATGAGTGACACGCAAGCTGCAGGTCCGGGTGCCGAGATTTTTCGTGAACGGCGAAACCAGGTACTGGACGCGGTCGGGGGCGGTGTGATCCTGTGGTTGGGGCACATGATGCAACCTCGAAATTACACCGATAACGCTTATCTGTTTCGCCAAAACTCGCATTTCCTCTATCACATCGGTTTGGCTGAGCCCGATCTGGCCGTTCTGTCTTATCCCGAGCCGGATAACGATGTCCTCTTCTCGCCGCCGACCACGATGGACGACATTATCTGGAGCGGGGCCAGCGAAGAACGGATGAAAATGGCGCGACAGGCCGGTATCGAAACCATCGAGGACATCGGCCGCCTTGGGGTTTATCTGACCAAGGCCCAGAGCCAGAGATTAACGATCCATTACCTCCCTCCCTACCAGGCCACATCGCTCTTCCGAATTGCCGAACTGCTCGTGATTGAGCCAAGCGATGTCACTGGCGGCGTTTCACAGCGGTTGAAGGAAGAAGTGGCACGTCAGCGAAATCCAAAGTCGGAGTTTGAAATCCGGGAGATCGAGGATGCGCTCCGGGTTACCGACCACATGCACCGCAGGGCAATGGCTGTAGCCAGGCCTGGAATCTACGAGTACGAAGTCGCGGGCGAGGTCCAGGCGGTTGCCTTGCGCGCCAATTTCCAGATGGCCTTCCCGCCCATTGTCACGGTTCGCGGCCAGGTGTTGCACAACCACTCCTATGGCAACATGCTCCAGGACGGGCAACTCATGATCAACGATTCGGGCGCCGAGTCACCCAATGGCTACGCGGGCGACATCACGCGCACATTCCCCGTCAATGGCCGATTCAGTCCCGAACAGAAGGAGATCTACGAAACGGTTTTGAGCATGCAGTTGGGCGCGATCGATGCGATCAAGCCCGGCATCCCATTCCGTGACGTGCACCTTATCTCTTGCCGGATTCTGGCGGAGAGGCTGAGTGCCATTGGTTTGATGAAGGGAGATCTTGCGTCCGCTGTAGAAGCCGGCGCTCATGCACTGTTCTTCCCCCACGGGCTAGGCCATATGATGGGCCTGGATGTGCACGACATGGAAGATCTGGGTGACGTTGTCGGATATCCCAAGGGTGAGGCACGCAGCTCCCAATTCGGTCTCAATTTCCTGCGGATGAGCCGTCCGCTGGAAGAGAGATTTGTCATCACCGTCGAGCCCGGCATTTACTTTATTCCTGCTTTGATCGATCGCTGGGCAGGAGAGAAGCGGCACAAGGATTTCATCGTCTATGAGAATCTCGACGCCTTGCGCACCTTCGGTGGCTGCCGAATCGAGGATGACGTGCTGGTCACCAAGACCGGCGCCCGAGTCTTAGGCCCCGGAATTCCCAAGACCGTGGCCGAAGTCGAAGCCGCCATGGGAAGAAGATAAAGCCCAGTCGCGCCGTACTAGTTACGGGCAAGTCCTGTCCTTCTTGGACAGGACTTTTAACCGCTAGGTCGCCAAGACGCCAGGATTCTTGATTTTTATTGGCGCCTTGGGGTCTTGGCGGTTGATTTGGGTGTGGCATTGCCGCTTTTTGCTGGCAGCGAACGAATCGCAGGACTCCCAGCACCACCGGGCATTGACTATTTGTGAATTCAGAGCCTTGTGTGATAAACATGAGGCGTGGATCAGCTTGCGCAGCGAAAAGTCTATAGTGTCTACGAGATTACCGCAGAGATCAAACAGGCTCTCGATAAATTCGGTATCTTGTGGATCAAGGGTGAGATATCGAATTTCAAGCACCATTCTTCCGGCCACATGTACTTCAGCCTCAAGGACGATCGGGCGCAGCTGAAGGCAGCATGCTTTAGGAACAATAACTATTACCTGAAATTCCGTCCCGAAGACGGCCTCGAGGTTCTGGCCCGGGGCAGGCTCAGCGTCTACGAGCCGAGAGGCGATTACCAGATCCTGGTTGAGTATATGGAGCCGGTGGGAGTTGGTTCCCTCCAGCTGGCCTTCGAGCAGCTCAAGCAGAAGCTTCGCAAGGAGGGTCTGTTTGATGAAGAACACAAGGTTCGCCTCCCGTTGCTGCCCAAGAAAGTTGGGGTGGTCACTTCCCCGACCGGCGCGGCGATCCAGGACATGCTGCGCATCCTCAGGCGTCGCAACGCTTCCCTTGACATTCTCATCTATCCAGCCCGAGTCCAGGGTACCGGGGCCGCCGAGGAAATCGTGGCGGGCGTAAAATACTTCAATACCCGCGGCGACATCGACGTGATCATCGTGGGCCGCGGCGGCGGGTCGATGGAGGATCTTTGGGCGTTTAATGAGGAAGTTGTTGCCCGAGCGATCTATGCCTCGAAGATACCGTTGATATCTGCCGTGGGCCACGAGGTGGACTTCACAATCGCCGATTTTGTGGCGGATCTGCGGGCGCCGACTCCATCGGCCGCCGCGGAGATGGTGTCCGGAGCCCGCGAGGATCTGCTGGCTACGTTAAGTTCGCTAAGCGGGCGCGCACTTCAGGCGGTGCGTCTGCTGATTGAGAGGCGACGGACCGCACTCGAGCGCCTGGCCCGCAACCGCGCATTTAACGTGGCGCCCAACAAAGTCCGCGAGTTGCAGCAGCGTTTCGACGAAGCGGCCTCGAAGATGATCCAAACCTTGACGCGGCAGTTGACGGCCCACCGGCATCGTGAGCGAGTGCTGCAAATGCGACTGATCAAGGTGGATCTGCGCCAGACTATCGCCCGCAATCGGGAGATCCTGGCGGGAAAACAAAACCGCCTTATCTCCGCTGCCAGGGCTTGGTTGAAGAGCCGAAGATCCAGTCTGGAACTCGAGGTAGGCCGGATGAACGCGCTCAGCCCTCTGGCGATCCTGGAGCGGGGCTATGCCATTTGCCGCGATGACCAAGGGGCGATCCTCAGGGATCCGGCCCGGGTCGCACCGGGAGATCGTGTCGCAGTAACTCTGGCGCGCGGTGAGCTCGATTGCCGCGTCGAAGAAATCAAGAGCTAGTCCGTCCTGGCGTCCTGGAAGATGTGAATAAACTGGCGCCAGGGAGACTACAGGGATACATCGGCCTAACACAAAGACTCGAAGACTCCATGGCTTGAAGAAATCCTATGTTTTGAAACCTCCATTGAGTCTTTGAGTCTTCGAGTCCTTGTGGTAAATGGTCAAGATCGAATTTTTTACAGCTTCGGGGGTGTGACGTGGAAATGAAAATGAAGAATTTTGAAAGCAATCTGAAGCTGCTCGAAGAAATCGTCATGCAGCTGGAAGGAGGCGATCTCACTCTCGATCATGCCTTGGAACTGTTCGAAGAAGGCGTCAAGATCAGCCGCTACTGCAACGCGAAGCTGGAGGAAGCCGAACGGAAGGTCGAGGTACTGATCAAGAGCGCCGACGGCAGCATGGTGGAAGCGCCGTTCACAACGGAAGGCGACGACACTATCAAGTGATTTTGGATTTTGTTGGGACCCGATGACCGGCGGGCGCGTTTCGATAAATTAGTGAGGTAATCCTCCGGCTCTGCCGGTGGACGCACGGAGTTTTACAATTCCGGGAGTGAATCACGAGGGCACGTGATTCGAGTTCGCAGCCCGAGGGCAAGCCCCACAGGGGCGGCATAGGAAAGCCCAGGGCGCAAGCCCTGGGTGTTGGCGCAGCAGTTGGACTTAGCCCTGAAAGGGCGGCACAATCTGCGCCGCCCCTGCAGGGCTTGAGCGCAGGCTGCGTCGCATTCCAGGGCTCACGCCCTGGGCTTTCCTGTCCGGCCCTTTCAGGGCCATGTGCCGGTGAGCGCAGATGCAGGTTTGCATAGTTCTCGCGTACAGGGAGGCGCCGCTTCGAGCGGCTTACAATGACCGCTTTGAGCGGTTCACAAAGCAAACCTCCGCCTATGGCAGAGGTTCCGTGACTCCAAAGCCCGCCTTGCAAAATTGAATTTTGGGGCTATGCACTTGACTCCCCTTGCAGA
>Ga0187878_1003898_pt1 | contig 11867 bp, 13 predicted proteins | sample June2016WEW_17_1_FD_132979 | JGI IMG/M metagenome (GOLD analysis project Ga0187878, IMG submission 132979) | Peatland microbial communities from SPRUCE experiment site at the Marcell Experimental Forest, Minnesota, USA - June2016WEW_17_150 | ecosystem: Environmental > Terrestrial > Soil >...
AGTGCTGGCCATTATGGGCATAGCCTGGATGAGCGATACATTTATCGACGCGCATAAAACAGAGCTTGTCAGCAATATGCAGGCGATGGTCAGCCACTTCTCGTGGCTTTTTGCAGTCTCGATGTTTATTGTTTCGGCATTCGTGAAGAGCCAGGCGGCAACACTACTCATCATGGTACCGGTTGGCTTTGTGCTCGGCATTCCCATCAATCTCCTGATAGGAATGATTCCCGCATGCTACGCCTATTTCTTTTTCTGTTTTTATCCGAGCGATCTTTCCGCCATCAACTTTGACCGTACCGGCACCACGCACATCGGCAAATACATCCTGAATCACAGCTTCATGATTCCGGGACTGATCGGCGTCGGGAGCGCGACGGTGGTCGGCTATATAATTGGTGCTTTCTTTCTAAGGGTATAGGGTTTTTTTAAAACTTTCAATCCATAAGGACACACCGCGGCGCAAATACCGCAGGTGTGCCCCTCGTGATACTGAATGTAGTGTTCTTTTTTCCAGCTATCGCATGCGCGGGCATCCAACATATCCTCGCGCGGCAATCCCGGATACCAGGCATTTCCCTTCAATGCGCCGGCAGGGCAGGCATCGACGCAGCGAGTGCAGCGGCCGCAAAAGTCGCGCTCTACCGCCAGCCCGCAGGGAATCGTCATATCCGTAAAAACGGTCCCCAGGCGAATCCATGGGCCAAATTCACGTGTAATAAGCTGACAGTGTCGGCCAATCCAGCCCAGTCCTGCCCGGGTGGCCGCGGTTTTCTGAGGAAAGTCTCCCTTGATATTTGCCGTATCGGTACGTTCTGAAGCAGCCAGAGGCTGTGCTCGAAAACCCCGTACTTTAATCTCAGCTGTCATCTTTTTCGCAAGGTCATTGATATGGTCGTTTACAATGGCATACTCATCGGCATAAGCCTGGTTTGGGCCGTGTTGGATGCAGGCCATTATCAGTGGGTTCATGGGAATAGCAAATGAAAGTGCGAATGGATACTCCCGCCCTGTTTCGTCAGCGGGTGTGGAGAATCCACGAAGGTCAGCCACGCCCCAGACAGTAATTTTCTGAGCTTTTATCCACGAGGTCAGCCAGGGCGGGAAAGGGGGAGAGGCAATTGGCAAATGCAGAATGGCTCCTTGTCTTTTTTTATTTTGATCTCTTTTCAGTATTCGACGATAATAATCGGTATCCGGAATCCATCTAATAGTTAGTCAGCAATAGACTAAAACAATGGAAATCTGAAATCAATGAGAAAAAACAGATACGGTTGATGATGTTCACTTCAAATATTGTACGGATTTGTTGACCCGGCAAAACTATATTTCAGTAATGAAGATCAGTCGTTAATAGCACCTAATAGTGTTTGATGGGAGTTTTAGATCGGGCTTATTGTATATTTATGAAAGCAAGATTTGTGGTTGATGCGTTTGTGTAGCAGCTTTCATTCCGTTATGCTCAAGAGCGAGCATTGAAAAAATGAAATACGCCGGTTATTGTTGTCACCTACTTATCATTAATTTCAGCGATGAGTTTATACCGATGATTACGACTTGAAATGCACAAAAAAGGCAGAGCCATGAGGGGAATTTTTACAAATGTAGGAGAAAATATTATCTTTTTATTGAATTTATATCATCAAGTAAATCAATATCCTCTACCCACGCATCGATTTCTCCCACGGTTGTAAATGTCTTTAAGTCCTGAGGGGGTGCGTTCTCATATGTTTCCCGAATAATAACTTTATGACCTGCTAAAATAGTTTTACGGGCATTGGAAATTAATTCATCTACAACATCTCTTTTATCATATTGCAGTAGATTAGATATTTCATGGGCCGATAATATTAGGTCACACATATTTACCTCTTGATATTATCTTTATGCTAATGGAATATCATTTGAGAAATAATATACCAATTATACGAGGAGAAAATTATTCCATTTTGGCTCGGCAGCTGAAGGGAGCGTTGCCTAAGGGCATGCAGGCATTGCAGGAAATGCATTCTGCTTTGTCCGGTCCCTCCCCAGAACGCCACAGGTTGGGAAGATCGGGCTGCCGGATAAGCGGCCTGCACAGGGAAATGAAATCCACCACCCGCGATCCCAGCACTTCTTCGATCCTGCTCAACGACCTGAGCCCGCCCACCAGGATGACTGTCGCGTTCGACTTTTCTTTGATCGCTTTTGCACCGGGGAGAAAGTAGGCCTCCTGATCTTTGGTCTCGATGCCGGTCCGCGCTTCGGCCAGCACCACGGGAGGCCAGCCGAGTTCCTCTCTTGTGCGGGTGCACGACTCCCACATACCTCCACTGGTATCAATAGCGGTGAAACCTGCCTCCGACAGGGCTGCTCCCACACGGACAGCTTCATCCAGATCTATACCACCGGGTAGGAAGTCGGTCGTGTTCATTTTGATGAGTATGGGAAAATCATCCCCCACTTTCCTCCTGGCGCGCTGATAGATCTCCTTAACGATCCGGGTCCGATTCTCAGTGGAACCCCCATATTGATCCTCACGTTGGTTGGTCCGTGGTGACAAAAAGGAATTCAGAAGCCAGCCATGGGCAGCATGAAGCTCAACCCCGTCGAAGCCAGCCTCTTGGGCCCGCCGTACTCCTTCGGCAAAGGCCTCGATAATTTCTCCGATTTCGTCTGGGGTCAGCGCCCTCGGCGTCCGATCAAAGGTCGCGTCGTAGACAGCGGATGGGGCGGTTGGCTCTACCTCATGGACCGCTTCTAGCGAAGGCCGCATGACCTCAGGATGCTTTCGAATGTAGGCCAGAAAGGCCGGCGGAAGCAGAGGCAGCATTTTGGCAGTGTTTTCTCGATGGATGACCTGTCTTCCAGGATGATGCAATTGCAGCATTACCCTGCAATCCAAAGCGGCTTCCCGCACCGCCTGTGGGATTTTTTTGAGACTCGGAATGAAAGAATCGTTATCCGCTCGTATTAACAAATGCGGAGACAGGGCCTTGGAATAAATGCCGGCAATGCCGGTGATGATCAGTCCCACACCCCCTTTGGCCAAGGCGCGATAAAGATCGACGAGAAAGTCCGATACCTCGCCTTTACCTGTAGCTCCGTTCTCGTAGGTGGCTGAACGGACCAAACGGTTTTTGATTTCGAGGTGGCCGATACGGCCCGGAGTGAAGACCACTGACTTCTCCCTTGCAGACATAGTTTCCCTCCTTTTCTGTGGATTTATGAAGCAAGCACGATTCGTTATATTTGCCAAATATAAGAGACATCATAATTCTTTTTTGAGTCGAGTAGGCCGGTTTCGCTATATACAGCAAGTTGAGATTTATTTTCTCCGTTAATCGCTCATTTCCCAGCGATGCTACATTAAATAGACCGTACATCCTTTGGCCCCGTTCCATTACAAATTCTCACGTAACGATCAAAAGTAATGATTTTGCATATATTTCGAAATTGAACGATTGCAGTACGTACTCTATTAAACACAAAACCCCGCTCTCTTCTGAGAAACAGGGTTTCAATAATCTCTTCATGGCACGACCCTTACAAAAAGGTTTCAGATTAGTTGTTAACCTTTTGACGATGCCCTATTTAAATATTATTAATTCTCTGCTCCTGCTTCTTTGAAAAGTCAAGAGACAAATTTTATTGATAACCATTTGAAAAAAAGTATGCCAGTCAAAATCGCCGGACGCTTGACTTCAGGAAGGTAGCAGTAGGCTGCATGCGTGGGGAATAAGCTGTCAAGGAATAGCATGTTTCATCTTGCATTCAACGAGCTGCTTTGACAAAACGATCTGCAACTTTCTATTTGAAACTTTGGATACCCCTTCCTTAACGTCGCTTATCGCTTTCGGGAAGTGCTAGATAGTGAATACACAATACAACATATATACACCGCCATTTCTTCTTTCTGTTTGACACCCGGTGGTATTTGCCTTATATTAAAAATGTAAAATACTTTCCTTATCAACCAACTTCCTTATAAAAACACCTCACCGAAAGGCGTATTAACAAAGCGGATAAAACGGAGGGCTTCATGTTTGTCAGGACGGTGTGGGCAAAAGATAATATCAAAGATATAGATGGATAGTATAACTGGGTCGGATAGCGTGAGAGAATAGTGACGGAGGGGAAAAAATGCTCAAAGCCAAAGATATTATGACAAAGGAAGTAATCACGGTTCATCCCGAGACAGAAGTTGTTCAAGCTGCTAAATTGCTGCTTGAACACCACATAAATGGATTACCCGTCGTTGATAAAGAGGGACACCTTGAAGGGATTATTTGCCAGTCTGATCTTATCGCCCAGCAAAAAAAGATTCCCCTGCCTTCCTTCTTCATCCTGCTCGATAGTTTTATTCCTTTAACATCTCATAAAAATATTGAAAAAGAATTACACAAAATAGCCGCAATTACAGTGATCGACGCCATGACCCTTGATCCCATAACTGTCGGTCCGGAAACCGGTCTGGAAGAAATAGCCACATTAATGGTGAAAAATAATATACACACTTTGCCTGTCCTTGATCAAGGCAAGTTGGTTGGTATTATAGGCAAAGAGGATATTCTGCGCACGCTTATGTCCGGTGCGGAAAATGAATAGCCAGGGAGAATTGATTAAGAGGAAAAGTTTATTAAATGGCCGCGTTGACCATAACAGGATTCAGCCCTCTGACAAGATCTGTTGGTGACATCTCAGCGAGCAGGCCTCGGCTTCCCGCATTGATAAGGATTTTCGGAAGGGAGGTAATGGATTCTTCCATGTAAATTATCAACGGTTTTCTTGTCCCGAAGGGGGACGTACCTCCCACCTTGTACCCTGTATGCTTTTCCGCAACCTTCGGGTCGCAGGGGGTTATCGACTTGACCCCCAGTGTCCTGGCGAGTGACTTTGTTGATACCTGCCTGTCGCCATGCATCAAAACAATAAAGGGCGATTTTTTCTCATCCTCCATGACCAGCGTCTTTATAATCAAGTGTTCATCAACTCCAAGCTCCAAAGCGGACACACGCGTGCCGCCATGTTCTTCATAGCGGTAGGGACGCAGCTCAAAGGTAATCCTTTGCTGCTTAAGCAATAAGAGACATGGGGTCACAGGAATTTTATCCTTGGTCATAGCTTGCTTTCTACTGATGCCGGACTATATCAGTCCGCTGTTTATCAGTCATGTAATTGAGGAATACTTCCTAATCTTATGCCTGTGTCTTTTGGAGTTGTCAAGTAGCCTCTGGAAAGGAGGAATTTAGTGCTCGCGCCCACCCCGATCATTCTCTCTTCTTCCTTCATTTTCTCGATACGCCCTTCGCTCATGACTTTCCCTGTCCCAGCGCCGTTCACGCTCCCATGTCCGCCAATTTTTCTTTACCTGCCCGTAGGGCAAACGATCGTGTACATCATGGCCGTGGCGGAAACCGGGAGTTACCTTGAGCACGGCAGGAGGCACCCTTTGTATGGCGACACCCCTCCAAGGTCCGTTATATCCGGTGGCCCAATACCATTGTCCATTGTGTGGACGATACCAGAAGCCGTGAAAAAAGAAAATATCCGAAGCCACATCAGGCGGATAATACACGTTGGTTCCGGGTATTACGACCATGCCCGGGGCCGCGGATATCACTAATGGGGGTAACGGAACACTAACTCTGACATTGACCTCTGCGCTGCCAGTGAATGGTGCTGAAAGAATAAACACTGCAATCGCGCAACTGAAAATAACTGTAAAGAACATTTTGTTCTTCATAATACCCCCACATATATTTCGGCTAAGTTTATAGCAATTCATTATTACAATAAGATGTAGCAGAGTCAAAGTTGGACAGGGACGTGCGATATAAATATTCTATGACTTCTTCCACTTCGTCAATGTTGAAAGGCTTGGAAAAGCAGATGTCGGCGCCTGCATTCTTTAGATCTTTCAGGGCCTGTAAACGTCCACTTATTCCGATGACATATACATCCTGAAATTGTGATTTTAAAAATTTGCAGACTTCAACACCACCCATTCTTGGCATTTCGGCATCTATAATAGCAACGTCGTACGAGTTTTTCTGGAGTCTCTCTATGGCTTCGATCCCGTCACATGCTTCATCTACCTCATGTCCGGACATCTTCATGGCGTCAGACAGTATTTCCACGATCTCTGAATAATCGTCTACGACCAGTAATTTCATAGTGCACCTCCATGGACTATTAGTTTGAAATATTTATATTTGTGTTAAAAGATACCGTTCCATCGTCCATCTCTTTCTATACTTCACACCCACGATATAAGCTGAAATAGCAAGAGGTATACCAGGGAAGGTTTAAAAATGTGCTACTTACTGATAATAAACAGAATATTACTATCTTGGGTCCGAAAAAAGACTGGGATTCGTCGGAAAAGTGGATGGATTATCCTACAGTAAAAAAGATTAAAACACGGCAATATATTTTTTACGCTGTAATCATCACTTGAAGGATTTTTCCTTCAACATCGTCAAAATTAAAGCTCTCCGGCCTGTCTATGATTCCTGCCCGTTCCGTCACTCGATTTTGATGTCGCTTTGGATTATTTTGTGCAAGATAATTTGACATTTCTGTCCTAAACTTATAATAACAAGTTGCAATGAAAAAATATTAAGACATGTCTTTTCCCTCTCCTTTCAATCCTCTCCCCTCGGGGCGTAGGATTAATCTGGTTAGGAAGTTTCTAGGGAGCGTTGAAGGCATAATTTAAGAAACATATCGGAGGAAACCTTGCTTATAGTAATGCATAGTAAAGCCAGCCGTAAGCAGATTGATGCTGTCATTGCGGCCGTAAAAAACATGGAATTAACGGCCAAGCCCATCCCCGGAAGCCAGAGAACCGCAATTGGTGTACTGGGCAATAAGGGATATATTGACGATTTGAATATACGTGACCTTCCCGGTGTTAAGGAAGTAATACACGTCACTAAGCCATACAAGATGGTATCCAGGGATTTTCACCCCAGGGGAACCTTGATAAAAGTCGCCGACGTTGAAATCGGGGAGGGAAAGAGACCTATTGTGATCGCCGGTCCATGCGCCGTGGAAAGCGAGGATCAGATTATCAAGACCGCTGTTGCTGTGAAGCGTATGGGAGCTGATCTTCTCAGGGGCGGCGCCTTCAAACCGCGGACAGGCCCTCATACTTTTCAGGGACTTGGAAAAGAAGGATTGAAACTTTTATCCCTTGCTAAAAAAGAGACGGGGCTTCCGATTGTAACGGAGGTCATGACACCGGAAAACGTATTGCTAGTGGCGGAATATGCCGATGTGCTCCAGGTTGGTACCCGTAATATGCAGAATTTCGACCTGTTGAGAGAATTAGGAAGGATACACAAGCCCGTGCTTCTGAAACGTGGAATGAGCGCCACGATAGAGGAATTCCTGGCGGCGGCCGAATATATCTATGCGGAAGGGAATCACAAAGTCATCCTCTGCGAACGCGGCATACGGACCTTTGAGACAGCCACGCGCAACAGTCTCGACCTTTCAGTCATACCGCTGATTAATGAACTGTCGCATTTACCGATAATTATCGATCCTTCGCATGCCACAGGCAAGAGAAGCCTCGTTCCGCCTATGTCCAAGGCAGCGCTTGTGGCGGGTGCAAATGGCATAATGGTCGAGGTACACCCCGAACCGGACAAGGCCCTGTCGGATGGGCCTCAATCTTTGACGATTCAAGGATTTGAAAAGCTGATGGGAGAGATCAGAAATTTAATATCCTTCCTTGGCTTTTGATATTTATACCATGTCATGATATTTTTATTCAATCAAGTACCCCGTCTAAAAACAATGTACTCCTCAAGTCACTCCTATGTTTGAAACCTCGACCTTAATTCCTCCAGCCTTTTACGATTGACTCCAAAATCGGAATACCCGATCCGGGAAGCAGATCGCATGTGTATTATCTTTGCTTCATTATCAAAATAGAATTCGACGTCATCAACGAAACGGAAAAAAGCCGAAGTAAATTCTGCATGGATGTAATCACCTCTGACAGTCACGATCTTCGAGCGTTTCATCCCCTGAATTACGGCAACGAGACGGTCTCTGGCCAGTTGCTGTTCCCCTTCATAGCGAAACGCATCGATGAAGTGCCTTCTATCTGGACTTTGCGAAGATACGCAATTGGGTGAACCCGGGCATGGCAGGAGCTTACAATTGGTAATACCGAGATTGCCAGGCCGACCTGCAGAGCAGCTTAGCATCAGCACCATAAGTAATAATAGTACTAATCCGTTCATCCCCATCTATTCCCTTTATGACAGGATGCTGTTCGCAATATGGCCATTTTGATTTATGGGTCTATGCCAGATGATGTCCCTTCTTATCAGAGCCATCGTTAAAATACAGGTTCCGGCCTCTTTTTTCTACAAGGCCATGATTTAAATGTTTTCTTCTTAATTCGTACAACGATGAGATGCAATAAGAATAATATATATGTTAAATAGGAGGAAGTACATACCTATGTCTGGCAAGAGGGACAAAATACATAGCTCAAGCATTACTTTTTATGTCGGATATCAGATGATTCATCTTCAGATAATACTTCCACTTAACTGCTTTATTGATCCTTTTCCTTATGTTAAATAATACTTAGTGAAATAATAATCTATGGTTTTTCTTATGTAAAATGATTTAGGTTTATGATATTTAACATACGATTATGCTTGGAGGGTCAAGTAATTGAAAAAATATTTCTTTATTTTTATGATTATGTGTCTTGCATACATCAATGGCTGCGCAACGACAGAAGACCTGCAGCGGGTTCAGGGAAAACTTGATTTGGAAACGCGGTCTTTAAAAAAAGAAAATGCAGGCATCCGTAAGGATCTTGAAAAAAGTAATAAGGATTTCGTTGAGGTTAATGAATCAATGACAAACTTACGGAAGACGCTTGCCGATATCGGTGCAGACATTACCGACATACGGGAAGATATGCAGAATCTGAAAGGGGATCGCGAAGCAATAGGAAAAGATGTCTCAACCTTGAAAGCACAGATGCCTCGTGATAATGAAGAATACAAGGGCATAAAAAAGAATCTTGACGATATATCTTCCCGGCTCAGCTACATAGAAAAATTACTTGAGATCAAGAAGCAGTCTCAACCCGCAGGGGCCGGAAAAGAGATACAGGTTGACTCGACAAACGCATTAACCGGTAAAACAGATAAAGACTCACTTTATGCTATTGCCTATGAAACTTTTAAGGAAGGAAAGTATGACAAAGCCAGGACAGATTTTAAAAATTATCTGACACAATACCCTGATACGGAATATTCTGATCATGCCCAGTTCTGGATAGGAGAGTGTTATTATTTTGAAAAGAAATATGAAGAGGCAATCCTGGAATACGATAAAGTAGTCAAAAATTATCCTAAAGGTGATAAAGTATCTTCCGCATTGCTGAAGCAGGGATTTTCCTTCCTGATGCTGGGTGATAAGTCAAGTGCAAAGGTTATTCTGCAACAGGTCATTAAGGATTATCCCAACACCAGCCAGGAAAGAATGGCAAGGGCGAAACTAAACGAGATTAAGTAGTTATCAATATACGGATTTTGATCTTTTGGTTTATCTTAGAGCAGGAGAAAGGATATCAGAAGTATGGTCCAAACCAGTTCATCGCTCCCGTCTGATTTCATCAGAGACATTATCGAAGAGGACTTGAAAACCAACAAGCATCTGGGCCGTGTCGCCACCCGGTTTCCGCCGGAGCCGAATGGATACCCCCATATCGGACATGCGAAGTCCGTCTGCCTCAATTTCGGTATTGCCGCCCAGTATCGGGGTACCTGCAATCTGCGTATGGATGATACGGATCCGAGCGGGGAGAGTATGGAATATGTGGATTCGATCATTCGGGACGTGAAGTGGCTGGGTTTTGACTGGGAAGATCGTTTATTTTATGCCTCCGATTACTACGAAAAACTTTACCAGTATGCCTTGCAACTGATCAAAATGGGCAAGGCCTTTGTTTGCGACTTGAACGCGGATGAGATGCGGGAGTACCGGGGATCATTCACGGAACCAGGCAAAGAAAGCCCCTATAGGAACAGATCAATCGAAGAAAATCTGGATTTGCTCGAACGCATGCGGGCCGGAGAATTTGAAGACGGAACCCGCGTTCTTCGGGCCAAGATTGATATGGCGTCCCCCAATATCACCATGAGAGATCCGGTCATGTATCGCATTAAAAAAGAAACTCACTATCGAACGGGTGATACATGGTGCATCTATCCAATGTACGATTTCGCTCATTGCCTCTCGGACTCCATTGAAGGAATCACCCATTCTATTTGTACCCTGGAATTCGAAAACAATCGGCCTCTCTATGATTGGTTTCTGGAAGAAGTAAAAGTGGAAAATCGTCCCCAGCAGATAGAATTTGCCCGCCTCAATCTCAGCTACACCATCATGAGCAAACGAAAGCTTCTTGAACTAGTGGAAAAAAAGATTGTCAGCGGCTGGGATGATCCGCAGATGCCCACCATATCGGGTATGCGCAGGCGGGGTTACACACCTGAAGCGATCCGTGACTTCTGTGACCGCATCGGCATTGCCAAGAACGACAGCACCGTAGATATGGCTTTACTTGAGAACTGTGTAAGGGAAGACCTGAATCACAAGGCCCCTCGTGTTATGGCTGTGCTCCGTCCTCTTCGTGTGGTTATTGACAACTACCCGGAAGGCCGGGTTGAGGAGTTCGACTGCCCTTATCATCCCCAGAAACCCGAAATGGGATCCCGCAAAGTCCCCTTCTCCCGCGTGCTCTATATAGAACGGGAGGATTTCATGGAGAATCCGCCCAAGAAGTTTTTCAGGCTGGCTCCCGGAAAGGAAGTACGACTCCGCTATGGTTACTTTATTAAGTGTGCGAACCTCGTTAAAGATTCGGGTACGGGAGAAGTTGCCGAAGTGCACTGCACTTACGACCCTGAAACGCGAAGCGGTTTTGCCCCTGACGGACGGAAGGTTGATGCAACAATTCACTGGGTTTCGGCGGCTCATTCCCTTACAGCTGAAGTGCGCCTTTACGATCGTTTATTTAGTGTCGCTGATCCTCTGGCTGAAGGTTCTGATTTTACGGAGCACCTAAATCCAAAATCTTTAGAAATTCTTAAGTCATGCAAAGTTGAACCGAGCCTGGCAAGTGCGACACCAGGAAGCCGATTCCAGTTTGAAAGATCCGGATATTTCTGTGTGGATTCTGTCGATTCTTCTGACAAGGCCCCTGTATTTAACCGAACCGTTACATTGCGGGATTCCTGGGCTAAAATATCAGGGAAATAACAAAGAGAATACAAACTGCCTGAAGAATAATATAAGGCCATTGTAAAACAAAGATGGGTTTGGCTCAATGGAGCTAAACCCATCTTTATTCATGGCTGGGAGACCAGGATTCGAACCTGGATATACGGAGTCAGAGTCCGTTGTCCTACCATTGAACGATCCCCCAGTAGTTTGTATCAAATGATTGTTAGCAGTTTATGGTACGGACGTTTTTCAATACCATTAACACAATTCATTATCAATAAAATATTTTCTCTGACATGATACTGAAAAAGGAAGGTGCTATTATGTCATTCATCAATCTGGCTTACATTAAAAAAAGCGAAATACTATAGATAGGAATAGATAACATGAAAATTATAAAGCCTAAGGATCTTTCCGCGCTGGAAAATATGAGTCCTTCTGAACTTAAAAACTACCTCGATTTTTTGCTATGGCATTACAGGGTGATTGACGGTTTCTGGTTTCTCTTCGTATCAGATGAATTTGACCAGCAAACAGCGGAGCGCATCAATGAGAGGGTCTGGGCAAAGGCCGCAGGAATGGCTGCAAAGGATATCCGGAAGCGTTTCCGTATTGAA
>Ga0187878_1003900_pt1 | contig 11866 bp, 9 predicted proteins | sample June2016WEW_17_1_FD_132979 | JGI IMG/M metagenome (GOLD analysis project Ga0187878, IMG submission 132979) | Peatland microbial communities from SPRUCE experiment site at the Marcell Experimental Forest, Minnesota, USA - June2016WEW_17_150 | ecosystem: Environmental > Terrestrial > Soil >...
AGACCTTCAATGCCATCCTCTATCTCGACAAAAACTCCGAAATCCGTAACCGAGGTGATCTTGCCCTTTACTTTGGTTCCAGCTTTGTATTTTTGCGGTATATCTGACCAGGGGTCGGGATTAAGCTGTTTAATACCCAGAGATAGTCTTTCATTGGCGGAGTCGATATTCAACACCACCGCATGGACTATCTGGCCTTTACTGAATAGCTCTCCCGGATGCTTGATTCGTTTGGTCCATGACATGTCGGAAACATGCACGAGGCCATCGATCCCTTCTTCCACTCCAATGAAGATACCGAAGTCGGTAACGTTTTTTATCTGTCCTTCGATTTTTGTACCAACCGGATATTTTTCTTCGATTATGGTCCAGGGGTTAACCTGAATCTGCTTGAGCCCCAACGAAATACGACGGTTTGCTACGTCTATGGCAAGAATTTCAGCCTCGACCTCATCCCCTGCTTTGATAAGATCAGAAGGATGCCGGACCCGCTTGGTCCATGACATTTCAGACACATGAACCAATCCTTCCACACCTTCTTCCAGGGAAATGAATGCTCCGTAATCTGTGAGACTAACTGCCTTTCCACGAACCCTGTCACCGATGGAATATTTGTTCTCAACCTCGATCCAAGGATCAGGCTTCGTCTGCTTGAGACCCAGGGAAATCTTTCCCTTTTCCTTGTCGTATTTCAATACCTTGACATTTATCGTATCACCGATCTTGATGACCTCGGTAGGATGGTTTAATTTCCCCCAGGACATATCGGCAATATGCAGTAAACCGTCTATTCCGCCAAGATCAATAAATGCACCATAATCCGTGATGTTTTTAACAATCCCGTCAATGTTCTGTCCTTCGCTCAGATGCTCGAGAGTCTCATTTCTCTTCCGATCCCTTTCTTCTTCAAGAAAGATCCTGCGTGAAAGAACAATGTTTCCTCTTTTTCTGTTCACTTTTACAATCTTGAATTGAAAAGTCTGGCCGATAAGTTTGTCGAGGTTCCCGACAGGCCTTACATCCACCTGGGATGCAGGGAGAAATGCAGGCACGCCGATATCGACCGTCAACCCACCCTTGACATTGGCAATTATCTTTCCTTCAATCAGACCGCCTTCTTCTTCGATCTGAGCAATTTTATCCCAGACAACTTCTTTTTCGGCTTTTTTTCTGGAAAGGACAACATAACCTTTTACATTTTCCTTTCGTTCAAAGTAAACCTTGACATCATCTCCGACCTTAACAGTAAGTTGTCCCAGTTCATCCAGAAACTCAGCCAAAGGGATGCAGCCTTCCGACTTGTAACCTATATTAACCAGAACATAGTCAGGATCAATTTGTACTACCACCCCTTTAACTATCTCTCCCACCTGTGGCTGGCGCAAGCTTTCCTGAAAGAGTTCTTCAAACTCATGTTTAGAGCCCTGGTCCAGATCATCGTCCATATCGTTAATGCGCTTTATCGGCTCATTTTTATTTGCCATTGGTTTATCGTCCCCCATTTAAATCGTACCCCCTGAATTTTCTGATTATTCAACTCTCTATGCTAACACATCACTCTAAAAACTCAATGCTTTTTGTCTTTCCTGAGAAGTTCGATCTGCTCGATAACTTCATCAATGAGCCATTTGGGAGTCGATGCGCCTGCTGTTACCCCAACTTTTTCCACACCTTCAAACCACATATAATTAAGTTGCTGCGCCGTTTCTATGTGATAAGTCCTCGGTTGCAGCTCGGAACAGACCTGGGCAAGACGTCTTGTATTTGCACTGTTATATCCGCCGATTACTACCATGCAATCAACCTTCTTGGCAAGCGCTTTAGCTTCTTCCTGGCGCACGGCAGTCGCATCACAGATAGTGTTGAATACCCGAATCTCGCTTGCCTTCATCAGGCATTCAAGGACAACATTTTTCAGGTTCTCAAAAGACTGCGTGGTCTGCGCGACAATACCAATCTTACCCATTTTACCCAACATGGCGGCTTCTTCGCCGGAGCCTACCACATAAACTTTCCCCTTCGCATAAGATACAATCCCCTGAACCTCGGGATGGTCGGCATCACCCACAACAACCACATCGTAACCGGCTTGAGAAAGGCTCTTCACATGCTCTTGGGCTTTTTTGACAAAAGGGCAGGTTGCATCTACGATTTCCAGCTCTTTACGAACAGCCTCCTCGAGTTCTTCGGAAGCAACTCCATGGGAGCGGATAATAATTGCTCCACTATCGAGCTCCGACAGGCTTTTCAGTACTCCTACCCCCATTTCCTCCAGCCTCTGTACAACTTGAGGTGAGTGTATAATGGGTCCGAGCGTGAAGGTTTTACCGCCTTTATTTGCTGCTTCAAAGGCCATCTGGGTAGCTCTCTTCACACCAAAACAGAAACCGGCCTGTTTAGCAAGTATTATTTTCAAAATCGGAACTTCCTGTTTAATTTAAATTTTCCCGCTTCATACCTGATAATAATTCATTATTCCCCAAAGGGTCAAGCTCTTCCGAAAATGGAGCCTGATATACGGATCGTCTTGAAAATTACAGGCATCAGGCAATAGTCATTTGTTGTTGAGATCAGTCTTAAAGCTTCTCCTTGATGATGCCTTCCATTTTGGCAAGAATCTCTTCAATGGAAAGATGGGTGGTATCAATAACTATCGCGTCCTCAGCCCTGCGTAATGGCGCGTGTTCACGCTGCTCATCCTGCGCATCACGCAAAATCACTTCGGAAATAGTTTTTTCAAGGGTAATCTTCTCGCCTTTTGCAGACAGTTCAAGAAAGCGCCTCCTGCCCCGCTCCTCGGGATGGGCAGACAGAAAGAATTTCACATCGCCATCGGGAAAAACCACCGTACCGATGTCGCGCCCTTCCAGTACTACCCTGCCTGTAGATCCGATGTCGCGCTGGAGTTGCAGAAGAATTTCACGAACGACTTTTTTGGCCGAGATCCTGGAAGTGAGCATGCTGATCTCAGGGGTGCGGATGGCTTCGGAAACATCCTCGTTGTTGGCCATCACACGATAGGCGCCATCATCCGAGCGGACGAACGAAATCTTCACTCCCCGGCAGACACCGGCCAGAGCATCATCGTCGTCAAGTGAAACGCCGGCCCGCTTTATCATCAGGGCCACAGTCCTGAACATGGCTCCCGTATCCAGATAGAGATAGCCGATCCGGTCTGCCAGTAGCCGGGCAATCGTACTTTTACCGGCGCCTGAAGGGCCATCGATGGCAATGACAAGACCGTTTTTCATAACAGCTTCACGGGCACAATTCATGGAGTTGTAACCTTTGCTATTAAATCAATGAAATTAGGAAAGGAAGTCGCTATGCAGTCCGGATCGTTTACTGTTATCCCGTCCTCGGCGGCAAGCCCGGCAATCAACATTGACATGGCAATACGATGATCGCCGAAACTGTCGACCGTGCAGGTCTGCAGACGTTCCGTCCCGTGGATTTCCATCCCGCTCCCGGTCTCTGTAACCCTTACCCCTGCCTTGCCGAGATTGACTGCCATGGCCGAGATCCTGTCGGTCTCTTTGACCCGCAACTCCCCGGCATCCCTGATGACCGTCGTACCTTCCGCCAGGGCGGCAGCCACGCAGATAACCGGAAATTCATCAATCGCCCTCGGCACCAGGTCACCACCAATTTCTATCCCTTTTAATTGCGAAGACCTGACAAGCAAATCGGCAACCGGTTCACCGGAGATTTCCCGGTAATCGACCATTTGTATCCTGGCGCCCATGGCCGACAATATATCGAGAATTCCTGTCCTGGTGGGATTGACTCCGACATTTTTTATCAAGAGTTCTGAATCCGGCACCATGAGTGTTGCAACAATAAAAAACGCCGCGGAAGAAATATCTCCGGGTATTGCTATTTCCTGCCCCTGCAATTCGCGTCCGCCCCTGACCTTGACACCGCCGGGCAGAGTTTCAATATCAGCGCCGAAGCAACCCAGCATTCGCTCCGTGTGATCCCGAGAGAGATGAGGCTCCATAACGGTCGTTTCACCCGAAGCGTATAACCCGGCAAAAACCACTGCAGATTTTACCTGGGCACTCGCTATGGGTGATTGATAGGTAACACCGTGCAAATTCCGGCCGATAATCGCCAAAGGAGCCTTGTTTCCACCGGAACGGGCGTAAATTTCTCCCCCCATAGCGCCAACCGGCTCAAGAATCCGTTTCATGGGCCTGTTACGCAGATACTGGTCCCCGGTCAACACCGAAAAGAATTTCTGACCTGCTAGCAGTCCGGTCAAAAGCCGCATTGAGGTACCGGAATTCCCGCAATCAATAACATCGGAAGGCTCTTCCAGTCCATGAAGACCTTTCCCGTTTATCAGCAGGGTTTCACCCTCATCCTGGATAGCAACTCCCATGGCGCGGAAGGCATTAAGAGTTGCGAAATTATCCTCGCCACGGAGAAATCCACGGACAGTGGTAACCCCGCGGGCCACAGCACCAATCATTATTGACCGGTGAGAAATGGACTTATCTCCGGGAACCGTTATTTCTCCATGGACAGGGCTTATATATTTTGTTGTCTGACTTTTCAACATCACTCCATTAGCAGTGCAGCAATTATTTCCAGTTACAAGCGAAGTCATCAGAGAATGGAATCCCGACTCTGTTTCGACCTGGCAAAAAAATCTTCCAGACCGGGGCCGTCGGCATTTTCCAGCAATGAATGCAACGTGCTGAAATATTTGGCAAAAAGGTCCATCATCTCAAGGATGCCGTCGCGATTCATCAGTGCTATATCCCGCCACATGGCAGGGTCCGACGATGCTATCCTGGTGAAATCCCTGAACCCCCCGGCGGAATATTTCAGAATATTTTCATCCAGACGATCATATCCATCAACTGCATTCACCAGGGAATAAGCAACCATATGCGGCAGATGGGAAATGGCGGCAACAATCCGATCGTGCTTGTGAGCGTCCATCAGCACAACTTCGGATCCGGCGGCCTTCCACATTCCGACTACCTTCTCCAGCGCGCTCCTGTCGGAGTTTGAAGTCGGAGTGATGATACAACGTTTCCCCTCGTACAATGATGCAAAGGAAGCGGTAACTCCCGATTTTTCAGTACCGGCGATGGGGTGGGCGCCGATAAAACTGGTTTCTTGCGGCATCAGCGCTTCACAGACAGAAACGATCTCACCCTTAACACTGCCACCGTCCGTTACCACGCAACCCGGAGCAAGATAAGGGGCAATGGTGGCAAGCACTTTAGCTATAGAGCATACGGGAGTTGCAAGGAACACAAGGTCCGCCCCTTGCACTCCGGCACAAGGATCCTGAAAGTACTTGTCAATGACACCCAATTCAACGGCTTTCTTGAGATTTTTTTCACTTCTCCCGATGCCGATGATCTCGCCGACCTCTTTTTTTTCGCGAAGAACCCGGGCCAGCGACCCCCCTATCAGGCCTACACCGACCACCGCCATTCGATGAATGAGCGGCATAACTTAACTCCTTTGTGCCACTTCGTGTGCTTTTGTATAGTAAGAGCTACCTGGTTTCCATCCTGCAAGGTTCTTTTTCCGCCCTGGCGGCGTCAATCTGCGGGCTCACTTGTGCGACGTACTGATGTACGCCTCCGCGCAACCCCTTGATTTCCTGCCCAGGACAAAAAAATCCTCGTTTCTAAATTGGAACCCGTTAGTTTCTCATCCGGAAACGGTCTTTCCCCGCCCAGGAAACAGCCGGCTTCTCAACTGCAGGAAACCGCCTGCAGGCTTTGAAAAGATTCGTACACCGGGTGAGATAATAACCTGCTATTTTGTACGTGGATATGAACCGAGAACCTTAACGAACTGGCAACATCCTTTCAATTCCTGTATGGCCTCAGCTACGATAGGATCAGATACGTGCCCGGCAAAGTCAAGGAAGAAGATATACTCCCAGGCTTTCTTTTTAAGGGGGCGTGACTCAATTTTACTGAGATTTATCCCTCTTTTGGAGAAAGGCTCCAGCATCTGATACAGGATACCGATCTCATCCTTGACCGAGAACATGATCGAAGTTTTATCATCACCGCTCTTCTCCGCCATGTTTTTCCCAATTACTAAAAACCGTGTGAAATTATAGACCTGATCTTCGATGCGTGCTTTAACGACTCTGAGGTCATACATTGTGGCAGCAAGTTCACTGGCGATAGCCGCAGCCGTCGGGTCCTCGCTGGCGATCTGCGCTGCCACAGCTGTGGATGCCACGTCCATGACCGGCACATCGGGGAGGTTTTCCGCCAGCCAGTTTCGGCACTGGGCGATAGGCTGGGGGTGCGAATTGATTTTTTTTATATCCTCGATCCTGCCGGTGCGGGAAAGGAGGTAATGGTGTATCTCCAGCATAACCTCGGCATTGATCTTCAGGTCGCTCTCCATGAACATGTCCAGAGTATGAGTGACCATCCCTTCAGTGGAATTTTCTACCGGCACGACTCCGTATTGGGCCCTGCCTTTTTCCACATCCTCAAAGACAGCCGGGATTGATTTTTGCGGAACCAATTCAGCGGAAAGACCAAAATGCTGCATGGTTGCCATATGGGTAAAAGTGGCTTTGGGTCCGAAGAACGCAACCTTCATAGGCGCTTCAAGGGCCAGGGAAGCGGATATAATCTCCCGGAAAACGCTGCGCAGCCCTTTATTGGAAAAAGGACCTTTATTTTTGGCCGCAAGACGTTCAAAAATTTCCCGCTCGCGGCTTGGCACATAAAAATCCCTATGCTCACTGCTCTTCAGCCTGCCGACCTCGATAACAAGCTCAGCTCGCTGATTAAGCAGCTCAAGTATCCGGTCGTCAACCTCGTCAATGCCGCGGCGAAGCTCATGCAAAGTTTTTTCTTTTGTCAAAGGGGAATCACCTGCGGGAATTTTGATTGAAGAAATTCAAAGTGCTAAATTTATAGCAAAAAGGCAAAAAATGCAATTTTTTTTTAACTTAAACCATAATAAACATAAATGGCGGCTTCTTTTTTGCACAAACACATGGCCATTAAGCCCGCATTTCAACTTTCCCCAATAAAACCATATACTCACAAAGAAATTAATGAATTCATCCAACTAAAAAACAGCTTTCCTCATTCACATAAGAAGTATATAATCTGCCTGGCAACGAGAATCCGTTCTATTTAATCATGTGCAGCAAGGAAGCAAGCAGATGGAGCTTTCCGCATGGCCAATGTAGTCAGATCCCCGTAAGTCTTTCCTGCACAGGACCTTAAAACGGCCTTTAAACTTACTGTATTTACACTGAGTCCAAATGGACGATCAAAATAAGGCGGTTCCTTGAACGAAAATGAAGTAACCGGGTATATCCGATTCAATTACACAAGAGTGTCTGCTTTCACAAAAATACTTTATTACAAACGCCATGAATGGTTTTTTGCATAAAGGCTATAAAAATGAAATTAAATAGACCTTTCAGAAGATTCACCCTTATCCAGAAACTTATTGCAAGTTATGCTGCGTTGGCTTTTTTCAGTATGGCGGCGATCATTTTTTCAACAGCAGGACTCTATTCGCTTAATAAAATCGTACAGGACATAGCTCACAACGATTTTACTTTCATTAACTCGGCAGACAAACTGCGTGAATCTTTAAATGCCCAGGAACGGTACGTCGCCAAATATTCAATCCTGAAAAGCCCTGTATTCGTCGACCTTTTCCATCACAGGGAAGCAGAATTCCTGTCGATTCTGAAAGAAATGCAACAAAAGCCCTCAGGGCAGAGGATTTTGCCGATTTTGAAAAGCTACCAACATTTTCAATCGGGTGCGAATCTCCTTTTCCAGGGAAACATAAATGATTTTAAAGGTTATAAGGATGCCGCCGAGCAAGTAAGAACTTCCATCGGATCCTTCTACATCACTCAGCAGAAATTATTAAATGCTAAACTGAGGAAGGCGGAACAGAAACAGAACCTGACCATTCAATGGTCACTTTTGATATCATTTTCCGGTTTCCTTTTGGCTGTATGTGTCATGGCTCTATTGATTTACAACATCTCCACTTCAATAAAAAAATTGAAAAGCGCGACATTTCGCATCGCAGAGGGTGATTTCGACTATGACCCGCAACTTCCGGCCGGTGACGAAATCGGTGAACTTGCACGTGACTTCACCACGATGGCAGCCAAGCTCAAGGTCCTTGAGCAGCTATGTCTTGACGCCAGCCCTCTGACAAGACTTCCCGGCAATATTGCAATCGAACGGATATTGAACAAGAAGCTGCAGGAGGTCGAGCCATTTGCCGTATGTTATGCGGACCTTGATAATTTCAAGGCATATAACGACCGTTATGGCTACATCAAAGGAAGTGAAGTTATAAAAATGACCGGAGAGATAATCTATGACGCCGTCACCAACAACTCTAATGAGGATGCATTCATAGGCCACGTTGGTGGGGATGATTTTGTCATGGTGGTTCCTTCCGACGACGCCGCCATCGTCTGCGAGAACGTCATCAATGTATTCGACGAAAGAATTCGCGAACATTACAGTGCTGAGGACCTGGCAAAAGGGGCGACGGAAGGGAAAGACCGATACGGCGTGAAACGGATTTTCCCGATTATGACCATATCGATTGCTGTTCTCACCTGCCAAAAAGGAGAATATGATTCGGCGGTGAAGATAGCCAAGGCGGCAGTCCAGATAAAAGAATATGCCAAAGAGACACCCGGAAGCAATTATCTTATCAATCGACGCAGGAAGGAAAGATGAAAAAATATTGTCTAGTCCTGGCAATGGCTGTCGCACTGTATGGCTGTGCCGGATTACAGAAAAAGCAAGGCGGGCCTGCCTCCGGCAACAGGGAGGTTACCCAGGCCTCATACAAGACTCAGGCTTCGAAACTTGAGTCGGCAAAAAGGCTTATTAGCCAAAACAAGATTTCTGCCGCGACCGAAATGCTCGCAGGAATATGTTCTGCAAAAGGGGTTCCCGGGGTTACGGATGAGGCAATGTTCCGACTGGCGCTCTTGTATCTTGGCACGGGTCAGGGAAGAGGCGAAATAATCCAGTCGCAGCAAATGCTGGAGAAGCTGCAGAAAGAATATCCCTCAAGTTCCTGGAAAACCCACGCTGCCTCGCTGATCGAATTAATTGCGACCCTGAACCGCAAGATCAGGAATCTCAAGGGTGAGAATGTGTCTCTCAGCAAGGAAAACCGAGAGCTGCGACTTAATATCGAAAAACTTAATATACTGGACGTAGAACAGGAATTGAAAGATAAGCGTTAGCAGGGCATTGAAAACGTCGCGAGAACCATCGTAATGATGCAACTTTAACGTTTTACCTGTTTTCAATAGTTTTTCTTCCCTGAAAAAAGGGACGACACGGTCACAAACCCGGCAATTGAGAATTCGTAACTTCGCACGTCCCATTTACATAAAAACCGGTTATTGATGCAACCTGAAGTTACCATCCACCGAAGTAATATGGGAAATAGCATGTTTGTATATCAGGATGTCTCCTTTTACCTCCAGGAGCACTGAAAAATTGTCAAATGACTTAATGCTGCCTTCCATTTTTTCACCTGACATGAGATAGACTACGACTTTTACACGCTCTTTTCTCGACTGGTTAAGGTACTGATCCTGGATGTTAAATGGTGCTTTAGCCATACCCCTCTCCTTTAAGCATAAAATTCAATTACATTATCAAAAATAATATCAACATTTCCCGGATATTCAAACCATTTAATTTCTAAATCCTTTTTAAACCAGGTCAGCTGTCGTTTAGCGTAATGCCTGGTGTCCCTTTTAATGAGCCGGATCGCTTCATCCAATGAATATTCACCGGCCAGGTATGCACATATCTGCCGATAACCGAGAGAACGCATCGATTTCAAGTGAGCAGCGTATCCTTTTGCAAGAAGCGTCTGCACTTCTTCTATGAAGCCGTGTTGTATCATCCAATCCACCCTAATGTCAATCCTTCGGTATAATTCCGCCCTGTCAATCGAGATTCCAAGCTTAAGGCAACGAAAACCGGTATTATGGAAAGCGTGTTTTTCCCTGTGAACGGATATGGGGCAACCGGTCATTCTGAATACTTCCAAAGCCCGAATAATCCTAACCTGGTCGTTCGGATGCAGCTTCGCGGCAGTTACTGGGTCTACAAGGTTGAGTTGTCTATGCAGCTCGTCCCTGCCGGCATCCCTGGCAATTGCCGCCAACTCTTCCCTGATCGTTTCGTTTCCTTCGGGGGAGTCGATAAGTCCTTTCGTCAGAGCCTTAATATAAAGACCTGTGCCCCCGACAACAATAACCCTTTTCCCTCGATTGTGGATATCTCGTATGGCCGTTTCCGCATTGGCGCGGAAATCCGCGGCGGAAAACGGCTGATCAGGTTCCACTATGCCGAGCAGATGGTGGGGTACACATTGCAGTAAAGACTGGTCAGGCTTTGCCGTGCCGATGTCCATTCCCCGATATATCTGCATGGAATCGGCATTGATAATCTCCCCGGCAAAATTCTCAGCCAGTTGGACGGCAAGGTCGGTCTTTCCGGCCGCCGTGGGGCCCTGGATAATTATAAGTTGAATCTGTTCCGCTCTATGTCCCAAGCTCATCCTCTTTTGAACATCTTCGCAATTTCGGCAAGGGTAAATTTACAAATGACAGGTCTTCCATGGGGACAATTCGCCGAGAAACCGGAAGAATCCATTTGGAAAAAAAGAGCTTTTATCTCCTGACCGCCAAGCGACCGGCTTCCGCGTACCACGCTATGACAGGCAATGCGGGCAAGAATTGCTTCGATAACATCATCAAACGGACGACTTTTACCAATGTTCTGTAATTCTTCCAGTATATCGCTCAGGATTCGAACGTAACCCTTCTCAATCAGGAGCCTGGGGACAGCTTGAAGCAGCCAGGTATTCCCTCCGAATTCTTCCGCTGAAAAACCCAGTCGGTTTATGTGAAGAAGGTTTTCTTTCAGTGCAGCCGCATCCTTAAAGGTAAGTTCAAGAGTTTCCGGAAACAGCAGGGTCTGTGACTCTACAGCAGCTTCTGCGAACTCTCCCTTTAGTCTTTCGAATGCGATACGTTCGTGGGCGGCATGTTGATCAATAATCACAAGATCGTCCCGATCCTGGCAGAGTATATACGCAGCCTGGAACTGTCCGATTACCTGGAGTGAAGAAAAGTAACCTTCCCCGGGAGCTTCATTACCTTCTATTCCACGGTCTGGGGCAGCGGAAGGAGGATATTTATAAGTTTCGGGCGGAGCAAAAACCCGTTGCGGCAAGGGGACCTGGTTGTATCTTTCCAACGTTTCCCTGACTTCTTCAACCTTCTGCCCGCTTACGGATGCAGCTTGCCCTTGAGCCTTAAAGGGTGGTAAAACACGGTGGCGCTGAACCCACGGGGTTTTGCGCAAAACCATTTCCAGCGCGGCAACAATTGCATCATGCACTCGCCCCTGCTCACGGAAACGGACTTCGTGTTTGGTTGGATGGACATTCACATCAACCTCGCCTGAGGGGACGGTTATGAAAAGAACGGCAACGGGATAGCGTCCGCGTTCCAGGAGACTCCGGTAGGCCTGAAGAATGGCATGCTGCACCACCCTGTCCCGGATAAGACGTCCGTTTATATAGGTATAAAGGTGAGAACCGGTTGAGCGGCTGCAGTCAGGTTTTGCCGCAAGTCCGGTCACACTCGCATGTTCATTATCAAAATTGACCGGGTAAAGATCGTCAGTCAGAGCAAGGCCCAGAATGGCGGCAATACGATCATGCAAGGTTGAAATACTGCTGCGGAATACCGTTTTACCGTCGTTTACATAGGTAAAACGGACATCAGGACGGGATATTGCAAGTTTCGTAATGACATCGCCGATATGTCCGGCCTCGG
>Ga0187878_1003901_pt1 | contig 11866 bp, 11 predicted proteins | sample June2016WEW_17_1_FD_132979 | JGI IMG/M metagenome (GOLD analysis project Ga0187878, IMG submission 132979) | Peatland microbial communities from SPRUCE experiment site at the Marcell Experimental Forest, Minnesota, USA - June2016WEW_17_150 | ecosystem: Environmental > Terrestrial > Soil >...
CCGGGGGCAATGTCCCGAGGTGCAATCCAGCAGCGAATGCCCGCAGCTTCAATGTTTATACAAATATCGTCGGCGACAAGTTTATCTTTACTTGAGTATGAGACGAAAACATCCGGAGACATAGTGACTCTCCACTGTCAGAGAGGGTCAAATACACGTTCACCGCCAGCAAGGGCATACAGGAGGACCCAGCCGAATAAATAAACAGCCGCTGACAGCATGTCAGCGGCTGGATGGTTGGCGTCGCGACCTGGGTTCCGCCTGCGAGGTGAAACGGATTGCTAAATTATTATAGGACGGATTTTGGAAAAGTCAATTGATACGAACTCACAGGCTAGAGAAGTCGACCGACACGAGCGAGGCGGGGGTGAGGGAGACCGACCTGAGCACTGATGCGATAGCGTAGAAAAAAATCCCCGGGTGAAATAATACCGGGGATTTTTTCGAACGACATCGTCAATTGAACGTATTCAGGATGTGGAGACTGCCATGATCCACCCGCTATGTCACCACCAACCCCGTCTAAAGCAATGAGCGAACCAGGCTTACCGCCTGGGCAGCATCGTTCCCATACGCATCGGCGCCGATGTCCTCGGCATACTTCTTTGATACAGGCCCGCCGCCGATGAGCACCTTTACTTTATCCCGCAGACCCTGCTGCTTAAGCTCCTTGATCACGTCCTCCATGCCCAGCATGGTGGTGGTCAGCAGGGCGGACATGCCAAGCACCTGCGGCTGGTGCTCACGAACAGCCTTTACAAAGTCTTCCGTTGATACATCCGTGCCAATGTCCACCACCGTAAACCCGGCGCTCGAGAGCATGAACCCCACCAGGTTCTTGCCAATGTCGTGCACGTCTCCATGTACCGTGCCCAGCACCACCTTACCCTGCGATACCCGGTCCCCCGCCGACAGCCTGGGCGCGAGGATGCCCATGCCTGACTTGAATGCATCCCCGGCACCTATGAGCTCCGGCAGAAAGAATTCGCCCGTCTCAAAACGGTCCCCGCAGGCTTTGAGACCGGCCATCAGCGCCTCCAGCAGTTCCTTCGGGCTTTCCCCGGCGGAAAGGGCAGCGTTGACCATGTCCTGGATATCGTACAGGTTCCCCTCTTCCACAGCTTTTGAGATCGCGGTATTCATCCTAGTACCTCCCGTACTTTTCCACGAGCTGGAAGACATAGTTGGCTTTTTCCACGCTGGCGCCCGGCGGTACGGAAGCGATCGAGACCATGAGGTTCACCCTGGTTTCCACCGCCATCCTACATATGCGCTGCACCGTGACATCGAGCTGACTCTCGGTTGCATCGCGCAGGTACTTGCCGTGCACCATGTACATATAGCTTTGCTTGTACTTTTTGGCCAAATCCAGCATAGGTTGATCGTACTCCGGCAGGGTTATGCCCTCCGGGGTTTGCGGGAAGATGTAGTTGCTGAACGATCCAAACCCCTTGCCGAGCACCGGGTCCTGCATGTTCAGCACGGTCTCCTGGGGTGAAGGAACCTGGTAGCCGGGGCCCACCTTCCTGCCCAGGGCTTCCCATACCCGCAGACGGTAGGGATGCACGTACTTGAAATAGTCCTCGCGGCTCATGATCGGTTTGGCCGCGTACTGATCGACCATTGCGGAGCCCATCAAAGACAACCCGGCCTTCTCGGCAAGTTGAAAAAACCGAATGGACAGCTGCGTGGTCAGCTCCATGATAGCCGGATAGATATCCGGGTTGCCGAAGCGCCTGATCTTGTCCCGGGTGGCCTGATCCCTGGCCGCAGTATAGTCCTTGTAAATGTGCAGATCGGTGGGCAACTCCCGATCACCGCGCAGCAGCATGGCGAGGTCCCACGGGCCATCCATCATCACCAATAAGATCGCATCGGGGTAGCGGCGCTGCGCTTCCTTGTTAATGTCGAAGACCATCTTCAGGTAGCCGGTGGCCTCCTCTGGAATTTTGATCTTTTCGATATCCTCCTGCTTCTTGATGGGATACTCGACCGGGTATGGCACGCGGCGCTTTTCAATCTTGAACACGGTGCCAAACTCGGCGGGACCCACGCACATCAGCCCCAGCCAGTAGGGTACCGCCACCACGTCGGCATGGATCTTCTGACGGACAAGCCCGAACAGGTCCAGGTTCGCATCCACGCTCTTCGACAACATTACATAATCAAATTTGGGATCGACCAGGTCTGGTTCGATATTGGTGGCTGCCAAGAAGGTGGAGGCGCGGTCGGCCAAAGTGACGGCTGAAACCATGAATCTCTCCATGCCCGTGAGGGAGCCCAGGTGCAGCTTGTGTTTCACCAGGGCCTTGCCCATTGTGACCATCATATTTGCCATATCGTATCTCCTCGAATTACTGCAGGCGAAGCGGATCGGATTGCAGATTCATTATAGGTCGGATCGTGGGAAAGTCAATTGAGATGAACTCTCGGCCTGGTGAAGTCGACCGATACGAGCGAGGCCGGAGTGAGGGAGACAGACTCGAGTCCTTATGTGATACAGTAGTAAAATTCCCCTGCGAAAACATGCCGGGGAACTGAAAACAATTCAAGGCACCTTTTCAATGTTTCAGTGCCTTTCTGGATGGGTATCGATCGTCTTTGTGATCCTAACGGTCATCCAGGAATGTAGTACGAAAGATAATACATCGTTTCGTTCAATATCAGCCCATTCTTAATTTCCAGGAGTATCATTAAAGGAGAGGGGGTCGGGAATTCCGATTTATCGTCATAAATACCCTGTATAATGACAAACCGGCCATAGGCTGTCACGAAATATGATTGGATTTTCATTTTGAAGTTCGGGTCATTGAAATATCCGGCATAACCTTCTTTCATAGCAGGCAGGGTGGTCTCCACGTCACAGGGCATCAGGCTGCAATCCCTCAAGGTATAGTCATTTGAATAGAGCGAGACGAGCGCGGTCGCATCCCGGTTGTTGAGGGCTGCGATCCATTTCTCCACAATGGCTTGGGTTTGTTTGGAATAAGGATCACTGCCTACGGTGGCCTTGACCCCTCCGCAAGCGGATAAAATAAAGGCAAAGAAAAGGGTGAGAAGAACCAGCTTTTTCATTTTTGCATCTCCTTATCATTCTGACCAGAAGCTTCCGTTGGTTTTCCGATCTGTGCCACCCAGCTCGTGGGCATATAGAAACATCCATCCGGATCAATTAAATAGCCGCTGACAGCATGTCAGCGGCTGGATGGTTGGCGTTGCGACCTGGGTTCCGCCTGCGAGGTGAAACGGATTGCAAAATTATTATAGGGCGGATTTTAGAAAAGTCAATTGAGATGAACTCTCAGGCTGGTGAAGTCGACTGATACGAGCGAGGCGGGGGTGATGGAGACCGATCTCAGCTCTTAAACGATACCGTAGAAAAATTCCCCAGCGAATCCACTCCAAGGTTTTTTATTCCTAAAAGATCAACGAAAGTGAGTGTTCGGTGATTTGAGAAAGAGGTAACGACATTCTGTGAGAAGTGACAAAATGACCATACAATATCTATTGACAATATCCTAATTCGGCGTTTAATTAACTTGAAATTTAATAATTGGCTTTACTATAAAAATTTAAGGGAAGGAATTCAATATGCCCCGAGTAGCCAAAAGCTACAATTATGAAAAAACGCTGGTCGAAGACATATGTTCGTATCTGGAGACAGGGGAATCTCCTTGGGGGGAAGTTCACCTTAGCAGGGAATTTGATTATAAAAATGGTCGAATCGATATCATTGCAGTTGATATGGCCAAAGACCTATTTGCATTTGAAGTTAAACTAACCAATTGGCGGAAAGCTCTTTCACAAGCTTACCGCAATACAACTTTTACAACGGAATCTTATGTTGTATTACCATTTGAGGTCGCCGAGTCAGTTCAAAAATATTTTTATGAATTTGAACGGCGCGCCGTGGGATTATGCGCAGCAAACTCTGACCATCTTCAGGTGTTAATCCCTGCAAATAGAAGAAATAACCCAATTCAGGAATGGCTAAAGGAAGATGCTATTAATAGCACGGGGGCATAGACTTGAATCAACAAAATAATATTGACATTACAAAAGTCGCAGAATCGATCTGTCTTACAAAGGGATTTCAGCTTGTAAGATTGCTTGGAGATGGATCCTATAAAAATGTATACCTTATAGAAACTGCTGATCACGAGCAATTTGCACTGAACATTATTCGTAATCCAGGATCTTCACCAAGGACTCAGCGAGAAATCGAATCTCTACAAAAATGTCAACACCCTGTTATTGCCCGTCTCCTAGATATAGGATTAATTACTTATTGTGGTTCCCAATATGAATATTTGGTGGAAGAATATTTATCTGGAGGTACTCTATCTGAGCGATTGAAATCAAAAGGTGGTTTGAATGACTTTGCAGCACTTGAGTTAGGGAGGCAATTAATAGATGCAATTGTATATTTGCATCAGCAGGGTCTTGTCCATCGTGATATCAAACCCGATAATATTATCTACAGGGATACTGGAGAGACTCCTGTACTTGTAGATTTTGGGATAGTTAGAGATTTGTCTGCATCTTCTCTCACTGAATCTTGGGCTCAATCTGGACCCGGGACACCTTATTTTGCAAGTCCTGAGCAACTCAATAATCAAAAGCATTTAATAGATTGGCGTGCGGACCAATTCTCTTTGGGAGTAACGTTAGTGGTTGCACGATTTGGTTTTCATCCCTACCAATACCCTGGCGAACCCATATATGCTTTTGAGACAGTTGAACGGGTAGCTATGAGAGGACAAAGGCATAAAATGTTCTTTAATGCAATTAAGGCTTTTTGTCCAAAAAGCCTTGAATATATGACAGCCCCTTGGCCAGTTCAAAGGGTATGTCATGATGAGGAATTAGTTAGGGTTTGGGGAACATAGGAGAAATGTTATGGGCGCATATCAACAAATGGGCCATCAGTCTCACAATCTATTATCAGATAAAAGTTTGAGCACTTATGAGGGGGCCATTCTCAGTCCGGTAAATTACTGCGAAGAGGATGTTACCAATATAATTGGCAGATTTGGGTCTGACCATTTTGAGATGATATTTGATCCCCAACTTTATTTCCCTAATACCGCTCGCGGAAATTTGCCAAATTGGACTTATTTTCCGAGAGATGTAGATACTGCTGATCAAACTTCATTAACATGGTGGAATCAAACCATTAATATTATTTCTGATACCGTCCAAAGGATCAGAGCTCATTCGGTATGCTCTCCTTCGGTTGTCCCAAGGACTTATTCTCCAGAGTATTTTCTTCTAAACCGTGAACTTGGAAGAATGCTTCAATCAAATATTCACGCTTCTCAAATCGAAACTCTGCAGACAATTTTAGTTCGCCTAGATTGGTTGTCAAATCCAAATATAAGCCCGGAAATTGCTTCAATTATGTCAGCGTCTGATATTAGTCGCGCCTACCTTGTCATAATAACAGATGTGGAACCCCGCAGAGAGTTACGTGAGACTGAAGAGATTAAAGGGGCTATGCGGTTAATTCATTTTCTCGAGAATTCTGGTATTCAAGTCTTGGTTGGTTTTGCGTCATCTGACCTTGTTCTTTGGAAGGCTGCCGGCGCATCGGATTGTGCAACTGGAAAATTCTTTAACTTGAGACGATTTACTCCTGGAAGATGGGAACCCCCTCCTCAAGGTGGAGGCCAGATGAGCTATTGGTTTGAAGAAGCTATTATGGCATATGTAAGAACTAGTGATTTATCACGGTTGCAAGCTGTGGGATTAATCTCTGATAACAGTCTTAATAATCCATTTGGGCAACCTATTTTGGATCAGATTGCCACTAATCCAAAGGAGGCTTGGATTGCATTGGGTTGGCGGCAGTATATGTACTGGTTTGCTAATTTTGAATCTCGAATCCAGAATCAATCCACATTTAATCTTGATTTATTACTGAAATCCGCAGAAGAAAATTGGCAAATCCTTGATACCAAAAAAATTCTTATGGATGAGCCGCAAAATGATGGAGGGTGGTTAAGACCATGGCGTCGATCGATTATTGAGGCATTCTGATCGATGTGATTGCGTTTTTACCGAGAATCCCCCCCCAAAAAAATAATAATAGCTGGAGACTTTAGAAAATTTACTCAGATTACCTTACGATTATACAGGTAATTTCTAAAACAGAAACGAGCTTGACCAAGGAATAATATTAACCTGCCTGTCAGAAGGTATATCTACTTTAATAGGATTAAATTAAACTGACCGCTAAGATGACACGGCCAGTTGGTGTATTATCTACTTAATCATTTTTAGTGCATAGGATTAAAATTCTTATTAAGTCTGAATTAAATGTGATACTAAGAAATCAATAGGGCTAGTTTCTACTACTTTGTGAGGATCCAGTCGACCTGAATTTATTGGCCGAATAATATAATGATTATCTTTTGTTTGATATTCACCGATAATATTATTGCCAATATAAATAGCACCAGAATTGGTTCCCCCAATATAGATATAACCTACCGGAGAATCTTGTCCAGATTTGAAAATCTGAATTTCGGGTCCCTCGCGGCGTGCAAGAAGTTTTGATCGTCCGGCTTCAATTTCAAACTTATTGCTCACAGGATCTGCATATTTAATTTTTAATTTAACACTCATATTAATACTCCTAATAATTCTATTTCTTAATATCTTGGTATTGGACCACCGCGCTCCATTGATATTTCAAATTTAATGTGTTCCGCCATTTTAATTACTGTTTGTCGTAACTCATTATAAGCATAAACACCCTCTTTTGTAAAGTTAGGAGGAACCGTAATGCTTGCTCGTCGGCCATACCCTAAGGCCCAAGTTCTCAACGGATCATTTTCACATAGGATTCCAATAGTTCTACTATAACCATCAGAATTAGCATTAATTATAGACATGCACGGGATGTCACTAGGCCCATCTCCCAGATATATCATATGTTTGTATGGCACTAAGCGTTGATCTGCAGGAATAAACATATTTACCGCATAGGGTTGATTGTCATATTCAATACCACATAACCCCTTTTGAATATTAAATAAGAAACGTGTTTTTTCAGTAAATGAAACAACATTCTTTATTGCAGCTACTTTTCCGGTAGCATCATAATCAAAGTTACACCCCCAAATTTTATCGACAACTTCTCCTAATGGGCTTGCTTGTATTAAATCTTTAATACCACCCGAAACTATATATACTCTTAAGTGAATACCTTCATTACGATAATTTTCTTGAATTTCTGTTTCTAATTCCCTAAAGATATTTGGAATACCAGGATATAGTCTAAGAGAAGCTCCAATTTCTATTATTCTATCTCTTGTTAGGCTTGGTAAAACTCGAATAATTTCGTTTAAATAGGCAATTGCAGGATCATATCCTTGGTTTACCAGATCTGCAACTCTTCCTGTATAAAATTCATGAGGATCTATTCCATTTGCAGTAAGGAGTTGTGCAGTTGTGTCTGGAGCAAGAGTATCATCACAATCACAAATTATAGCAATTGTTATCTGAACCATAATTTCTCCATTGATACTTCCATTACTACTCTCACAACACCAGCCCCGGGGAATCAACCTGGTAATCTCCCACGATATTCAAAAAGGCTTTGACCACCGCCGGATCGAAGAGGATTCCGCCCTGCTCCTGCAGGTAGACCCGGATGGTTTGCATAGTCAACGCGGGGCGGAATGGGCCGTCGGAGAGGAGAGCATGCTTTCTGGCTGCCACCGCAGAATAACGACAATTAATCTAATTGCCGATTGAGCAAAGTAGCATATTTCCTCTTTAACATGGTCAATTATTAGCGTCTCTTTGTTTCTTGTTTGCTCCTTTAGCCACAGGTAATACGGACATTAGCTGAGACTAGTTTAATAGAATCACTAACAATCAATGACTTTCCAGTCTCACCGTTATGTGTTCTGCAAAGGGGAATAATATACCAACTCATATCTGTAGATACATCTTTTTGGACATGAGCACCCACTTCTGGCCTTTGCAAGCATCCCACAACAGGACAATAGGATGGGAGCGATTGACCACTGAAATTTTTCCAATGGTTAAGCCAACTACCGCATTTGCATATGTTGTCGCTAGTGCCATTTATGTTCTTCACTTTCATGGTTGCCTCCTTTTTGTGTTGCCCGTATATCTCTTTGCTTATGTATTTATTTAATGGTTAACTATTTAGAGACTGTCGAACAAATATCCATAAATAATCCCCTCACAACACCAACCCCGGTGAATCCAATTGGTAATCTCCCACGATATTCAAGAAGGCTTTCACCACCGCCGGATCGAACAGAATGCCGGACTGCTCCTGCAGGTACATGCGGGCGGCGTGCTTCGTCCAGGCCGGGCGGTAGGGACGCTCGGAGAGCAAAGCGTCGTGGACGTCCACCACGGCGAAGATGCGGGCAGCCAGGGGGATGCGGTCGCCGCGCAGGCCATCGGGGTAACCCGAGCCGTCCCAGCGCTCGTGGTGGCGCAGGGGGATATCCAGGGCGGCGCTGAGGTTCTTGATCGGGGAGAGCAGTTCGTAGCCCAGGCGGGGATGGCTTTTGGTGATCTCCCATTCACGCGCATCCAGGCTGCCGGGCTTGTTGAGGATGTTCTCGGGGATGACCAGTTTGCCGATGTCGTGCAGCAGTGCGCCGCGGCGCAGGTCATTGAACTCCCTTTCGTCCACGTGGAGCTCACTGGCAAGTTGGACGGTCCAGTGCGCCACGCGCTGGGTGTGGGCCTGGGTCTCGCGGCCACTGGCCTCTAAGGCGCGCGCCCAGCTTTCGATGGCGGTGTCGTACGCCAGGGTCAGCTCCACGTTGGAGCGCTGCAGGTCGCGGAAGAGGGAGGCACTGTCGATAGCCACGCCGGTGGTGCCGGCCAGGGTGGCGAGGAACTCGAACCAGTCGTCGGTGGGTTTCAGCAGCGTGCGGTGGTAGATCTCCAGCACCCCCTCCACCTGTCCCTTGGTGATGAGCGGGATGGCATAGTAACTGGCGAAATTCTCACGCGCCAGCCCAGGCGAGAAGAGCGAACTGACCTGCTGCCCGTCCAAGGCAGGGACGGAGACCGTGCGCCGTTCGAGGGCGGCGGTGCCGGCATAGCCCTGCCCGATCATGACGGCGGCGGGCGCCAGGTTATAGGTGCGGAAGCCGTGCCCGGCAGCGAATTCGAGCATGCGCGTGCGCTGGTTCAGGAGCAGGATGTCGGCGGCGTCCACACCCAGCTGGCCGGTGATCTGGCGCAGGATGACCGCCAGGATGACGTGCAGGTCGAAGCTGGAATTGATGGCGGCGTCGATGGAATGCAGGGCCGACAGGCGCTGCAGGTTGTGGCGCACCTGCTCGGTAGCGTTGACGCGCTCGGTCACATCGCGGATGACGGCGATCAGGCGGCTCTCCACGGAGGGCACCAGGCGGGCTTCGAACCAGCGCTGTCCCTCCGGACCCTTGAGCTGGTAGTCCAGCGAGACCACGTTGCCGGTCTGCAGGGCCTCATCGAATGATTTGCTGAATTTCTGAGCCACGTCGGGGGGCAGGATGGCCTGCACCTGCATGCCAACCAGGTCGGCGGGCAACAGATATAGCGATAAGGAATTGCCCGCCTGGTAACTCAGGATGCGGCCGGAAGAGTCCATGGATAGAAGCAGGTCGGGCAGGGCGCGGAAAATGGCATCCAGCTTGATGGCTGCCTCGGCTTCGGCCTCGGCATCGGCATGGGAATCTTTTTCGGGGTAATTTATTGCTTCAATTTCCATTAATTCCTCTTAAACGTGCAGAGACGTAGATGCGGAGCACGATGGTCCCCTTGACCATCGTGCCCCATCCCTCCGCAATGTCCTGTCTACCGCTCAGATACCGATAAAGACCGGAGCCTGGGCGAAAGTTGGCAGCGCCGGATGCAGGTCAAGCCCGAAGGCCTGGACGATGTTCTGAGCCAGTTCCGCCAGCGAGTCGGCGTGAATGGACAGCAGCGAGTAGCGTTCTGCATCAGAAAGGATGAAGGTTTCCCCGTGGCAGCCATGATCGATGGCGGTCTGCGGATCGACCAGCAGTTGGCTGCAGAATGAAGGGTTGACGACCGCCGCGGCGAGCAGGCGGGATAATTCGAGGTGGTCTTCCGGGCTGGGAGCCACCAGCATGGAAACGGAACAGCGCAGATCCTGGGTAGTTAACATTTACTCTCCTTTACCAACTGGTCATTTAACTTTTTGGGGGGCTTTTCCGGCAGGCTTTTTTTGAATGCCCCCAGGGGCTTGCCCTGGGTGAGCATCAGCCAGAATGCCCCGGCGGCGATGATGATATCTCCCAGGCTGAAAGCAACCTGGTACGGGAACCCCCTGGGCGGCAAAAACTGGTCGGAGAGCCAGACCAGGCGGGTCTGGGCGGGCAGGAGCAGGATGTCCTTGAGACCGAACCTGGTCCCGCTGGCAAGGGCGGCGAGGGCCGCCTGGGCGTCGGCCGGCACGAGCCGGCTGGCGGTCTGGGGACTGATCGGCATGAACCCGCCGTTGAGGGCCATCACCAGCAGGTTGAAGCCGAGCCCCAGGGCCAGGAGCCACACGCCGGATAAGCGCCGGTTGAACCAGCAGAAGACCAGAAACAACGCCAGGGAGGCGATCAACCCGAGGGCTGCCAGTTCATCCGAGACGTGCCCGCGCGTGGGCAGGTATGAGATCAGCAACTGGGGCAGGAAGGCGAGGATGGCCAGCCAGGGCTTGCGCAGCGGGGGAACCGTCCATCCTTGTCCCGGGGCTTGCTTCTGGGCTTGTTTCCGGAAGCGGGCGACAAGAAGCCCGGCAACCAGCCCGGCCAGGATGGCAACCAGCAGGATCATTTGTTAATGTGGCAGGGTCCCACCATCAGAGGGAGCGCCAGCGCCGATGACGAACAGGACCAGGGCCAGGAGGGCGAAAGCGACCTGGATATGATTGCGGTTGATCTTTGAAGCAAACGAGAACAATTGGTTTTTCATCAGACACCTCTTTCGATTGGAATATCTTCCAATGTTACGGTGGGGCAGACTGCAAAGGTGGCTTCAAAATAAAAGCGGATTATGAGAAAAAAACAGCCCCCGAAGGGGCTGATCGTGCAATTTTAGCCGAGATAAGCTCGCCTGCACCGTTCCGCCCATAAAAATATAAGGAGGAGCAGCCGCGGATCAACTCAGGCGATGAGACGCCGGTACAAGTCTTCGGTCTCCTGCGAGGGGACAACATCCAACTCTGAATCCAGCGCCGTGCGGCAGGCCTGGTACTGCCAGATGACCCCCAGGCGGTCGCCGCGCTCGGCATAGAGGCGCATGGCCAGGCGGTGGAAGTCTTCGAGCAGGGGATTCACTTCGAGGGCGCGCTTGCAGGCCTGCAGGGCTGATTCATGGTCCCCGTCCAAGCGCTGGAGCTCGGCAAGCTCGCGGAAGGCCTCCAGGCACTCCTGCTCGAGGCGCTGGCGCTCGGGCCAGACCCAAGTGGCATCCAGGCCCTGCAAGAAAGGACCGCGCCAGAGCCTGGTGGCAGCCCGCAGTTGGACGATCTTGTCTTCCACGGGCCCGGCCATTTTCGCCTGGGCAATATGGGAATCGAACTCCTCCACGTCGTACTCGTAGTCCTGGTGGCGGTTGAAGAAATAAACATCATTCTCGAACAGGACCACATCCCGCCCCAGGGCATGGCGCAGGCGATAAAGGTTGTTCTTGAAGCGCAGCTTCAACTGGTCCGGATCGATCTCAGGCCAAAAGGTCGAGCCGATCTCATCCTTGCTGAGCGGGCGCGGGCTCAACAATAAATAGAAGAACAGGTCGCGCACCGAGGCCGTCTGCCAGTGCGACGGGGTGACCAGTTTCCCGTTCACACGCACCTGCGGTTTTCCCA
>Ga0187878_1003903_pt1 | contig 11865 bp, 15 predicted proteins | sample June2016WEW_17_1_FD_132979 | JGI IMG/M metagenome (GOLD analysis project Ga0187878, IMG submission 132979) | Peatland microbial communities from SPRUCE experiment site at the Marcell Experimental Forest, Minnesota, USA - June2016WEW_17_150 | ecosystem: Environmental > Terrestrial > Soil >...
AATTCCGTTTGCCCGTGAACTTCGACTCCTTCTTGGTGTTGATGATTGAACTCGGCAACCACGTCGGAAATGTGGGCTTTGACGCTGTTGGGATCGGGGATTTGTTTCATGTCTATCTGGGGAATAGCGCTGGCGGTTTGAATTTGTAGGTTGCCGTAATTGAACAGTGTCGGGATCAAGCCCTTGATTTTCACCGACTGTTCCTGAACTTTAGCCAAACTGGTTTCGTCTAGGGTTCTGCGGAAAAATCCATGCTGTTCGTTGTCGAGGATGCGGTGGTCGGTGACGACCCAAGTGTCGAGAAGATACATTGTGATGGTATAAAACATCCCGCTCCACCAGATGAGGTAATATAGGATGACGACAAAATTAAATACGCTGGCCAAACCGATTTTGGAAATGAACGAGCCAAAAAAGGTCGCGACGATAATCGGCAAAAAAGCGAAAAGTATAAACGGAATCAACCGGAGAAATAAAACAACCCAGTGCCGGTAAAGCAAAAACTTCACATTTTCATAATCCCGCTCGCCCTCGAAGGTCAATTTTGTTTTTATAAAATGCTGGAACATTGTGATGGGTAAATAGAAATTAAATTGACGGCACCGGAAAATTAAATGACGGCGGCGACCACTTAATATTCGAATTTATATTCAAGCCGCTGAAATGCAAAGAAACCGCCGATAAGTCGATTTGGTTGAAAGCCGAGATCGCCAACATGAACAAGGCCATTGAGCCGAAAAAGAAAATGAGAGCGAAAATTTTCGGCCTGACGCCGATGCCGAATCTGACGAGGTGGTAGATGATAAAAAAGGCATAGATCCAATACCCAAAAATCACGATAGCCAGAATTATCGAGACGAATGGGAAACTGGTGAGGATTGACTGGAATCCGCTCATTGGTATAATTATAGCAAATAACAAACAAGACTAAAACATTCGCTTTGCGAATGTTCGTCCGAACATTTGTAGACAAAATGTTCTAGGAAAGGAGGGAATAATGGGATTTGAAGAAGGACCAAAACAAGAAAAAAAACTCTCGAGATTTGAAAGAATAAGATTAATGATTGAAAAATGGTCTGCCGAGAAAGAGGCAAGGGAAAAAAATGCGACATACGATGCCATGAAAAATAAAGCGAATGACGAGCTCCAGAGTTTTTTAGAAAAGAATATTCCGAAAGATTTTAACCCGGAAACCGAGGTTGGGCTAATCGAAATTCCAATTGATTTGTATGACGAATTCATGGAATTACGAGAATATGAAAGGACTAACTTAGGAATGAAGGAAGATTCCGCCTGGTTAAAAGAAAGAATGATGGTGGTTGATGATCTGATGGATAAATCGATCGGATTAAAGTCGGATTAAAGTTTTTATTTTCAACTAAAAAACCGCCCAAACCAAAGGCGGTTTTTTAGTACACGATTTCTTATCGTTAACCCTTCGGCAAGCTCAGGGCAGGCCAGATTATTAGCACATGAGTTCTTATCGTTAACCCCGCCCCATCTGGGGTGGTAGTTAACTTTGCAAATGAGTTATCTGATGTCTCGCCTGCGGCTATAGTTTCCACAACACAAAAATCCTCGCCAGAAGGGGCGGGGCGAGCCAGATTTTGTGAGTACATGATCTCTTGCCGTTAACCAGATGTATTGCAAATTGTTCGATATTTACAAACGCCATCAGATTGGGCTGTGATGGCCAGCCATAAACCAATAGGTATCACGCAATATCAAGGGCGCATTAACCGGCCCCTAATATCGCGTTGTTCACATCGACCCCAGTTAGAAACCTTTCGGTTCTAACGGGGCAAGCAAACAAACACTACCGATTTACACCGACTCTTTTTCTAAATTTCCGTAGGAAATTTATCCTGAGCTTGTCGAAGGATTACCCCTCGATTTACTCGGGGTAAAATTTCTTTTTTAGAAATTTTAGAAAGGAGGTGATCCATGAGCAGCTTCCGCTACCCATGCCTTGTTACGACTTAGTCCTTGTTACCGAGCCTACCGTAGTTCCACGGATTAATCTGGACCTTCGGGTATTCCCGGCTCCCCTGACTTGACGGGCGGAAATCATCAGTATAAAACATTACTTAAGATTCCCCACACTGATCATAAATATCGATCGGTGCTCGGCTTTATCTGCCGAGGCGTAGCGAGCGGATTTCCCGCACTACGCGAGCCCAGCTTACGCAATCGCCAATTATTGATTTCTAATTCCCAATTTGAAGTTGAAGATTAGAAGTTGGAAATTGTGTAAACGGTAGATTCCTTTTCCAGCACATATTTTTGGAGACATTGACGAGTTGGATAACAAGTGATAGTTTCAAACATCGGAGGTGGTTATGAACCTTGTACATTTTCGTAAAGGTCACGACATACGACTTGCAAATACTCACAGAAGGCCGAATGTCTTAAAGTTTAGTCGTTTCCACGAGATTTACCATGTTGTCAGGACCAAGACCGAAAAAGGCCGACAATTTGTACGAATACGGCAAGATCACTTACATTGTGCCAAATGCGATAAATTCAGACCCTATTATTACTGGGTTGAATCTTCTTTTTTTGTTCGTGCCCATGTTGTGGCACACCGGCGGTCAAGAAAGTGACCGCTCTTTTTTTCTCCAAAAATATGTACTGGATACTACGAATCTGCTGACTTCTCACAATGCGTTTAGTTCTTAACATCATGAGATCTCCACGGGTCATTTGTAGAACCATTCCCTGCATCCAAACCCTCTTTTTTTGTTATCTTCTTCTTAACTCACCGCTAATAAGAATCGATAACGAGGTTTTTTGTGTTTGGCTGTAGTTTGTTTCCGGATCCTTCACCAACAATCTCGCGATTATTGATTATCCTTCAACTACGCTCCGACGGCGAATCGGAGGAACGGATTTGAACCGTTTTGTTTTACAAACTGCCATGCGCTTTTCATTCTGAGTGCAAAGTTCGAGAACGTATTCACCGCAGCGTGCTGATCTGCGATTACTAGCGATTCCGGCTTCAAGGAGGCAAGTTGCAGCCTCCTATCCGAATTGGGGGTGTATTTGATGGGATTAGCTCCGCCTCGCGGCTTGGCAACCCATTGTTTCACCCATTGTATCATGTGTGTAGCCCAGGACATCAGAGGGCCACGCTGACTTGACGTCATCCCCACCTTCCTCCCAGTCAACCCGGGCAGTCTCGTGTGACACGTATAACACACGACAGGGGTTGCGCTCGTTTCCCGACTTAACGGAACCATTCCTGCTTACGCAACTGTCAACCATCAACTAACAACTTTCAACAAAGTTGAATGCGTAATTTAGACTATACCTTGCTCCTAAAAAAGGAGTCCAGCGTTTTATAATAAACCATTGATATTATCTCATCGCTTATTATCCGGCTTCTTAAAGCCGAGTCGTTAAGGGGTCAATCTACCCAAATTTTTGGAGGTCAAGTTGTTCTTGACAATGTATATAATATGTTATACCATCTATCGTAGAATAGAAAAGGAGACGATGATGCGTTTAAAACCTGTTTTGCCCCTGGTGGTCGCCTGTTTAACAATGTGTGTTGGGCTGGCTCTTTCGTTGATCATTCCGAATCACTTTTTCTACCTGACAGAAAATCCCGATTACAATATAATTGCCAGAGATAATTCCGAATCGTTGGCATTGGTTATTGTAATTGCGTCTTTTTTTCTATCAGCACTCACCTACAAGATTTCCGAAGAATTCCTTGCAAAGAAAAACAACGAAAATTAATATTCCTGTAGATTTAAATCTGGAGCCGCTGGCTCCTTTTTCTTTTCTCCAAAAATTTGGGTGGATTAACTTCCCTTGGGATTAACCCGTGAGATAATTTCATATCTCATGGGTCTTCCCCAATATGAGCTGGTTGCTATTATGCGTTGCCGCATAACGATGCGAATTATGTTCACATGACGAGCTGACGACCATATTCTTCCATTATCACTAATGGTATGGACTATACTTTCATCCTCAAAAAATGAGGAGCCAACATTTTATAGCTTCATAACTTATTCGTGAGCTATAAGGCTGTGTAAGCCAAGTCTCTACGGGATCCAAGTACAAGTTTTTGTAGCTTATTTGAATATTTAATAATCGCTTCAACGAATACTTTCGTATCCATTCTGGAAATATAGTTTACATAAGTATTAGATGTTCTGTACCGATACAATTTAGAATTTTTCATCCCAATTTGTAATAGTAATTCGTAATCCAATTTTGCATCTAATATATTTCCATACGATATTCTGCAATCCTTTTTCAGATCTCTTGATATACATCCATCTCCATCAAATCTGCCAGCGAAATACGCTTTGATATTTTCTGTATCAGTTAATTTTCTTTCTGTGGCATCTCTGAAAGTTTTGAATATTCTTAACAACGGCCTGCAGTTAACATATAGTTTGTAACCAGTATGTTTTCTTTTGCCATCGGTATACATATCAAGTTTCAATCTTTCCTTTGGGAAAATCTTAAGAAGAAATTTTCTAAATCTGGTAATTAAGTCCCTGTCGATATTGGTTAGTCCAATACTGCTGGTGCGATGATAACCATCAGCACACCAAAGACCTAAGATATAGAAATCTTCTTGAGATTGAGGAAAGTTACAAAAATTTGTACTCGGATTTCCCACGGTATTATCCATATCATAATTATACCATGAAATAGTGAACTGTTGTTTACTATTGTTGATATCTTTTGAGATGGACTTCACCGTTTTTAGTTGGTTATTTTTGTGAGAAATTGCTTTCTCACCGGCCGATAATTTCAGCCGTGCAGCACCTGTGCTAGAGTCTTGCGAGGTCTCTGGTTTCCCAAAGATTTCACTAGCATTTCAAGTCCTGGTGAGGTTTTTCGCTCTGTGTCGAATTGAACCACATGATCCACCGCTTGTGCGAACTCCCGCCTATTCCTTTGAGTTTTAATCTTGCGATCGTACTTCCCAGGCGCCAAACTTAACGCGTTAGCTACGCCACCGGGAGGGTCGATGCTCCCGATAGCCAGTTTGGATCGTTTAGGGCGTGGAATACAAGGGTATCTAATCCTTTTTTATGCCCACGCTTTCGCGATTGACCGTCAGCAAAGCCCCAGCAAGCTGCCTTCGCTTTTGGTGTTCCGTGCGATATCAACGGATTTCACCCCTACACCGCACGTTCCGCTTGCCTCTGACCTGCTCCAGCGATTACGTTTCCGATGCGGCCTCACCGTTGGGCAGTGAGATTTAACATCGGACTATAAAAGCCGGCTACTCGCTCTTTACGCCCAGTAATTCCGGATAACGCTCGGGGTCTCTGTATTACCGCTGCTGCTGGCCGACCATAACAAAACAAATACAATGTTATGTCATTTTGGACTATATCATCACCCCGCCATAGCGGGGGCTTAGCGTTTTATAGCAATTGAGAAATTACTATCTGATCTTTTCGATCAAGTCTCTGAGGGGTTGAAAATAATTTAGGTAATTTGTATTGCAAACAAGGAATTATGAATGGTCGGATCAATTTTGTAAATTGATCTCTTCCTTGTCCTTGTTTTCCAATATAAATCTGCGGATATCTCTTGCCTCGGCAGATTGGATACTGAACAGATGAAACTATTCCAAAATTGTTTTTCAACATTTTTGATAATATTTCGCATTCATTCAATGTGAAAGAATTAGTTTTCAGACTGAAAGCACAATGGCTTTTAGGTCTGAAATCCAAACTTCCATCATCCATATACCAAACTGCCAAACTAAGCGGATCGGTTAAAATTTCCTTAATATTTTTCGGGATTATCTTTTTCCCGTTTGGATAAAACAGTTTCCTGAATCTGATAATATCATCGTTGGACTCAGTGTTGAATTTCCATTGCTGATTGTCTTTCCTCTGTTTTGGTTCTCCCGGACAGATACCCGAAAGTTTTTCATATAACCAAAACACATAATCCCTTTGCTTATCGGAATGCTTTATCTCAAGTCGGCAACCTCCATATTTATCTTTATAAATATAGCCGTCACCAAGTAGGGTCCCGATAATTATTGCCTTTTGTTCTTTGGAAATCTTGACCATTTATACCTTAATTATATCAACTTCCCTGCGGATTGTTGTTCACCGTGCTCCTTTCGGAGACATTCAGCGGACGATAAACAATGTTCCCGCATATAAGCTAAGTTTTCTCATTCTCCATTACTGGAGAATCTCTGCGCCATCCCTATTTGGGATCACAGAGTTAGCAACCCCTTATTCTCGTGGTACCGTCAAATTTCTTCCCACGCAAAAGCAGTTTACAACCCGAAGGCCTTCTTCCTGCACGCGGCGTCGCTCCATCAGGCTTTCGCCCATTGTGGAATATTCTCGACTGCAGCCACCCGTAGGTGTATGGCCCGTATCGCAGTGCCATCGTTGGGGAACACGCTCTCACGTCCCCTACCCGTCGTCGCCTTGGTGAGCCGTTACCTCGCCAACTAGCTGATAGGACCTAGGCCACTCCTGAAGCGTCTTGCGACTTTACTCTTGCGAGAACTATCGGGAATTAGTTCGCCTTTCGGCGAATTATGCCCGACTTCAGGGTATGTACCAAGGTATTACTAACTCGTTCGCCGCTGACGCGACCACCAACTGCTAATCACCAATCGCTAATCCTTTTTAAGATATTTAGAAAAACCTCCCAATTGTTTTATAACTTCTTCAATCTGACTGATTAAAGTTGTTAATTCAATGGAATTTATTAAGCCAAGATCACCTGCTATTTCTATTGCGGCAACTAATTCAGTTGCCGATCCGAGTGAATTTAAGATGTATCTGTTAAAATCTTTGTCGCTAGATTTTGCCGAACCCTCAGCGATATTAAGCGCTATTGAAAGAGCGCTACGATTGACTTGGTCGGATAAATAGTAATATTCTCTTGGAAATTTTCTGGTTAAACCAAAGACTCTAACAATTAATTGTTTTGTATCTTTGTAAACCTTAAATTCTTTGAAGTGAAGTTTCATCATCTTAATTATAGATTAGAGATTAGAAGTTGGCGATTGCGTCCGCATGACTTGCATGCCTAATCCACGCCGCCAGCGTTCATCCTGAGCTAGGATCAAACTCTCTTAAGAATAGGATTGAGTTTTAATGCTCAACCTATTTTGCCCTGTTAAATCCAGCGAAGCTGGTGTCGCAAAGCGACAATTTAACAGGGACTATCTGGTTAACGATAAGAAATCACGCTTACGCAATCGCCAATTGATAATCACCAATCGTAAATCAGAGGGATTGCGGGTTACTTATCGTTAACAATTCCGTCAAAAACTTCGTGCAATTTTCAACGGCTATTCTTTTTTTAATGTCCTTACATTAACAGCTGGGTTTGTCCCGATTTCGGAACAAACCCAGCTGTACATAACAAACCCAGGTTTTAATGTTATGTTAAATCATTTGTATATCCATTCTACTCAATTGAAATACAAAGTCAAGCACCTGTGGATAGGCAGTGGATAGTTATTCATGCCTGGCATTTTTCCTGCGCCAATTCTCAATCTTGGCGTGATTGCCGGAAAGCAAAATTTTAGGCACGGTTCTTTTCTTGCCGTTGATTTCGATGACCTCTGGTCTAGTATAGTGAGGATACTCGACAAACTTTTCCATCATGGTTTTCTCAATTCCTTTCAATTTTTTGAACGATTCGTCCTCGATAGACGCTTGTTTACCGACAGCGCCCGGCAAGAGCCGTGTAACCGCTTCCATGACTACCATTGCCGGCACTTCCCCGCCGAACAAAACATAGTCCCCGATGGAGATTTCATCATCGGCAATATATTTAGCGACTCGCTCATCAAAGCCTTCGTATCTTCCGCAGATCAAAATTAACTGATCAAGTTTTGCATATTTTCTAGCCATCGCCTGGTCAAATTTTTTTCCCTTCGGCGAAAAAACGATAGTTCTAGATTTTTTTCCGTGATTCATAATTCGTGATTCGTGATTCTGAATTTGTTTCACAGCTTTGAGGATGGGCTCTACCATCATCACCATTCCGGCGCCGCCACCATATGGCCGGTCGTCAACGGTCTTGTGATTGTCAGTCGTCCAGTCGCGGAGATTATGGGCGTTGAGCTCGATAATTTTCTTTAATCGGGCGCGCGAAATCAGAGCTTCATTTTTGAAACTTTCAAAGAGATTTGGAAATATTGTGATGATATCAAACTTCATAAATATTTACCCCGAGGCTTTCGGGGTTTTGGTGGAGCCCGGTATAAAATACCCGGGCTCCGATACTACGCCTTCGACAGGAAGGTACTGTTGTTCTCGGTAGAATACTAACAAAATGTTTATTTTTCGTCAATCAAAACAAAAACAGCATAGCGCTGTTTTTGTTTTGATATTATGATCACATGTCCAGCTCTTCCATGACATTCTCAACGGTTTTGTTTTTCTCGCCTGTGCCGGCGCCACCATGCATCTGATGAGTACTGCCCTCGGGTTCGATTATCCGGAGATTCACTCGAGCGTTGTTCCGGATACCAATGATGCGGGCCAGAGTTCTGATCGCTTTCGCAGTAGAACCTGATCTCCCGATAAGAAGCCCCATATCTTCCGGGCTGACCTTGACCTCGATCAGCACTCCCATCTCATCCGTCTTTCTCGTTACTTCCACCTCGTCGGGCTTGTTGACGATCTGCTTGACGACATACTCGACGAAATCCTTATCTATGTAGTTCGCCATTTTTTTGTTGCTGAATTTCTGTTTTAAAAATTCGACCTTTACCCCCACACCCAATGAGTATTTGCAAGTCATCCGGTTCTGCTTATCAAAATATTTTATTCTGATCAACCCTGTTTATGTTAATGAAACTGTTTTGCTAAAACTTGCGGTATGCAGAACTTATACTCATTGGGTGTAGGGGTTAATTACTTAAATATTAATTAATTTGCTACAGGTTGTCCAATCGTCTCGACGGGTTTTCCTTCGCCCGCAGTAGCTTCAGCGGAGGCGGGTTTTTTCTTCGCTTTCCAAACCTGAACCTTCTCGCCTTCAATAATTTTTCTGCCGACCAAAAGATTGTTGACGGTCGGCGACATTTTTGCACCTTTTGAAATCCAATATTTTACTCTTTCACCCTTAACGTTTATCTCATTCTTGTGTGGGTCGTATGAACCCAAAAGCTCGAGGTATTTTCCCTTTGGCCTGGTGGTGTGTTCTACGACACTGACCCTGAAATAAGCTTGTCCTCTTTTTCCAATCCTTTGTAATCTAATCTTAAGCATGTTCGCTAGTTTATCAGACAAACCCAAATTAATCAATATCTACTGGCTTGGCCGTATTTATTGCAAGTGCGACCATATAATCATTGCTATGGGTAACTTTTTTATAATTTCCAAATACTTCCTCAAAATTTCTTTTTATAAATTCTTTAAGTCCACTTATGACAACGACATAAAATTTACCATTAGGTTTAAGATGTTTTTTCGCTTCGCGAAATAATATCCAAAAGAATTCCTTGCTGACTTTCGCAGGTAAATTAGAAACAATAACATCGTATTGTTTATCTCCAATTTGTTCGAAGCCATTACTCAGATAGGTTTTGCAATTATCAACTTTATTAATCTCGGCATTCTTTTTTGAGTATTCAACAGCTACAAAATCTTTATCAACCATATCAACTTTTCCATTCGTTGATTTTGCTAAGGCAATTCCGATTGCGCCATAACCGGAGCCCATATCAAGAATGTCATCGTTGGGCTTAACTTCGCAACTTTCTATAAGCATATAAGAACCGTTATCAATTTTCTCAGGGCTGAACAAACCCCAAGTTGTGAGAAATCTAAAATTTTGTCCGCGCAAATGGACAGAAAATTCAATATCTTTCTTTAATTCGGTAATATTTTTTATCACGAGAGAATAGTAGCATATATCTCATTTGCCCGTAACACGGCAGTTTTTTATTAAAAAAGCACCGCTGATTTGACAAATGGTTAGCGCTGAGACAGTATAGATGCAGTACAAATCCAAGGGTGGAAGGAGGTGAAGAAGATGCCCCTAACTGAGCAAAGGAAAGGCGAGATTGCTCTTTGTCTTTTGAAGCATAAGATCAGAGAGGAGAAGATCTGTTTTGGTGAAATGCGGAGGAACATTCCTAATATCGCGCATATTATCAATGTGCCTGCCAATGAACTGAAAAAATTTGAAAAGGAGATCTTCCAGAATCTCCTCGACGAGGCCTTTCACTGATCTGACTTCACGGCAAGGTGGGACAATGTCTCCTAAATGGGTAATTGTACCTCCCCGGCAACGGGCAAGGGCAGAACAAGAACCTCTCCTCCCGTGATGATCTGCGGGCGAAACACCGACGTGTTTCGCCCGCTTTAATTTTTAACTGCCCGTAACACGGCAGTTTTTTATGCAAAGAAAGCCCCGCAAACTATTGCGGGGTGAACATTTTTCAGTTCATTGGTGATGGCCTCTATAGAGTTTCTCGGACTTATCCGCAACTCTCTGTTCTTCCTTGTATCGTTCCTTGCAGAATTTACAGTCACACAGATACTGATTATGGCTGTAAGACCTGACCCTCTGGCAGTCGTTGCATTTGCAATTGCTCGGATGATCACTGGGCATAATCTGGCCTCACTTTCAATAAGGTGCTTGTCAAAGCATACGACTTCCAATAAAAATTTGTAAGCTATTACCACCCCTTTTTCTCAAGCCCATCCTTCGCCGCTTCCTGCTGGGCTTCTTGTTTTGACGGGCCGTTGCCCTCGCCGATGAGATCATTGTTGAGATAAACGCCGACATGGAAATTTTTGGCGTGGTCCGGTCCCCACTCTTTGATGACTTCATAAGTCGGCGTAACACCGACCCGATCTTGCGATTCTTCCTGGAATTTTGATTTGTAATCGCGATATGCTTCCTGTTTCAGAATCGCCGGTAATTCGGGCAAAATGAATCTGGCGATAAATCTGTCAGCAACCTCATACCCCTGGTCAAGATAAATCGCGCCGATAAGCGCCTCGATGGCATTGGCAAGAATGTATTGTCTGGCTCTTCCCGTATCTTTGGCCTCGCCCCGCGACAAAAGCAAAAAAGAATTCAAGTCAAATTTTTCGGTGATCCTCGACAAAATTATCGCGTTAACCAAAGCTGCCCGCCAGCTGGTAAGTTCGCCTTCGGGATTGGGATAATTTTTGTAGAGAAATTCGGTGACTGAAAGCTCCAAAACCGCATCGCCAAGAAATTCAAGCCGCTCGTTCTGATCGAGATGCCATTTCGGATTTTCGTTCAGATAGGAGCGATGAGTGAGGGCCTGGAGAAGCAGGTCTTTATTCTTGAAATTTACGCCAATTTTATTTTCCAGCTCCGAGAGATTTTCTGCGGTCATTTTTGCAGAATCATGAATCAGGAATCAAGAATCAAGGGAAAATCCTTAATTCATGATTCGTAATTCTTGATTCGTTACTCTGTTTTTATTTCTTCTTCTTTCTTCGCCTTCGGGGCATCATCTTTTCCCGGCTCGCCGATTTCCCGATAAATCGTGCCAAGAACGCCGTTCACAAATTTACCCGAAGCATTGCCGCCAAATGTCTTGGCCAGTTCTATGGATTCGTTGATGGCGACTTTGGGCGGGACTTCTTCGTGATTGCCGAAAAGCAATTCGTAAATGCCAAGCCGCAAAACAGCGCGGTCAACCATGGCGATCTGATCCAGCGGCCACTGAGGCGCGGCTTTCTCGATTATCTTGTCTATTTCGCTGACTTTGGCGATGACGCCGTTGACCAGATCGGGAATAAATTCGGTTTCTTCAATTCCGGGCGCGAACTCGCGGGTGTTGTGAGCGACTATCTCGGGTAAAAGTTCCATTTTTTTGCCGCGAAAATCCCACTCATAGAGCGATTGCATAGC